>ERZ1740072.12-NODE-12-length-150408-cov-9.048858_pt1 | contig 150408 bp, 113 predicted proteins | sample MGYA00581733_ERZ1740072 | MGnify/ENA primary metagenome ERZ1740072 (study PRJEB43018, sample SAMN04849741) | marine metagenome | isolation source: floating plastic debris | place: Pacific Ocean | collected 2008-08-30 | study: EMG produced TPA metagenomics...
CCCAGGGGATTACGGTCTACTGCTACCCCCTAAACATACAAGGGGACGGAAACGCTACACGAAGTACTCGCGAATCCTGAGACATTGCGGGTTCAAATTCCACTACCCCGCAAGGGGACGGAAACTTCGATGAGTCTTCTTAAGACCAGCTTTTGCTTCTAAAGGTTCAAATTCCACTACTCCGAAAGGGGACGGAAACTATGTACTGCACTCCCCTCTTGCTTCGGGGTTAGTCAAGTGTTTAAGTTCCACTAACCCCGCAAGGGAATGGAAACCTCTAAAATCGAGAGATAGTAACCCCAAACTCCCGACAAGTTCAAATTCCATTACCTCGCAAAGGGACGGAGATTACTAAAAGTGAAGGGGGGTTAAAAGATCAGTACGACCAAATCTGAGGCACTATTTGCTCCATCAATTGCTTAGCCGTTCTATTCACCGTCCGAGCTATCTGAATATGCGGTTCGTCCGGAATAATCGGAATAACCTGCGCGGCTGTTCCTTCACCAAACAAGTCAACAACATGATTAACCGCCTCTAACCCGGTGACATAGGCCTTTTCCTGAGACCAGGACCCGTGGCGAGTAACAATCCAATCACCGCTCATAAAGACATTGCTAAAGCTAGTGGTCCCCGGTAGTAGATAACGATAGCTGCCAGGCGCAAAATGGCTGACGCCCTGGGAGATTCTCACCACGGCCTGATCGACTACCTGCGCATCACCAAACGCAGGAATACACCCAGCCAAATCTTTTTGCGTTAGTTTAACAACCTGCTCATCGCTGAGAGGTAACAGCTGGTTGGCGTGGTAATAGTCCACCTCAATCACGCTGCCAGGTTCGTCTTTGTACTCATCGTGTAAGTTGTTCAGATCAAAGAAGGTCCATCCGGTGGTTTGATGAAAGCCAAAGCAGGCGTTGGATGGCAACGGCACGTCAATTTTTCGGTCAAACCACAGTCGGGTGGCCAGCACATCCACGCCGCCCAGGTTTTGTAAATCTCGAAATTCAGAGCGATCGCGCAGTGCTTCGCTACCAGCAACAATCTTTTTCATACCGGTAATGCCGACTGAGAAGATTACCGCATCAGCCTCAAAGGTTTCGTCTCCATCCAGTCCGGTGCATATCACTTCTGTCACTCGATTGTTGTCTACCCGTACATTACTTACACGACGGTTGGCCAGGACTTTGCCGCCTAAGGACTCGATTCGCTCTACCCAGGGACGAAAGATCATCTCCCCTACGGTGCCCCGACACCAGCGCACGTCAAAGTCAGGCTGGTGGGCCAAAATAAAGTAGTACAGCATGCCAATGGCGGCAGCGGCTGAACACTGCTCGCCAGGGGCAAATAGTCCCACTAGCAGCATGGGCTCAAACGATTCTTTGTACAGACGTTCGGAGACGCCGTACTGCTTAAACAGCTCGCGGGCGGTCATACCGTCGTAGCGTTTCCAGGCATCATCGGAGTTGTCGAAGTCAATCACCGCATACAGCAGCGGCAGCGCGGTCAGCCGGTCGGCCAAGGGTAAGCGCTTAAACCGAGTGTAGGCAAAGGTACCCAACGGACTGGGCAAGTAGGGCATCGCCTGAAACAGCGGCGACTCCACCTCTAGACCGGCGTGTGAATATTGAGACGACCGGGTGTAGGGTGTAAAGGGCTGAATACCCAGCTCGTCCACTAGTGAAAAAATATTGTTGTAGGGATACCAAAAACCGTGAATTCCAGCTTCAACCGAGCGCCCACCCGGTGTTTTCCAACCCGCTACTAACCCACCAGGCTGGGGACCGGCTTCGAGCAGCGTGACGTCATACCCTTGTTTGGCCAGATGATAGGTCGCTCCCAATCCGGCCCAGCCAGCGCCAACAACGATAACTTTTTTTTGGGATGCGGTTGTGGTCATGGGGCGTGGGCTCAATGTACGTCGCTCTCTATGGTAGCTGCGATCGCAGCTACCTTACTAGGTCTAAAGTGTCCTACTGACCATAGCCTGTTGTCGCCATTGTCCTGAATATGTCTGCTTTATAGCGCTCGTCGTCAGAGGTGAAATCAGCCCGGATTAATCCCTAAGCTCTATGGGGTCTACAGCGCTGACCAATCCTAATAAAGGCCCCATTTGCTCTTGCCCGTTGAGTGCCAGCTCGCTGTGACACAGATAGAGTCTCTTAGTGGTTCGTCCGAGCAGGTCTCGCAGAATTCTCTCTAACCTGGCTTCGTGCATTGTCTCGGTATCTAGCGCGCTCACCGGTCGCTCGGGCCAGTCGCTAAGAAAAATCTCTGCACCGAACAGCTCATCGCGTCCTGTTAGCCAGCGGGGAGATCCAGCATCCAGCCAAAACTGCCAGCGATGAGATAGTCGCTGGGCGCGATATTGAAATACTGTCGCCAGCGTGACACCTGGCGGCTCGCCATCTAATGAGCGAGCCGGATATGGATTAGCCGATACGGTGCCCCGCTGCAGCAGTTGAATAAATCGACCCACATCGCTAAGGGAACTTTCTCCAGGCACGCCGCCATGCAGCTCTAGCCGCTGTTCGACATCCCAAAAATACTGGGCTGTTTCCATCAGCTCCCGCAGTGCTGAGAGCTGGTCGTGGGGTAAATAGTTGCCACGCCATAGAAAGCCCTGCATGGCGCGGTCCAGCGTAATCACTGGGCTAGTGGGATAGCGCTGCTGCTGTTGCTTTTTTTGTTCGTTGATCCAGTCTAAAATTTTGTTGTATGCGGCTGTCGCCTGATGCCCCAGGCGGTCCCAGCGGGGAAAGTTCTCGACGCTAAGCAGGCGAGGATGCTCGACATCTGGCACAAAGCAGTGGTCGGCAATCAGCTCGGAGCGTACCGGATCGATGTGGGTCAGGTCAAACCAGGGTAAACTGGCCTCTGTCTCGGGTGTCTGGCTTAGTACTACCAGCATTTCAGCCACCGCGTCTCGGCTGATCAGCCGACCTAGCCCAGGATAAATTAGCGCTAAAAGTGTCAGCAGCGATCGCACAAACGGTGAACTATTGAGAGGCCGCTGGTCTTTGAGCGAGGCGACTACAATACCCCGCTTGCTTAAAATCTCGATCAGGCTGTAGCGGGCAATGGCGTCTAACCCAGGCCCAATCACCGCAATGTCTGCGGGCGCTACTATTTCACGATGGATATTATCGGCAATAAAGTCTGCCGTCTGCCGTAGCATTTTGCCTCGGGTGGTCGCGGTGATCAGCTGCACCTGTGGGGGCAATTCCGGCACGGCCAGCGGGTCCTGTACCCACTGCACCACATCATCAGCCATGACATAGCCTAAGCTGTCGGCGTCAGGATGAGGCAGCTGCACCCGTTCGCAGCCGGCCGCCAGGCTTAGTGTGGCCACGGGGTCAGCGCCGACGCCTAGACGTACCTGACCGCTGGGGTTGTAGGTAAATGCCTGGGGGCGATCGGCAGCTTTGAATAGTTGGAACAGGAGAGGTGCGATCGCGCTATATTCATCCACATCATCCGCCGCTGTTCCTGCAAATCGCTCTAGCAGCTGAGCCTGATACTGAGGCAGCGGCAGCAAATGTCGCCAGTACAGCTCGGTCATCAGACCGTAGGTTAAAAACCCCCGCTCTAAACACCAGGTTCGCCACTGTAGCAGTGCCGCTCCCATGGTCTCCCATGTATCCGTTGGGAATAGCGCCATGCCCTGGCGCAGTCGCCGGGTAATGTCTTCAGCAGGAATCCCCGCAGAAGCTGCCAGCTGTAGCAGATCCAAAGCCCGTCGCACTATCTGAGACTCTTGCCAGCCTTCTACCTGCAAAGAGCCATCTTTTAACTGCGGTTCCCATAGCTGTAGTGCCAACAGCTGTTCATTCTCCGGACGTAGCTTGAGCGGAAACTGGGCCCTAAGTGCTAAAGATTCAATTAACAAAGGCCAGAAGAGAATTACCTCACTCTGGATAAAACCGGCTGGTGTCGTTGTCGTGTACGGCAGTCGATCTTGGAGCGTCGCGGCCAGTCTTTGAGCCAGCGCCATACGGTTGTCACCATTGGCGGCAAACACTAGCCAAGGTCGTTCAGCCGTGGCCGACTGATGCGATAGCCAGTCCATCAACTGCTGGGTTTTGCCACTGCGGGTAGGCCCTGTAATCCACATTGATGTCATAGCCGCTATCTCAGGCGCATCTTCAACGCTGCCCTGCAGTTTGAGTTCTTATACAAATTACCCTGGCTACGCGATCTCGTTTTGCTAACGCTGCCCGGTCACTATCAGAACTTATCCCAATACCGCCTAACACAAAAGGGCTCGAATCATTCGAGCCCCGAAAATCTAGCTATTAACCGTAACGGCATTAAGATTGCGACCGGTTTTAACGCTTAAGAAATTACCGTAGTTAGAGCCACCAGACCAACCACAAGGGCTGCGCCCAGAACACCAAAAATAAGGTAGTTACGCTTCTCCCCAGCTGTGGGGGGTTCAGCCTCATACATTTTAGGCTCAGAAGCAAAGTTATTCAGGCGTCCGCCTTCTTCAGTGGTAGTTGGCATAGATATAAGCTCGTATGTTATTGCACAATTTAATAATAACTTATCAAAAATTAGTGTAGTTATTTATCAAAAATGTGACATTGCCCAATAATTTAAAATAATCATTGATGGTGTTCTGTAGTGAAATCAGTACCAGGCATCCCCTAACAAGCCCCTGACAGCAACCGTTACAATGGCACGGAAAGCTCGTGTGAGGAGATGCGATGGCAGCATCCGCCCCCAAGTCTGATTTGCCCCAAAATCATCGCTGGCTGTCTTCATGGCAGGCCATCAGGTCCGGACAACCCTTAGAGCAAATTACCCAGCGGGTCATAAAGTGGTTTGCGATCGATGATGAGCAGATGGCCGACATCCTGACTCGGATTAGAGCACAGTTACCAACCACCGAAGCCTGGCTGATTGGTAAACCTCAGTCTGGAAAAAGTTCAATCGTACGTGGTTTGACTGGTGTATCTGCCGATATCATTGGCCAGGGATTTCGACCCCATACGCAGCACACCGAGCGCTATGCCTATCCTTCTGTAGATCTGCCGCTGCTGTTATTTACTGACACCGTGGGTCTAGGCGATGTGGATCGCGACGTGACCACCATCATCCAAGAGCTGCAGGAAGATCTGGCTCAGCAGGCCAGAGGCGCCCGCATTTTGCTGGTGACGGTCAAGATTAATGATTTTGCGGTAGATAGCCTGCATCAGATTCTGCAGCAGGTCAGGACTCAGCATCCTACGATTCCAGTGGTGCTGATCGTGACCTGTCTCCACGAACTGTATGCCAGCGAGGAAGAGCATTCTCCCTATCCGCCGATTCAGACCGCTGTTCAACGAGCGTTTGGCGAACTAAAGCGTAGTTTTGATGGGCTGTACGACAGTGCCGTTATGGTGGACTTTACCCTCGAAGAAGACGGCTATACTCCTGTTTTCTATGGGTTAGAGGCTTTACTAAGCGTGCTGTCCGGTCAGTTGCCCGAGGCTGAATCCAACGCGATCTACCAGCTGCTGGACCAAACGGATGATGCAACGACACAGCTAGGTGCCATCTATCGAGATGTGGCCCGTCGCTATATTTCGGCCTTTGCCGTCATTGCTGCCACCCTGGCTGCCGTGCCGCTGCCCTTTGCTACCATGCCAGCTATCACAGCGCTTCAGGTCTCTATGATTGTGGCTCTAGGTCAGCTCTATGGTCAGCGGCTTAGCGTTTCCCAAGCCGGCGGTGTTGCGAGCACCATCGCTGGCGGCTTTTTAGCCCAGGCCGTAGGTCGAGAGCTGATCAAGCTGATTCCTGGCTTTGGCAGTGTGATTGCAGCATCCTGGGCCGCTGCCTATACCTGGGCGCTAGGGGAAGGAGCCTGTGTTTACTTTGGCGATTTGATGGGGGGTAAAAAGCCCGACCCTGAGAGAATCCAAGCCGTTATGAAGGAAGCGTTTGAGGCAGCCAAAGAGAGATTTACGCAAAAAGCCGATCGATAGACCGGGGTCTACTCCCAAAAGTATGGAGGCTGTATCGTCTTTTTAGGCCAGCTGTTGTAGATAAAGTGGATTAATGTAGGCGCTGCTAAACAGAGACCTACAACTCCCATCCACCAGCCCTGCTGCAGGTCCTCTAGTTTAAATGTTTCAGCGCTTGGAAACAGCAGCTCTGGGGTAACGGCAACAATATTATTGAGGGCATGAGCGATAATCGGTACCCACAGGCTGTGGCTGCGAATATAGAGCAATGCCATAACGATGCCAAACATGGTTAATCCCAGGGGATTATTCTCATGTAACAAACCAAATAATACTGATGACAGAATAATACCAACAGGTAAATTCCAACGAACGGCCCACCGTTGTAACAGCACCCCACGAAATATAAACTCCTCAGTCAGTGGCGCAAATACAATAGCCACAAACAGAATCAAACCTTTATACAGAGTGGGAAACGCCGTTTCAATGTCAAACAGCTGTTGCGAAAGACGTTCTTCCACAAATCCTGGAGCCAACAGTGAAATTGGATAAAACAGTAGAAGAGAACTACTAAGAGAGAAAATAAACACGCTGACAATCAGCAACAGCCCGTAGCCAATGGGAAATCGCGGTACCCGACCAAACAGACGATTTATGCTGAGACCAGCCCGAGCCCCAGTCACTAGCAAAATGCTACAAACCGTTCCAAAAATGACTATGGAATTAATTGGCTGCCATAGCTTATCTTCTAAAGCCCAGGGTAGTAAGTTCTGATATTCCAGAATTAGAAAAATACTTAGAAGGCATATATAAATACCTATAAATGTACCAAGTACGTGGGTGCGGAATTTAATTACATTGAAGGGGTTCCTACCCATAATTATCGTTTAATAAGCATTGGTGATTACCTCTGATTGTAGGTCAGATACCAGATTCGCTAAGGCATGGCCTAGTTTTCTCTGGAGTCTATATTCAGGATATGTTCGGGTTCTATGTTAGAACTGCATAGCAGCAGCGATTTATCAGGATAGATATATGTGTGCTAGCGCTGACTCGTCAGTTTCTAGACCCTGGCAGCCCCGTACCCTGTGGTCCAAACTTCAAGCCCAGACCCAGCACGGATTAGCCACAGGAGCCTTAAAGTCCATCGATACCCGATATGAGCTAGTCTCCGATGGTGGCATAGCTTTTATTGTGCGGATCTTAACCAATCTCAATCGCAAGGCCGAAGCTCGTAAGATCCAAACCAAAACCAAGACAAATCCCTTTTTGCCCTACGACCGGGATCTTTATGTCACAGATGTTTCCGACACCCACGTATGCTTGCTAAACAAATTTAATGTTGTAGATCATCATTTTCTGATCGTTACTCAAAAATTTGAATCACAGCTTGACTGGTTAAACCTGGCGGACTTTACGGCACTCTGTCGCTGTTTAAACGATGTGCCTGGACTATTTTTCTACAACGGTGGTGAGGCGGCTGGAGCCAGTCAGCCCCATAAGCATCTGCAAATTGTTCCACAGCAGTCGATGGATTTGCCGATTGAAAGCATTATTCAAACCACAAACTTTATTGACGCTGTGGGACGCTCGTCTCAATTGCCCTATGCCCATCGCATCGCCAAACTTTCTGGAGCGAGCCCAGAACAGGTGCTGCAGCGCTATCGTCAGCTGCTTAGCGATTTGGATATAGCCGATCCTAGCGGACGGTGGCATGGCACTCAATATTCGGCCTACAACCTGTTGGGCACCCGTGACTGGATGATGGTTGTTCCCCGTCGCCAGGATGACTATCTAAATATTTCTGTTAATTCTCTAGGATTTGCAGGCTCGCTTTTAGTTAAAACCCAAGCACAGTTGGACCAACTCAAGTCTCTTGGTCCAATGACGTTGCTCCAAGAGGTCGGATACAAAACCCCGACGTAGTTTTCAGGTGTAGCCCTTGGAGGATGAAAATAATGGGTTCAAGCTTCTTTGTCCCCCGTTGCCTTAAACCAGTTCAGAAATATCCTCACCGCATTCATCGGCCAGGTAGCAAAGAGCTCGGAATCGTAGACTCATCAGCTCATTAAATAAAGGGTTGAGTTTGCACATGGGTGGAATATGGGCAACGGTGCGACCAAAGACTACGACGTCGCGCTCAAAAGGACACTGGGCTGGGATAAACCGAGCAATACGGCGAGCCCGTAGGGGATCTTTAATTTGCAGAGAATCGATCCAGAGTCTAAGGGGTTGTAGCGGCTGAAACTGGGACTTAACACCATGAAGAACATGATTCTTCAGAAACGCAGTGGCAGAAGACATGGTTTAGAAAGACTTAGTTTTTCAGGAAAAGAAATTTATTTGGAATGCTAACGGCTCAAGCGTTTGCCTAGAACTTGAAGAGTGACCTATAAATCTTCTCTACGTTAAGCAACCAAAGCTATATCTAGGTAAAGAGAACAATAACCCTGACCAAAGTTTGCTAAAGCTCTAATAAAGTCGAGAGGGTACGAAAAAATAGGGAGTTTTAAGTAAATTTGAATATAGTTCAATGCTAGAAGATAGATTTGCCTCCGTGTGTGACGAGTAAGACATTTTTGAATATCTGATGCAAGATACGCATTGACTGTTTGGTTTTCCGGATGCTTACAGCTCTACAGGGAGAGGTTTATCCTTGTAATTAAAATTTATCGACAGAAAAATCGATAAATTTTGTGCAAGATCTAGAAACAGCCTCATGCTAGGGTCATGTTTCCCATTGCTCTCCAGGTAATATCCAGGAAATAGCACTAAAAATTAAACATTCACATTCGATGAGACTACGTGAGTAAACTCAATAAAAGTTGATGCCAGTAGCCAGTCTAGCCCGTTGCTAGCGGCGTGCTGTGCGTGTTGCCAGGTGTCTTAGGGATTAAGGACGCTTGAATATCGATAGTTTTGGGATTCAGGAATCTGTCTATTTAATCAGCGCTGGCAAAATAACCGGTCGGATCGGTTATCCGGAATTAAGAAAGCTCAGGGAGTGATATACGCTTAGTTAGCACTCTCTGAAGCAGAGTGCTAAGGTCTTTCATTGCAGAGCGAAACGAGCTGACTATGGCGAAACTGGTACTATTTGATGAAAAGTCCCGCCAGGCTTTAGAAAAAGGGGTCAACTCCCTGGCCGATGCGGTCAAGATTACTTTGGGTCCGAAGGGACGAAATGTCGTTCTTGAAAAGAAATTCGGTGCGCCTCAAATTGTAAACGATGGGATCACCATTGCTAAAGAGATTGAGCTGTCTGACCCCTATGAAAATACTGGAGCACGACTGATTCAAGAAGTCGCCTCCAAAACAAAGGATTTGGCTGGTGATGGCACGACAACTGCCACCGTATTGGCCCAGGCGATTATCCGCGAAGGTCTAAAAAACGTAGCGGCGGGCGCGAATCCGGTGAGTCTAAGGCGTGGTATTGAAAAGGCCGTCGCCAAGCTAGTAAATGAAATTGCAGCTGCCGCCAAGCCTGTAGAAGGTAAAGAAATTGCCCAGGTAGCCACCGTATCTGCTGGCAGCGATGAAGCTATCGGCAATATGATCGCCGAGGCCATGGACAAGGTGACTAAGGACGGCGTTATTACCGTTGAAGAATCCAAGTCCCTACATACTGAGCTTGACGTGGTCGAAGGGATGCAGATTGACCGCGGGTATCTTTCTCCTTACTTCGTTACCGATCAAGAGCGTATGATCGCGGACCTAGAGGGTGCCATGGTGCTGATCACCGATAAAAAGATCAGCTCGATGCAGGACCTGGTAGGTGTTCTAGAAAATATTGCCCGAGCGGGTAAGCCTCTAGTCATCATTGCTGAAGACGTAGACGGTGAAGCCTTAGCAACTCTAGTGGTTAATAAGGCCCGTGGCGTCCTTAACGTAGCTGCTATTAAAGCGCCTGGATTTGGTGAGCGCCGTAAGGCCATGCTGCAGGATATTGCTGTCCTCACTGGCGGTCAGGTGATTTCTGAAGAAGTGGGTCTCAGCTTAGAAATGGCGACCACCGATATGCTGGGCACTGCCGATCGGATCACTATTACTAAGGACACTACTACCATTGTGTCTGAAAGCGGCAATAAGGGTGATATCGACGAGCGCGTTGCTCAAATTCGCCGAGAGTTAGAGGCTACTGACTCTGAATATGACACTGAGAAGCTTTCTGAGCGGCTGGCAAAGCTGGCTGGTGGTGTCGCTGTCATCAAAGTGGGTGCTGCTACTGAAACTGAGCTGAAAGATCGCAAGCTGCGTATTGAAGACGCGCTGAGTGCGACTAAAGCCGCTGTTGATGAGGGCATTGTTCCCGGTGGTGGGATCACGCTGCTGCATTTGGCTGAGAAGCTAGACGCGGTTAAAGCTAGCCTCAGCCCTGAAGAGCAAACCGGTGTGGATATTGTCATGCGGGCAGTAGAAGCTCCTTTGCGTCAGATTGCTGACAACGCTGGTGATGAAGGGTTTGTGGTTGTTGAGAAGGTCCGTTCTCTACCCTTTAATGAGGGCTACAACGCTCTGACGGGTGAGTATGAAGACCTGATGGCCAGCGGTATTGTCGATCCGGCGAAGGTGGTTCGTTCTGCTCTGCAGGATGCTGCATCTGTGGCTGGTATGGTGCTAACAACCGAAGCCCTTGTGGTCGAGAAGCCTGAACCTGAAGCTGCCGGTGGCGGCGGCGATCCCATGGGCGGCATGGGTGGTATGGGCGGCATGGGTGGTATGGGCGGCATGGGTGGCATGGGTATGCCCGGTATGATGTAGCCCGCTCATCCGATAACCCATCGGTAATTCGATCCAACGTAGGGATGTTCCATGGAACGTCCCTACGTTGTTTTAAATGATGATTGAGATGGATTGACGCTACGCTATCGATCGGCGATATTTTATATAGTACATATTTACTTTTTTAGTAATTGGGATCAGCCGGTGACGCACGTGTCGAACCTAGCCCACCTGCAGGAGGTGGAACTGAGCCAGCGAATTTTAGAAATGGCGAAAGCTGGAGTTTACCGAGAATCGCTGTTTGAGACCTTTAGTGGTGTGGCCAGCAAACGTCAGGTTAGGGCTGCGATCGCAACCGCCAAGCAGTTTGGTCTACGCTCTAACCCCACCCTGCGCGATACGGACCTGGGCACCTATTATCACATCGATCCCAAGCAGTATGACAGCTTTCAAACCCTGTTGGAGTCTGCAGTTTCCCCTGTATCCACCGATGATGTTGCAACTCGTCTACGGAAACTGACCGAAGCCGTACAGATTTTGGTACGGGTGTCAGGGGGAGTTGCGATCGCGCTCCTCGTGGGCGGCAGCCTCTGCGTGCTCAACGGTCAGCTGACCCTGGCGGCTACCATCTGGAGCGCATCCTTAGCGGTAAGCCTGGTGTGGATGCTGCAGAAGTTGCTAGTTGGGTCCTTGCTGGACGAATAATTGCCGCAGCCCATTACTCAGCGGACGACGGTTGCTCTGTTTTGACATGCTGGTCTAACCATTCCACCATCTCCCACAGCACATGACCCACCGCTTCGCGCGACCGATAGCCGTGACCTTCCGCCGGCAGTGATACATAGCGGACGGTGCCCCCCAGCCCTTTCATGGCCTCAAACAATCGTTCTGACTGGATTGGATAGGTGCCTGTATTGTTATCTTCAGCTCCATGGATCAGCAGCAGCGGTTCATTGATCTTTTCTGCTGAGATAAACGGAGACATTGTTAAGTAGGTTTCCGGTGTTTCCCAAAACGTGCGCTGCTCTCCTTGAAAACCAAAGGGTGTCAGGGTGCGATTATAGGCACCGCTGCGAGCAATTCCAGCCTGAAACAGATCGCTATGGGCCAACAGATTGGCCGCGGTAAATGCCCCATAGGAATGACCGCCAATGGCCAGACGGCTGCCGTCACTCACACCGCGTTCTACCAAAAAATCAACCGCCGCCTCGGCACTGGTCACTAGCTGCTCAATATAGGTGTCGTTGGGTTCCGTATCGCCTTCACCGATAATCGGCATAGTGGGCCCGCTGAGCACGGCATATCCCTGGGTCAACAAAAATAAAACCGACGCGCGTCCGGGTCGGGTAAACGTATGTTCTGGTCGAGTATTTTGACTGGCGACGTCGCGATCTTTAAACTCTCGAGGATAGACCCAGAGCACCGTAGGCAAAGGACCATCGGCGGCTGTATCGTGCCCCGGCGGCAGATACAGGGTCGCAGTCAGCATCACTCCATCAGCGCGAGGGTAGCGCACAATCTCTTTTTGCACATCGCCGTACCAGGCCAGCGGGTCTCTGATCTGCGTTAGAGCTGTTGCGTCGTCGTTGGTAAGATTGATCTGATGATAGTTAGCAGGACTGGTCTGGGATTCTCTACGAAGGATCAAATTTTGAGCGTTGTTATCCAGCAGACGGGTGACTCGACTAAACCTCTCTCCCGTGGCCTGCCAAAGACGCTCTGTTTCTAGGGTAGATAAATCTAACCGGTCTAAAAAGGGGAATACTCCCTCGGGTGAAGCCCCATTGCCGTTTAGATAAATACTGTTGCCATCGTCGCTCAGCATCAAAACAGAGCGGCCATAGGCGCCTGGCACAGTTACAGGATTCCCCGGATTAGCGTAGGCGTCTTGAAAATCTCGCTCATCAATTAGAACCGGCTCTGTCTCTAGACTGTGGGGATTGATCATCCAGGTCTTTAGCTGTCGGCTGTCGTACCAGGCTTCAGTGACCATGGCCAGCGTGTCACTGCTCCAGACGGCTCCACGAAACCGCAGGGTAGAGCGCCAGATTTCTGTTGGCTCCGTATTAAAAGGAGCGGCTAAAGTATACAAACCATCGCGATAGTCGGCAGGGGCGCTAGCATTGCCACCGTCTAATGCTTCTACCCAATATAGGCTGGCAGGCCGATCGGTGCGCCAGCCGATGCTTCGTTTGCCCTGTCGGACCGAATCAAAGGCTAAGGGAATATCGTCGGCCAGGGGTAAATCGGCCAGTTCATGGACCACTTCACCCTGACGATTGAGGACTTCGTAGCGTACTGGAAAGCGAGAGACGGGCACCTGATAGGAGAACGGTCGTTGAATAGTAGAGCGCAGCAGCCACTGACCGTCTGGGGAGACGGTTACATTGCGAATCAGGTCTGGTTTATCTAGACGAGTAATCTCTCCATCGAGGCTGATGTGGGCCAGCTGCGCCGAAAAATAATAGTCAAACAGAGCTTCATCGTGGGCGCTTTGCAACAGATTGGTGTAAGTGCGGGTGGCGGCTACTCGTCCCTGGCTGCTTTCTATGACGGGTCCGGTGGGGACTGTAGGTTCTTCAGGCGGGTCTCCCATCTCTTGAGGACGTACCTTACAGATAATGCCTTCGTCACCCGGTAGCCACCGACAGGGACTGTTGTACACGTTGCTGAGAATTGGTCCAGCCAGTGGTTTGGCTTTGGCCGCTGTTACATCTAGCACCCATGGCTCAATGCCGTCTGTCTGGGTGAGGGTAAAGGTTAAATAGCGGCTGTTAGCAGACCAGCGTAGATTTCGAATACGGGCCTCGGCTGGCAGGTAGACGGGCGTACCGGCTGAGGCCCCGAGGGGACGAATGGTAATGCCTTTGTAGGACGCCTCTTGAGCCTGACCCCAGGTATTGGAATTGAGTTTGGTACCTGCGATCGCAATCGAGGGTTCTGCGAGTTCTGCAATTGTCGGTAGCGACCGTCGTTCAAACTCCACTAGCCACTGATTATCGGGTGAAATCGATACCGCCGGCAGCCGATCTGCATCCAACATCGACGCAATCGGCTCAGGGGGATTTTGCCAGGTAGACGACAGCGGATCGGTCTGGGCAGAAACAGGCATAGTGATTAGAGAAAGAACGACAAGCGGCAGCCAGTGTCGAAGCATGTTGAAACTCAATCTAGAACCTAGAGTTTAGATACTTCCCGCATGGTAAAGTCAGTGCCTCATCAAAATCCAAAACTCAATATAAAGATTGCTGAGCGTTGATTTTCGTGGCTGATAGCTATTGGTTGATTTCGTCTGTTGCGACAGTCGTTCTGTAGCTGGTCAAAACGGTTAGCAAATTTGGGTAGCTTCTTCTGATAGGCTGCTAATCCTTGTAGATCTTTCAACAGGGCTGCGGCTTTATCTAGATGGGAGCTAGTTAAACTTCTGTTTGGCTTGTTCGTAGACCTCAACCGTAATTTCAGCAACTCCTGCTTCGTGGGCAAATTTCTCAATTTTTTTACGGGCAGCCGGTCTCACAAAAAAGGGGATTTCTTTTAGACGGGCTTTGGCCTCATCGGTCCATTTAATGGCGCTACTCATGCGATCGCAACGTACAACGTTTCTACTGTACAAGCTCGTTGCTAGCAAAACGCGGCTGTGCCGTGCTCACCTAAACTTCAAAGTCCATCATCAGCCCAATTCTGCTGAATTCAAGGTCCTTCTACTAGTAGACGAAACCCGAATAAAATGTGTCGTGAATCTACCGGCCGATCGTGCTGATAAGCGGTACGACAAAAGCCAGGGTAGTCGTCCCAGCCGCAGCCTTTAAGCAATACTTCGGCCCCACCCTTGACTAGAGTGCTGGTGTACTCAAACACGTTACCCGCCATATCCTCAATTCCGTAGGGGCTTTGGCTAAGCGGATAGATGCCAATTTCACTGGTGCCATAGGAGCCGTTTTTTGCCCAGTTTGTGCCATCGTCTCGCCACTCGCTACCCCAGGGGAAATAGCGTCCGTCCGTTCCTCGGGCAGCCTTTTCCCATTCTAAAGTGGTCGGCAGTCGATAGGTGACGCCATCGCGCTCAGATCGCCAGGCGCTATAGGCCAACGCATCTTCGTAGGAGATTAGCACGACTGGATGATTTTCTTGCCCGATTGGATACTGATTGTTCTGCCACAGATAGGGCTCTACGTCAGCGTAGTCATGCACTAAAAAGCCTTGCTCTTGATACTCAGCTGCTGAAATTCCTGGGACTCGATGTCCCGTGGCTTGAACGAATGTCTGATAGTCTGCATTTGTAATCAGGTTTTTGCCCATGCAAAAGGCTGGCAGGGTCTGGGTTTGTTTGGTAGGTTCGCGCTCAAACCAGTTCCGTCTGCGATAGCCAGCCTCCGCAGTGGCGACCTCTGCTGGAGAGTTGGCAAAGCCTTCGGCGCTAATGCGGTAGGCATAGTCGCGCTCGGTGCGATCGCTACCGGCAATAAAGTCGCCACCGCTAACAAATGCAAAGTCCGCATGCGTTTCACAGATAGCCTGGGTCATCTCGGCAGTAGAGCCGGTGGTAACATTCTGACAGCCCAGCAGCAGCAGCGACCATAAACCTAAGCTCTTACGAATTGTGCCTGTCATTGCTGTATCTCCTACCAAGACGCCCAGCATGCTAAAGCACCAGCCTGAGAATATGCTGTGAATGTGGACGCGAGTTAGGGCAAAACAAGGCCGATTCTGCGCTCTAAAATTTGTTGATAGTTAAAAACTAGATAAACGCTGTTTTCTTATCTCGGAGCTTTACGCCAGCCGTTTTCTATAGCGTCTGCTTCTGAACAAAACCACCGCTCTCCATACTCTGGTCTAATGTTGGTGATGGCATAATCTTCCATCTCTGGAAGGTGATAAAGCTTTTTTCCGGTGCTGACGGAAATATTGCCTTTGATATTACAGCCCGGTCTGAAAACAGAATTTACCGGGCTCAGAACCGTTGCAACCGGTCCAGGAGACTGACTGCATCTGGCCATGACTGTAATCAGACCCACCGTTGCTAGAACAATGATACCGGTAGCTCTTTCGAGGCGTCCTTGTGGCTGAGGTCGCTTCTGCTGACGAGTAATGTGAGATTTGGAGATAACTCCTTGAATAGCCGCTTTTGAAGCGCGAACCTTTCCTTTAGGGGTAATCACTCGCTGATAGAGGATAATGTCTCCGACTTTTGGCGGACGACTATCGTCTGGCAGGACGCTGATGTGGAGAAAAACGTCTTTGCCACCATTGCTAGGCTGAATAAAGCCAAAGCCTCTATGTTCTTTCCAGGTGATTAATCGCCCTTTGGCAAGGATAGGTTTCATGGTAGCCCGCATCTGCTGCCGATTTTCTATAGTTACAGGGCAAGATACGGACTACCAGGATGATACAGACGTTAAATATGCTTTTTACTGGGCTGTAGCCAATGAAAGAATAGTTCTCGTGTGGGAGACACAGACCCGACCCATTAATAGATACAGGCTGACGATGAGTACAAAGAGAGTTTTAATTCTAGCTAATAAAATCTTCCTGACAGATGCTGTTGTCTAGCTGAATATGAACCCGAAGACGCTGTCCTGCAGAGCAGCGAAAAGGAGGAATCTGAATGTAGTTATCTTGATTTCCTGCTCTAACCTGCTTGAGTAGCTCTCCAGTTTCTGAAAGCTCTAGCCCCAGAACCACATCGCTGGGCAATAGAGCCTCGCCAGAAGGATAGAGCTGAATGCGAATATTACGGCGTTTATCTGTTTCAATATCAACGCTAAACATCAGCAGCAAATCGTCGGGAGCCGTGTTTAAAAAGATTTTTTTACCACAGGTTAGTACGGCTGCGCCGCTCGCAGCGGAGCGGAAATTAAACGCGGTTGCTTCAGGTGCTAAAGAGTCCATAGACTGCCAGCCATACTCAAAGATTTGCTCAAGCCAATCTCCAATGCTGACAAGTCTTGGAGTTTGTCGTTGTTGATATAGCTGTTGTCGCCAATGCTCGCTAGTGAGTAAAGTGCCCCAGTGGTCAAAAGGCAGAGCCAGTCTGGGTTCGGGTGTATCGATGACACGCTGTAGCAGTTGTTCAATTTGAGCTGGGGGTAGCTCAAGCAGCGGCTCGACGGGCTGAGTGCTAGTTTGTTCTACTTGTTGAGCAACCCAAAAGACAGAAAAATCTTGTATTAGTTCGGTGTCACTCAGACTGTAGGTTCGTCTTGTCTGGCTATAATCGCCATCAGTTTTAAGCCGATCGTGGGTGGTGTAACCCCACAGCACCAGTCGCTGCTCATCGATCTCGACGTAGGCTCCGATGTAGTAATCAGCACGCCAGGTCGGTAAATCGACCCATTCTTGGGGAACTTCTAGACTGGCCGCATCGATTGCTTCAGAAAGCATAATTACAATGCGTTTCTCTCCTAATTGCAGGGCAAGTCCTTCAACAACGTGCCAAATGTCAAAGGGAGCCGCGTGGGGAAAGGGTAATACAGGACAGTCAAATTCTTCTTGAAACCAGGGTATTAGAGCGGCTAAACCGATCTGATGCAGGTAAATTCGCCAGCGTATAGCGGCGTCTGAGATTGATGCACTTCGCTGCCATCGGTCTGGATCCACTGGCATTCTCAAAACGGGCTGTACAGGATTGTCAAATATCACACTCATTCTGATACCTCTGGTGGCTCTTGCGAATAGTGGTACTGCAACCACTCATGGATGACCTCGCCGACATTGGCTAATATGGCAGACTCTGGAAGGATATGCAGAGTCTCTTGGCACCAGTTGAAACAGCTAAGTAAGAGCTGCTGTCGAATCCGTTTCAGTTTGCGAGATACCTGATACTGTTGGATGTCTAGCTGATCTGCAATGTCAGTTTGGGTGTAGGTGTCTTGGTAATAGAGGGATAACAGCTTTTGACTGGGTGGGTCTAGATCTAGTAGGGCATTTTCCAAGACTTCCCCAATTTGTTTGGCATATTGCTGTTGTTGGGTATAGTCCTCTGCTGCTAGGAGCTGTGCCATGGGATTTTCATCCATGGTCAGGGCATTTAGCTGCTCCTCACTAGAATCGTCATACTGGGGCTGGTTGAGAGAGGTGATAGTGGGATTGAGATAGTTTCTCGCAATCGTGGCTAGTCTGGTTAGCTCTGTGACTAGCTGATAGGTATTGATATCCTGTGTCCCGACGGTTGTAGTATTTGATGTGAGCTGATGACGTCTTTGGTTATAGCGTTCTGAGATCGCGGCATATTGTCTGTCGCTGGGGGCAGACAGTCCCCGCACGGGTCTATCGAGCTGAGGAACACAGACAGCTCGAAAGCACTGCCAGATTAGGATATAGGGCGCTGTTTCAATAAATCCGGCAGTTAGCAACGCTCGGGTCAGCTGGATCTGGCTGAGTCTGCGCAGCAGGCCCCAGTCGCTGCTGATGTTAACTTCATGCTGCTGACGTAGCTGGTCGCGGATACAGTTGCCAAAGGCCCGATGGGCATAGGCTCTGAGATTGCTACCAACGTCAGGATCGTAGCCTCTGAGAATGCGGTCTACGTTAGCGATCGCAATTTGAAAGCCATCGGCCAGCGAGTACTGCACCATGCTAAAGCGACGAGCGACCTGCTCGGACGCCCAGTAGCAGGGTTCTTGCAAATACGCCCAGAGATGATGGGTGGCGTTGGGATGATGCGACTGCTGCCGATACCAATAGAGAGCCCAAAACGTGTCTGACCGTTCTGCACCATCATGCTTTAGAAGCTCCTGCTGCATACTTCTCGCCAGTCGTGGGTCAGATATCCATCTGTCAAATCGGTCCCCGGAGAACTGGATATAAGTGGAGAAGATTGTCAGAACATCGGTCCGAGAGTGCATTATCCAACCATTGATGACATGTTAGTGACCTAAAGAGGAAGATATTACCCCGTTCCCATAGCGTTAGGTAAAAATACTTGTAATTTTTAAGATTGTGCTAGGTTCTAAAACTAGTTAACAATGGACAATCTGGGGCTTTACTGTGGCCTGAGCGATCAGGGCCGACGGCCATAGTGACGGTATTGCCAATAGTCCTGCAAAATCTGGGCATGGTCAAAGCAGAGGTTTTGAGGTAGAACCCACAGGTCAAATACGTCGTAGTTCTTCGCATCGTCACCGGCGGTTGGCTCTCCGGTGGCCGCAGCTAAAAAGACGACGCTAATAGTGTGCTTACGTGGGTCTCGGCTAGGATCAGAATAGACATGAAACTGTTCTAGTAGCTCAATATCAAGGCCAATTTCTTCCTTGGCTTCACGAATGGCTGCAGTTTCTACCGATTCTCCATAGTCTACGAAGCCACCGGGAAGCGCCCAGCCCAGCGGCTGATTTAACCGTTCGATCAAAATAATTGGGCGATGGGGGCGGTCTGCTAGCTCGATAATAATGTCGACTGTAGGAGCAGGATTTCGATAGGTCATAGAACGGCCAGCGGAGGTTGTTAACAGGACGGTATAGCGTCGAATAACCATGCTAAAGTCTATTGGCCTGGATTAAGCTTTACCAGCTTGAATCAGGGTCTAATCGCATCCGTAACCGATCCGTTTTGTTTTAATTGCCTCCATTGTCTGCGGGGGCAACGGCCACCCTACGCTATCCTTCACCATGCCATTTACCAGAGCTAGCGGTATTCTGCTTCATCCCACGTCGCTGCCTGGTCGCTATGGCATTGGAGATTTGGGAGAAGCGGCCTATGGATTTGTGGATTTTTTAACCGAGACCAAACAGCAGCTCTGGCAGATTTTGCCCCTGGGACCCACCGGTCATGGCAACTCTCCTTACATGTGTTATTCGGCGATGGCGGGCAATCCGCTGCTGATTAGCCTAGAGGCCCTGGTTGAACAAGGTCTGCTAGAAACGTCTGACCTAGCCCAGGTGCCTGATTTTTCCCATGACCGTGTGGAGTACAACCAGGTTATTCCCTACAAGTTAGGACTGCTAAAGCAGGCCGCCCAGCGGTTTCAGCCAGACGCGTCCCAGGAGTTTCAAGACTTCTGTCAGGCTCAGTCCTACTGGCTAGAGGACTATAGTTTGTTTATGGCTCTGAAAGATGCCCACCACGGTGCTAGCTGGAGCGATTGGGATGCGGCGATCGCAAGACGCGAGCCAGATGCTATGGAAACCTGGCGCACCCAGCTGGCCGATGATGTGTTTCTACAAAAGTTTTTACAGTTTGAGTTTTGCCGTCAGTGGTTCGACCTCAAAGCCTATGCCAACGAGCGTCATATTCAAATTATTGGCGATATGCCCATTTATGTCGCCCACGACAGCGCCGACGTATGGGCGTTTCCAGAGAACTTTATGATCGACCCCGACACTCTAAAACCGTCTCAAATGGCTGGAGTGCCGCCAGATTATTTTAGTGAAACGGGACAGCTGTGGGGCAATCCTACCTACAACTGGCAGGTTCTAGAAGATACTCAGTTTGACTGGTGGCTAAAGCGGATTAAAGCCTCCCTGGCCTATGTGGATCAAATTCGGATTGACCACTTTCGTGGGTTTGAGTCGTTTTGGGCCGTGCCTGAAGGGGAAGAAACGGCCATGCACGGTCAGTGGATTCAGGCACCGGGTGTAGAGCTATTTGAACGGGTGGAAGCGGTTTTGGGTAAGCTACCGTTTCTCGCAGAAGATCTAGGTATTATTACGCCTGAGGTTGAAGCGCTGCGCGATCGGTTTAGTTTCCCGGGGATGAAAATTTTGCAGTTTGCCTTTGGCTCAGACCATCGCAACCCCTATTTGCCGTTTAACTGCGATCGCAACTTTGTTATTTACACGGGCACCCACGATAACGACACGACCGTTGGCTGGTATACCCATGCCAACGATTATGAGAAGCAGCGTTTGGCTACCTACGTCGGCAGCTTTGGCCCGGAGTCTGTTCACTGGGCCATGATTCGTCTAGCGCTGTCTTCTGTGGCCACCTTAGCCATCGTGCCTTTACAAGATCTGCTAGGACTGGGCACCGAGGCTCGGATGAATACCCCAGGTCTGGGCGAAGGTAACTGGGAATGGCGGTTTGATACCTCAATGCTCACCCCTACCGTTCGTCAGCAGTTCATCACGCTGACCGAGCTTTACGGTCGGGCTACCCATCAGTGGTCGTAGTCACTGGTATCGCTTAGATTCAAGTGTAAAAAACTGCGAGAAGATAAAAATACAGCGCTGCTGAGCGTACGTTTAGCTATCCGGTGCTGCCACAAATACTGAAAACAATCTATTTAATCAGGGGGGACCATGGCAACATCCCTGATAGAATCCAGTTATAGCGTTAATCAAAGCACTGTACATGGCCATGGTTTCTAGTGGGCTAGCTCCTATTCAATCTGCGCTACGGGTAGGCTTGGGACGAGTCTTGATTGTTGAAGACGAAGAGCTCATCAGAGAGACGGTCGCGCTGGCTTTAGCAGAAGAGGGTTTTGAAATAGTCGTGGCGGCTGACGGACCCACAGCGCTAGAAAAATTATTAGGGTCGGCTGACGGTATTAGAGATGCTATCCCGGATATTAGCCTGGTAATTTTGGACCTGATGCTGCCGGGAATGAATGGTCTAGATCTGTGTCGTTTGGTCCGTCACCGCGGTCTGGATGTTCCTATTTTGATTCTAAGCGCCAAGGGTACTGAAATGGATCGAGTAGTGGGTCTAGAGGTGGGGGCAGATGACTATCTGTCTAAGCCGTTTGGCATGCGTGAACTCATTGCCCGCTGTCGCGCTCTGCTGCGTCGCTATCAGTCTAAGTCCAAAGCAGAAGATTTCTCTGCGCTGCGGTTTGAGGGCATTACTCTCCATCCCAACGAATGTCGTGCATTTTTGAATGATGTCGAGTTAAATCTGTCGCCTAAAGAGTTCAAAATTTTAGAACTGTTTATGGGCCGTCCCCGTCGAGTCTGGTCTCGCGATCAGATTATCGATCGCGTCTGGGGCTATGACTTTGTAGGAGACAACAAAACCGTAGACGTTCATATCCGCTGGCTGCGTGAAAAGTTAGAAGAAGACCCCAGTAAGCCCAAGTATCTTAAAACCGTTCGTGGCTTTGGCTATCGGCTGGGCTAACGCTGGATCTTGACGTTGGCGCTCGCATTCTCAAATATAGATACTACCCCCTGCTGTCATGGTTGATGTTGCCCAGAGACCTGTGACCGTTGATCGTACCTGTGCTCTCCATGGCATGGTGGTGTCACCCCATACGCTGGCATCTAAAGCAGGTCAGGAAGTCCTGCAGCAGGGAGGCAATGCGGTCGATGCGGCGGTGGCTGTCTGTGCGGCGCTGTCGGTCACCTACCCCCATATGAATGGGCTGGGCGGTGATGGGCTGTGGCTAATTTATGATGCCTCTAGCCAGCAGGTACACGGTCTAAATGGAGCCGGACGTTCTGCGGCCGAGCTAACGGTCGAGACAGCGGAGCTACCCCAAAGAGGGGCCTCAGCGGCTATGACCGTACCGGGCGCGGTGGATGCTTGGTGGCAGGCCCATCAGCGATTTGGTCAGCGACCTTGGGACACGCTGCTGCAGCCTGCGATTACGCTGGCGCAGCGAGGCTATCCGCTATCCTCGTCTCAGTTTCGCTGGACCCGTCAAGATCGAGCGCTGCTGGCCCAGGATGTGGGAGCCGCTGCTACGTTTCTACGGGCCGACCAATCGGTCGGCAGCACTGTCACCAATCCAGCGCTGGCCCAGGTACTAGAGACGTTGGTCAAAACAGGAACCGATGGGTTTTACCGAGGTGCGATCGCAAAAGCCATCGTTGACTACGCGACTCCTCTGGGTAGTCCGCTATGCTTAGACGATTTTGCTCAGCATCGCTCTAGCTGGGTTGAGCCGATTACCACTACCTACCGGGACCACACTGTTTATCAGCTGCCGCCCAATACCCAAGGGCTGAGCGTGCTACAGATTCTAAATCTGATTGAGTCTTACGATATTTCCCGGCTGGCGACAGCGGATTACTACCATCTGATGGTAGAAGCGGTGAAGCTGGCCTTTTGCGATCGCGATCGCTGGGTAGGCGACCCTGCCTTTACGGATATTCCGGTGGCTAAACTCATTTCCAAACCCTATGCCGACCGGCTACGTCCTCAGATAGACCTACACCAGACCCGGTCAGCCCAGCCCCCCGCCACAGGGGGCGATACCATCTATGCAGCTGTCGTGGACCGGCAGGGAAATGCGGTTTCCCTGCTACAGAGCCTGTACTTTGACTATGGCTGCGGTGTAACGCCTCCCACCCTGGGCTTTGCCCTTAATAACCGGGGCGCAATTTTCTCATCGGACCCAGCCCACGTCAATGGCATTGCCCCCGGCAAACGTCCGCTACAAACCCTGATTCCAGCCATGGCTCTGCAGGACGGGCAGCCCCGGCTGGTGTTTGGCACCATGGGTGGAGAAGGTCAGCCTCAAACCCAGACGGCGTTACTGACGCGTGTTTTAGATTTAGGGCTAGACATTCAAACCGCTGTTAATTTACCGCGCTGGCGCTGGGGACGCACCTGGGGCCGCTCAACTGTGCGACTGGCGCTAGAAGGACGCATTAGCCCTGAGATCTGCGCGACCTTGCGACAGCGCGGGCATCAGCTGCAGATGGAAGCCGACTGGTGCGAAGCCATGGGGCATGCCCACATGATCCAGGTTTTAGACGATCGCCTATTAGGGGCCTGCGATCCACGCAGTGATGGAATTGCCATCGGGGTTAAATCAGGCTAAGTAAAGGTGACGCTTGGCCAAATCTAGCAAAAATCCTTTATGGAAGTTTGTTAGAGTAGTCGCGAACGTTGTCCCATGCCCCCATGACTTCGCCCAATACAGATAGACCTCCTGAGGGTCGGCGATTTTGGAAAATTGCAGCCATTACCATTGGGGTCGGTACCCTGATTGTCGGCACAGTTGCCGCTGTGGGTACCTGGATGTTTATCAATAGGGGACTCACGCCACTCTTAGAACGACGACTGTCTATCCTTTTAGAGCGTGAGTTAGAGCTAGGAGATTTAGAAGGTCTTTCATGGAACGGTTTACGGGTGGGTCCTTCGGTATTAAATGCCACGGATACCGACCCCACCTATGTCACAGCGGACGCCGTAGAGGTCGGATTTAACCCCCTGGCAGTTCTGTTTGAGCGCGAGCTGGATATTGACTTGCAGCTGATTGGGGCGTCTGGATATTTGGAGCAGCATCCGGACGAAGGCTGGATCGGTGTAGATATTCCCACATTTGAGCCGCCCCCTGAGGAGCCCTTAATCAAAGTGCGGCTAGATGAAATCGATATTATCGATAGTCAGCTGACGCTGGTCCCGCTCCCGGCGGAGGATGCTGCCCCGGCCCCATTGCTGCTGACGGCGCTAAATGGCTCGCTGGGTATAGATCCGGTCACCGTAAACGGCCAGGATAGTCAGCAAATCGAGTTTGAGGCGACGGCGACTCCCCCCGACGGCGGCGATCTTGAAATTACAGTGGCTGTGATACCGGTGGTCTCCGATAGCGCTGGTGGGCTGCAGCAAGAAATCACGATGGGCGTTAGCGGTCAGGGCGTCGCCGCAGAGCCCGTGATGGCGTTTTTGCTCCCTACCATGGGTCAGCAAAATTTACCGCTGGCGGCAACCGCCGGTCGCGTCAGTGGTGACTGGACCATCTCGTTTTTGCCAGAGCAGCCGATTACCGTGGAGGGGGCTGGCAGCGTTAACAACGGTCAGCTGCAGATTGCCTCCTTACCCAGCAGCGGACCCTGGGGCAATACCATTGACGATATCAACGCCACCGCTAGATTTAAGGGGACAACGATTACCGTTGACCGGGCCAGCGGTAGCTACGCCGATCTCGCTGCAACGGCCACCGGTACCCTTGACTGGAACGGTGACTATGATCTGGTTGCTCAGGCGGCCGATATTGACCTTGAGACCCTGTTAGAAAAGTCGGAAGTTGACCCGCCCATTGCCCTTAGCGGGGTGTTTGATAGCACAGTTGCGATTACAGGTCCGATGCTGCAGCCCAGGTTTTCGGCTAATGTAGCGGCGACCGGACCGGTGACCGTGGACCGGGTCGTGCTCGATGCGCTTGATGCTGATGTGGTGCTGGCGAGCGATCGCATCCAAACCCTGTTAGATACGGTCACCGTGACCCAGGTGAGGGCGACTCCAGCCCTAGGGGGGCAGGCTACCGGCAGCGGCATCCTAAATCTGGCAAATTTAGCTGCAGGCGGTCCTCCAGAGCTAAATTTTGAGGCCCAGGTGTCGGGGGTATCGGGCGATGCGATCGCGGCTCTCTACGATGTGGAACAGCTGCCTGTGACCGTAGGCGTCGTTGATGCCACAGCGACAATTATTGGCCCACCCGCTGCCCTAGAAACGCGAATCAATGTGCAGGCTCCTACGCTTGTCTACAACGGTCAAACCTATCCAGCTACGGCCACAGCCGTATTTGCCGACGGTGGGCTGACCATTCCTCAGGCGCTTGTTCAGGTGGGTTCAGGCACCCTAACCGGGGATGGCAGCGTCGGGGTCGATAGCTGGCAGGCCAATATCCTGGCCAACAATATCGATCTTCAAAATCTGGGTCTGGCCCAGGTTCCCCCCAGTAGTCTCAATGCCGATGTGGCCCTGGCTGGACCGATTCAAGGGACATCTCTAGAGACGCTGCTGGCTATGGGGGACTACAGCCTCCAGCTGGCCAATGGTTCGATCCAGGGAGAGGCCGAACTGGTAAACGGCCGCTGGCAAACAGATGCCACCGTCACCAGCTTGGATTTGAGTCAGTTTGCCTCCCAGCTTAGGGGAGATACTAGCGGTACCGTTAGTCTGACAGGGGATATCGACGCTCGCACGTTAGCGGCTCTGCGCGGTCAGGGCGATCTGACATTTTCTGCAGGGCTGGCCGGATTTTCGCCGCAGCTGGCAGGACTAGATGCGCCTTTAAACACTCGTTTTGCCTGGACCGGCCAGGAGCTGCTGATCGAAGAGGCCAGCAGCGCTCAACTTCAGGCTAGAGGAGTGGTTTCCCCGCAGCTGTCTGGTAACCAGTTCCAGGGAATTCGTGGCTTTAGCCTGGATCTTGACGCCCAGCGCTATCCGCTGGCGCTGCTGCCCACACCTGTTCCGGTGGATGGTTTTGCGTCCTTTACAGGACGGCTGGTGGGTACTCCCACCAATCCCCAGCTGGATGGCAGCCTACTGCTCGAAGACTTTGCCGTCAACCAGGTGGCGTTTGACCCAATTTTGCTAGGCCCCGTTAGCTACCAGTCCCGAGCCGGGCTGAGTGTAGATTTAGATGGGCAAAGCGGACCGACGACGGGGGGACTGTCCGACGGGATTGCCATTAATTTTCAAGCCCCGCGCGATTTGGACTTTGACGTGGTGTGGCAGGGGGGACGCGCCTCGGGGCAAACCGAAGGTGAAGTGCTGCGGGCAACGGTACAGGATTTACCGCTGCAGGCGCTGGGGCTACCTGTTGTCAGCCGGTTAGGGGGCGGTGTCAGGGGGACTCTGTCATCCCAGGGCGAATGGGTTGTTGATCTAAATCGCCAAACCCTGGTCGGTAATGTCTTTATTGCGCAGCCTGGGCTGGGCTATATCAACGCTCAACAGCTGACGGGGCAGATTGCCTATCGCGATCGGCGAGTCTTGGTTGAGCAAGGAGAGCTCATTCTCAATACCTGTTCTCAGCGCTTGGTGACTGAAAGTCCCCTACCCACATACTGTGTCGAGGGGGATGTGGCAGACAGTATCTATCGCTTTAATGGCAACATGCACATAGATACCCTGGCCTACAACGCTAACGTATCTGTAGAAAATGGGGATGTTAAAGATGTTCTCATGGCCTTGGCGATCAACGACCTTGAGGATCTGGTGCAAACATTTCAGGCCCCGACCTGGCTAGAAGATCCGCCGTCTGGGGCCATTCCTGACATCCTAGCAACTCAGTCTGCAGGGAGCACCCAAGCGACTTTATTAGACCAGCTGCGACGGCTAGCAGAAATCCAGCAGCTGCAAGACCAGGTGGCCCTGGTGGAGGCCGAGAGTCCAATCCCGCCGCTAGACGTGTTAGAAGGCCGGTTTGATGCCACCGTTAGCGTGAGCGGAACTCCCCAGCAGCTGCCTGAAATTGTGTTTGACATGGACGGTCGCAACTGGATATGGGGACCGGAATTTGTGGCTAACCGGGTGATTGCTATTGGTCAGCTGGCTGAGGGTAACCTGACGCTGCAGCCGGTGCGTCTAGAGACGCCCCTATCTCCCGATCTAAACGGCAATCCGCAGCTGGCGTTTGTGAACCTATCCGGTAATCTATCGCTGGTAGAGCAAGATAACTCTAGTCTTCAGCTCGATGTGGAGCAGCTGCCCATGGCAGCTGTACGGGATATTTTTAATCTGCCTCTGGGGTTAGACGGGCGATTAAATGCGATCGCAAACTTTAGCGGCGGTTTAGGCAACCCCACCGTCAGGGGAGACGTTATCCTGGCCAATGGCTCCATCAACAATCAGCCCATCGATAAAGCCGAAAGCCTCTTTCTATATGAAGATGCCCGGCTGCTACTCCAGGGAGAGCTGCTCCAGGTAAATAATGACCAGCCGTTGACCCTGGTAGGCGATATTCCCTATGCCTTTGACTTTATGACGGTGCAGCCTGCCGACGACCGGATTGCCCTGAGTCTGGATGTGGCCGATGAGGGGTTAGCCCTGCTCAATGTTCTCAACAATCAGGTCATATGGGAGTCCGGGCAGGGACAGGTTTCCCTGGACATCGGTGGCACCCTCAGACAGCCCAGCATCAGCGGTGAGATGAATGTCCAAAATGCAGTGTTGCGATCGCCGCTGCTGCCCGATCCTCTAACGGATTTTGCTGGCGAGGTGGTGTTTGAAAACGACCAAATCGTTGTGCAAACGCTGCAGGGCCAGTATGGCAATGGACGTCTGCAGGCGGCTGGAGCGATCCCATTAGGATTTCCGCCGATTATTACTAGCCTTGAACTTGCCGAGCTAGGGGCCGAGCCCACAGATGAGGCGGATGGCGCAACGGTTGTGGACGGCCCCGATAGTCTCGCTCTTGGCGCTAGTACACCCCCTGTTCATCCCACGGGTGCTTTGACGGTGACCCTGGACGATATTGATCTCGATCTTCGCGGTATCTATCGGGGTGGGGTGAAAGGTCAAGTTGTTGTTGGCGGCAGTCTCAATCCGCTGTTGGGAGGGCCTCAGCTAGGCGGTGTGGTGGAGCTAGCTAACGGTCGTCTGTTTTTGCCGGAAGGCGGCAACAATACGGCAGCAGCGGCTCCCGAAGAGATTCCTCTGTTTGTTCCCCGCTTTGAAAATCTCAAACTTACGCTAGCTAGAAATATTCAGATTCAGCAGAGCAATTTACTCAATGTCATAGCTCAGGGCGACCTGCGTATTTCAGGTCCGCTTAGACCCTTTCGAGCCATTGAACCTGAAGGAACCATTCGTCTGCGCTCCGGTCGGATCAATTTGCTCACGACGACGTTTCGTCTGGCCGGTCGTGACAACATCGCCCGATTTTCGCCAGACCGGGGAATTGCTGACCCGTTTTTAGACTTACGACTCCGAACATCTGTGGCTGAAACCCAGCAGAGCAATGTTGTTGAGGCGACGGCCTTTGCCTCATCTGAGGTCGCTGATGCCTCATTGGATCCGTTCCAAGGGACAGCCGGTATTGAAACGATCCGTATCCGAGCTACCTACCAAGGCTCTGCCAGTAATTTGCTAGAGAGCTTGTTTCTCTCAGACAGTAGCGATACGGTGATTGAGCTATCGAGCTCTCCTCCTCGTTCTAGACGCGAAATTATTAATCTACTTAGCGGTAGCTATGTGGCCGCTCTGCAGTCCGGACAAGGGGTCTTAAATTTCTTTGGCGGTGCTCTACTCAATAGTCTTCAGGACTTTATCAGCACTACCCTTAATCTGAGCGAATTTCGTCTGTTTCCAGTCACCAGTGCCTCACGATTTTCGAGTGAAGACAATAGCGGGTCTACCCTGGATATTGCCACTGAGATTGGCTTTGATGTTACTAACAACATCACCCTGTCCTTGGTTAAAATTCTGACCGACAGCACGCCAACAGAATTTAACCTGCGCTATCGACTGACGGACGAATTTACAATCCGGGGCACCACTAACTTCGACGATCGCAATCGAGTTTTGCTAGAGTTTGAAACGAGATTTTAGACTGGATGCGATCGCTTAAATTTATCAAATTGCTCGCCAACTCTGTAAATGGTGTATCTATACTGATAACTAGCCTGGATAAGCGAAATAAATTTGAGGGAAAAGCCTTCAAAATGACCCAGATTATTGCTTAAACGTCTGTTAGAGGGTTCTAGTTATATTTAAGAACCTACATTTGCCCAAATCTTACTTGTCCACTTCCTATGAACCAGCTCATATCTCGGCTTACTCGTCCTGCTTTGGCTACGCTGCTTGCTCTGATGGGCTGTGGTTGGACGGCCCGTGCTGTAGACGCCCAGGCATTGCTACCCTACACCCTACCCCTGGACGAAGAGCGACTGACCGCAACTGGACTCACCCTGGCCCAAGAAGCCGCTCAGCTGGCCCAGTTTCAGCAGTATGACGAAGCGCTAGCGCGGATTCAGCTGGCCGCTCAGCTAGCCCCTCGAGACCCGCAGATTCTAGCGCTGCTGGGCAGCTTACATCTCCAGGTCGGAGACAGTGCTGCTGCGGTTAGCGCCCTGGAAACGGCTAAGTCCATCAGCAGTGACGACCCAGTAATCTGGTTTACCCTGGGCTCCGCCTATTTTAGTGAAGCAAAGTATTTACAGTCCGCCAATGCCCTAGAGAAGGGCCTGAGCTTAGAGCCCGGTAATTCTGCAGCTCATTTTGACTTAGGCAACGCCTACTATAAGCTCAACCGTTACGAGAAGGCGATTGAGCAGTATGAGACTTCCGTTAGTTATAACGAACTCTTCTGGCCGGCTATCAATAATATAGGGCTGGTGATGTATGAAATGGGCGAGCTGGAACCGGCTATTGAGCAGTGGGAACGGTCCCTAGAAGTAGCAGACGAAGAACCTGAGCCCACCCTTGCGATCGCGGTGGCTCGCTACGCTGCCAATATCAACCGACCGGCGGCCATCGAATCTGCGACCGCAGCATTAGAGCGGGACAGTCGCTATGCAGACCTTGAATTCTTAGCCGACAATCTTTGGGGAACCCGTTTGCTTAGCGCTACTGAAGCTATGTTTGGCACGCCTGGACTGCAGGAAGTTCTGGCCGGCCTTTAGTAATTAACGACTAAGAACGATCTCCTTTAAGAAATGTATGGCTTAAAGGAGATTTAGTTCATTTGAACTATTATGAATTTGTTTAAGGCTGTCCTCAAGGTTGAGCCAACGTTGAGGTTTGCTCTTGCTACTCATCAATCATCGCTTTGACATCATCTACAAACTTTTGATGATCCACAATGGGTTTTGAAATGTAGCCATCAGCGCCACTTTGTTGCAAAAAGGTTTCCCGATCGCCATCCATGGCATGGGCCGTTACCAAAATAATGGGGAGCTTGGCAGTCGTGCTGTTGGCCTTTAGCATTTGGGTAATGCGAATACCGTCTACAGGTTTTCCCTGGTACATACTATGGGACAGGGAAACATCCATTAAAATCACATCTACCTCGCCACTCTCAGCGATTTGCATGACCTCGTCAACGTTCTCAGTGTGTTTGACCGCTAAGCCTCCCCGCTTAGTCAAAATCTTTGAGAAAACACGTGCGTTGATCATGTCATCTTCTACGATTAAAACCGTTTTCATAGGCAGCTTTGATAAAACAGCAGCGTTGGGACTGGTCGCTGGTTTTGCACCATGGTGACCATTAGTGATAGAGCTTGTTTAAGCAACAATTGCTCAAGCCTACAAGTGTTTAGCCATCTGTTGAATTCTTGCTCGATTTAGAACCCAACTATTGCGAATCCATGACGCTTGTGTATAAGGTACAGCATTGGTAAGGCTAAACCACGTCCAAGTTAAACCCTAGAGTTTATCTACGGCAGCCTTGTTCTGGACGTGGACAAGGTTGCTTTCATGCGCTTAAGACAGCTTGCAAGGATACGAAATCATGGCAGATCGGCTAAATGCATTTTCGGATGAGCAAATTGTTATCACCTCTCTTCATACAGAGGTGCAACGATCATATCTGGAATATGCCATGAGCGTCATTGTCGGGCGAGCGTTGCCAGACGTCCGTGACGGTCTCAAACCAGTACACCGGCGAATTCTCTATGCTATGCATGAGCTGGGGTTAACGCCAGATCGGCCCTTTCGTAAATGTGCTCGCGTGGTGGGGGATGTGCTGGGTAAGTATCATCCCCACGGCGACCAGGCCGTTTATGATGCGCTAGTACGAATGGTTCAGGACTTTTCTAGTCGCTATCCGCTGCTGGACGGCCATGGCAATTTTGGCTCAGTGGATAACGATCCCCCGGCGGCTATGCGCTACACCGAGACGCGTCTGGCCTCTGTGAGTCACGAGTCGCTGTTGGGAGAAATCAGCGAAGCCACGGTTGATTTTATCGACAATTTTGACAGCTCCCAGCAAGAACCCATCGTATTGCCGGCGCAGCTGCCCAACTTGCTGCTCAATGGCAGCTCTGGTATTGCGGTCGGCATGGCCACCAATATTCCTCCCCACAATTTGGGAGAGGTGATTGATGGCTTAATTGCCATCATCGATCGGCCCACCCTTTCCGATGACGCTCTCTTCAAGCTGATTCCGGGACCAGATTTTCCCACAGGTGGAGAGATTACAGGGACCAAGGGAATTCACGATGCCTATCGCACGGGTCGAGGCAGTATTCCCGTACGAGGAATTGCCAGTTTTGAAGAAATTCAGCCGGGCAAGGGCCGACAGCGTCGCAACGCCATTGTAATTACGGAACTGCCCTATCAGGTCAATAAGGCGGGCTGGATTGAAAAGGTCGCCAATCTGGTCAACCAAGGCAGGCTAGAGGGCATTGCTGATATTCGCGACGAGAGCGATCGCGACGGCATGCGGGTGGTGATTGAGCTTAAACGTGAAGCCCAGCCCCACAGCATTTTGGCGGCTCTCTACAAAATGACCCCGCTGCAAAGCAACTTTGGCGCCATTATGCTGGCTCTCGAGGGGGGGCAGCCGGTGCAAATGCCGCTGCGCCATATGCTGCAGTCGTTTCTCGATTTTCGTGAAGAGACTCTGGTGCGGCAGTACACCAACGAACTCGATAGAACCGACCGCCGCTTGCACATTGTAGAAGGTCTGCTCACGGCCCTCGATAGCATTGATGAAGTTATCGAGATTTTACGGGCCGCACCGGATGGTTCAACAGCCAAGCTGGAGATTAGCGAGCGATTTGGCCTTAGTGAGCGTCAGGCGGATGCAATTTTGGCGATGCCGCTGCGCCGACTGGTGGGGTTAGAGCAAGAAAATTTATTGAATGAGTTTGATGAACTCTCAACTCTAAAAGAAAGCCTGGAGCGTCTGCTTTCAGATCGAAAAGAGCGGCTCAAAGCTCTCAAGAAAGAGCTTAGAAAGCTTAAGAAATCCTTTGGCGACGAGCGCAGAACGCGGCTGCAAACCGCTAGTGAGCGGGCGGCTGAAGAAAAACAGCTAGCCAATCTTGTCGCTGAGGCTCAAGAAGAAGAGACCGTTGTTGAGTTTACTCGTAAGGGGTATGCCCGACGGTTATCGCCGCGAACCTATCAGCGTCGCCAGGGAAAACAAGAGGAGCTGCCTGTCAAACTAGCTGAGCTAGACGATGTCACCACCCAGACTGAATTTGCTCACACGGCCCAAAGCCTGCTGGTATTTTCTCGCGATGGTAAGGCCTTTAGTCTGACGGTTAGCGATATTCCGATGGCCCAGCGCCAGTCAAAGGGACAGCCCTTGATCAGCTTGCTGCCCGATGCCATTGGCAACGATCCAGACGCGGTGCTGCCGCCTATTTTGTTGACCGAGGAGGTAATGACCCAGCAAATTATCTTAGTGACGGCCCAGGGCAAAATCAAACGGCTACCGCTGAGCGAATTTGAAGCGATTACAGGGCGGGGGCTGGTGGCGATTAAGCTCAAGCCGGAGGATCATCTAGCCTATGCGGTGATTGCTGAACTGGGCCAGGATCTGATGCTAGCGTCTTCCAGCGGTCGGCTGTTGCGGTTTACCATCGACCGTGACCAGCTTCCGGATACGAGCCGAAATTCCCAGGGAACCCAGGCCATTCGCGTGATTAAAGGAGATTCTGTCATCGGCTGTGTGCCTATCCACAATCAGAGTAAGCTGTTGCTGATGTCAATTAAAGGCTATGGCAAACGGATGCAGGCGGCTGCGATCAAACGCAGTAGCCGAGGCGGTATTGGCTCGCAGTCATTTAAGTTTAGTCAAACAGGGGATCGGCTAGCGACGCTACAGGATGTGCCAGCAGTAGCCGACTTCACTGTGATGACAAGCCAAGATAGAGCGGCGCGACTGCGGATTGACAAGGTTGCCCTGCAGGGCCGGAGTCAGCCGTGCGATCGCATCTACACCCCAGCCCGAGGTGAAATCATTACCGATATTCTGGTATCTGTAGATAGTGCCGCCGATGGCAGCTAGCTGTCTGACGTTTCTGCATCTAAAATCATTGCTCAAATCCAGGGATTAAACGTGGCTGAGGTTGTTATAGACAACGTTTATAAAACATTTCCGCGTCAGTCGTCTGATGCCAATGCAGCGGTGACGGTGCTGAAGCGGATCTATCTGGATGTAAAAGACGGCGAGTTTATGGTGCTGGTAGGTCCGTCGGGCTGCGGCAAGAGTACGCTGCTGCGTCTGATTGCCGGGTTAGAAAGTATTACCGGTGGGACAATCACCATCGATGACCGACGTGTCAATGACCTGGCACCCAAACAGCGCGATGTGGCGATGGTATTTCAAAGCTATGCCCTCTATCCACATCTGAGCGTATACGACAATTTGGCCTTTGGTCTGCGGCGAACAGCGCGGGATTTACCGGCTATTACCCGCTGGCAGCAGACACTGTTTGAGGTGACTCGGCTGCTGCCGCCGGGATTTCGCTACTGGCCTGAGCGAGAACAGGTGATTGCTAAACGGGTCAAAACTATTGCCGAAATCCTACAAATTACCCCACTGCTCAAGCGTCTGCCGCGACAGCTGTCGGGAGGACAAAAGCAGCGGGTGGCGCTGGGGCGAGCCATGGCCCGCAATCCCCAAGTATTTTTGATGGATGAACCGCTCTCTAATCTGGATGCTAAGCTGCGTGCCGAGACCCGTGCTCAAATTGTGACGCTGCAGCGACGTCTAGGCACAACTACGATCTACGTCACCCACGACCAGGTTGAAGCGATGACCATGGGGGACCGGATTGCGGTCATGCATCAGGGGGTAATTCAGCAAATTGCGGCTCCTCTGGAGCTCTATCGCTATCCGGCTAACCGGTTTGTAGCCTCATTTATTGGCTCACCACCGATGAACTTTCTGCCGGTGCAGATCCAACCACCGCTAACGCTGATCCATCCAGCCTTTCGACTGACGCTGCCTGGTGAATGGGAAAAAACGCTCCATGGCCATCAAACGCTAGTGCTGGGTATTCGTCCGGAGCATCTGCGGCTAAGCGTCCCGGCTCCTAAAAACCTGGCTGTGACCGTACAGCGCACAGAAGCCTTAGGCAGTGAGACCTATTTGACGGTCAGCTTAGACCATACGGCGGCTGATACAGAAGCAACAGAGCTGCTGGTGCGCTTAGATGGAACCGATACGGAAGTGCCCTGTGTGGGAGACAAGCTGACGTTAGGGATTCGAGTAGAGCATATTCACCTGTTTGATCCAGAGACTGGGGAGACCGTTATCAATGCGCCCCTGACTTCGGCCCTTAAGCGTTAGACCGTGATTGTCTCTTATTACAGGTATCTTTTTAGACCTACTTTTTGTGAGAAGACTTTTTAGTAAAGTGCCAACCTAGGCCAGCAACGGCTGCGATCGCAAGTCCTGAGGCGGGTTCGGGTACCGCTGTCGGATCGCTAACCCGTCTAACCTGAAACTGACTAATAGTGGCGGTGGCTCGACCACCCTGGTTATCCGCCGTGCCGATCTGAAATCCAAAGATTTGATTGGCACTGACCTCAACTGAAGCTGACCCGGTTTGTTCAAACGGTCCATCGCGGTCAATCAGCTCAGTAAATGAACCGTCAGTACGAGGATCAGTCGGTGGGAAATTACCTAAGGCAAAACCAAAGGGGTCAAACGCGGGGCCCGAAGGTCCGGTGGTGGCGCGATCGGCGGTTGTGTAATCCCAGTTAAAAGAAAGAATGCTGTCTTCAGGAACGGTCACAAAAACGGTAGTAAAGCTGGTGCCACATAGAAACAGAAAAGACGGATCTACTGATTGGCAATCTAATCCAAATTCATCCAGAATCTGGGACTGATTACTACCCAACAGCGTTAGCGAATCAGGGGCATTTGTAAAATCTGCTGAGCCGTTAAAGGGCGCTAAGGGAATGCCGCCAATGGTAACCTCTGAATTGTCTGAATTATCGGACAGTACCGGGCTGCTGTTAAACAACTCCCATTGGTCAGGAGCAAAACTCCCATCAAATCCTTGAGCATTGACTTCCTGGGGTACCGCAGCGATAACAGCTACAGACGCTAATAACGTCCCTAAAATCTTATCTAAAATGGCTTTTGCCATCGTATTCTTGTAGTAAAAAACCTTAACCTTATCTTTCTTAACAAGGGTTAGTAAGCCTAACCGGAAGATGACCCCAGATTCGTACAAATCAATATACGTTCAACACTGCGCTGCAGATTGATTTGCTATTACGCTGACTATAAATCGACTTATCTTAGGATGTCGGCTTTAAGCAGAGGTATTTACTAAAACAATAATCTTGCTCTGTCTTTATTAAAGTTGATTGATGGACCTCAACACATCCTGATACTGACCGATTGGGTTTCAATAAAATCGCCATTGATTATCAATAAAATCAGCTGTTGTCATCAGCAATTGCACTTAGACGCCTTGATGAACCACTCTATCCTTCGACAGAATGTTTGTTTTTAAGAACAGTTGAAATTAACGAGTTTTCTTGACATAGCAACAAATTTCGTAATTGGTATATACAAAAAAAGTTGCGGAGTCTATCGTCCTATCAACAATTTCTTGGAAGAGCAGAATGGCCTATGCCTAAACCCTGTAGTCTTGGGATCGCAATTCTACAGCTAGCTTGAATACTATGGGACATCATCGGGACATTAAACGAATTGGCCTACTCACCAGTGGGGGAGACTGTGCTGGTCTGAATGCGGCTTTGCGGGCGGTGGTCCATCGAGCCGATAGCTATGGCTGGGAAGTCTTGGGAATTTCTCGAGCGACCCAAGGATTGATGGCTCGCCCACCTGAGTATGTGGAGTTTGATGTGTCGAGTACCCACAATTTGTTACTGGCGGGGGGGACTGTTCTGGGGACAACAAATAAAGGAAATCCTTTTGATTTTCCCCTGCCCGATGGCTCTACCTGCGATCGCTCCCAGGAGATTATTGATGGCTATCACCTGCTAGGGCTAGATGCTCTTATCGGTATTGGCGGGGATGGCAGTATGGCCATCCTGCGTCGTCTGGCTCAGCAAGGAGGTCTTAACCTGGTGGGAATTCCTAAAACCATTGACAACGATCTGGGCAGTACCGAGCGCTCCATTGGCTTTGATACTGCTGTTAATATTGCTACCGAGGCTCTAGATCGCCTGCATTTTACGGCGGCCAGTCACTCTCGGGTGATGATTTTGGAAGTGATGGGTCGTGATGCTGGCCACATTGCCCTCAATGCCGGTATTGCTGGGGGAGCCGATATTGTCCTAATTCCTGAGATTCCCTATTCGATCCAGAGTATATGTGAAACGATTAAGGGCCTTAGACGTAACTTTGCCACCATTATTGTGGCCGAAGCCGTCTGTACCGAAGCGGGTGAAAAGGTGACCCAGACCAATCGCCTGGGGCAGTGCCGTTTAGGGGGAATTGGGGAATATCTAGCAGAGCAAATTACTGAAACCATTGGAGCAGAGACTCGGGTCACGGCCTTAGGGCATGTCCAGCGAGGCGGCACCCCATCCCCCTTGGACCGGGTTCTGGCCACTGCGTTTGGTGTAGAAGCCGTAGACTTAATTGCGATGGGTAAGTATGACCATATGGTGAGCTGGCAAAACCGTCAGGTAGTCCATGTGCCCATTGCCGATGCGATCGCAGAATATCGAGCCGTTAGTCCCCAAGACACATTGGTCAAAACTGCGCGGGGCATGGGGATTTGTTTAGGTGATGTTTCCTGTCATGTCATCAATCATCACCTGCGCTGTGATGCAAATGTTCTAGCGCAGGTTTCCCCATAGCGCCACCGTCTTTGGCACTGCCTTAAGAGATATCCCCGCGCGTTTGCAATGTAATCTTCTGTTAACCAACACCATGATTGGGCAGCCCACGATAGACAATAGCCCAAAGACGTGGGGACTATCTCCCTTGTTGATGCCAATTTATCCCCAATTGGCGGCCTTAGCTTCTAATCTATCAGCACCGATAGGGCTGTTATCAGCTACTGACAAATACATCTGTCAATAGCGCGTCAGGTTAGTGGCTGTAACCAAAGGCTTTTAGAGATATGCACTGTTCCAACTAACCTGACAGAAGCTATATATGCACTTTGCTAAACCGTTGGCGTCGACCCAAGATGATACTCAAGAGAAAATTCTCGGAGCGGCTCAGCGGCTATTCGCCCGGCGGGGGTACGGTGGAACAACAACTCGAGATCTAGCTCAAGCAGCCGGTGTCGCCGAAGGTACCCTATTTCGACACTTTGAAAACAAAAAAGCAATTTTGATCGAAGTGGCCACGCGTGGCTGGGTAGAATTACTCACTGAATTGCTGACAGAGTTGAGTGAAATGGCCAACTACAAAGCTATCGGTAAGGTTATGCGCAAGCGCATGCTCAGTCTTTCTGCCAATACCGATATGCTGCGGGTATGCTTTATGGAAGCGCAGTTTCACCCGGAGCTACGGGAACGAGTACAGGCAGAGGTTATTTCTAAAATGACCGATGTGGCCGAAGCGTTTTTCCAGACTGCCATGGATCGAGGCACCTATCGCCCGATGAATCCTCGAGTTGTCGCTCGCATCTTTCTGGGCATGTTTACCGTTGCCGGATTTAGCCAAACGACTCTGGCTGACGAAGCCAATTCGCCCCAAGATATGAAGGAACTGGCAGAAACTCTGGCCGACATTTTTCTAAATGGAGTACTGGTTAACTCTGAGGGTTAGCTTTGGCGCTGGGAGTCTAGACTACTCAGATTGTCGCTACTGACCGGGTAGGCTGCCCCGAAGCCGATGACGAACTGTCCTGCCTGCGGCTGTAGCTGAAATAGCTGAAAGTCAGGTAGACCTTTCATCAGACCAATGACTTTGCCAAACCGCTGCTCAAATTGCTCAATTAGAGTGTGCCACTGGGCGGTATCGCGAGGTAGTGCTGCCGCAGTGCAGTCATAGGCTAGCCGCCGCCGGGCAAAAATCTCTTTTGTGTCAGCCTCATCTTCAATAAACAGAACACTGGCGCGACTGGTTTGCTTAAGATTGGCTGTGTGAGCTGACAAACCACTCACATATATGTAAATGTTCTTATCTGCATCGATTAAAAAAGGCGCATAGCTAGCTTGAGGCCTACCGTCGGCACTAACGGTGCTGAGGATGATACTGCGGAACTTTTCAGGAAAATCCTGATATAGCTTGATAGCACGATCTAAGTCAGTCATGGTTAAGAGCAGGAGTGAGCAATTTAAAAAGTAACATTCATTGTCTTACCCACTAGGGCCAATCGCTGGTCTTGCACGGCGGTCGGTTTATGTAGCCTTTGGCAGCTGCCGGGATCTAAGGTGGCAGCGTTGAGGCGAACCCCCCTATCCGTCCGGTAGAATACTCTGGCTGGTTATTCACTGTCACACCATGGCTCGTCGTGTTATTCAAACTGCTCAAGCTCCTGCTCCTGTGGGCCCTTACAATCAGGCCATTGTGGCTGCAGGTGAGATGGTATTTGTTTCTGGACAAATTGCACTAGATCCAGGCAGTGGGGCTTTAGTTGGAGAAGGCGACGTAGCGACACAAACCAAACAATGTCTTGATAATCTCGGTGCGGTTCTAGCGGCAGCGGGGGCTACTATGGCCAACGTTGTCAAAACCTCTGTATTTCTAAAGGATATGAATGACTTTGCTACTGTGAATGGGGTGTATGCGACCTACTTTGACGATGCGACTGCTCCTGCTAGAGCCTGTGTTGAGGTAGCTCGCTTGCCCAAGGATGTTCTAGTAGAAATTGAGTGTATTGCGGTACTGTAGTAAACCAAAGTTGACGATTTGATTTTGGCGCGTTAACGTACAAATACAGATTTCTCTTCAAGCCCATGCGCCAGCAATTGTACTATTTTTGGTTTAGTCGCGTTCATCGGTCATGAGCCCCTGGGCTATCATGGAAAACCGATGAACCGCAGGGTATAGGCTCTGCGGTTTTGTTTTATCTACCCACTACCCGACCGTCATCCTTTTTGACCATCATGTTTGTTTGCTACAGCTGGCAATTTACAGGATTCTTTTTTACGCCACCACCGGGTAGGTAGCGTTTACTATGCTGTACTGACTTGCCCGGAGCCTTCACAGGCTGCGGGCTTTTTGTTTTTTACCCTTACTTTTCTGATCCATGAAAGACGCCAAGATTGTTGCTAAAACCCACGCCAATCACAGTAGTGAAATTGCGATCGCACCCAGCACTACCATCGGTGGCAAATCCCTATTTATCATTGGGGGCCCCTGCTCCATTGAGAGCATGCCTCAGATGGAAACTATTGCCCAAACCCTACTCAAAGCTCCGGTCCAGGGACTGCGCGGGGGCATCTACAAACCCCGCACATCACCCTATGCGTTTCAGGGTCTAGGCGATGTTGGTCTAGATATTCTCTCGGCGATTCGACAGCGCTACAGTTTACCTGTGATCACCGAGGTAATGGCCATTCATCAAATCGAAAAACTGATGCCCCATGCCGATGTTCTACAAGTCGGCAGTCGTAACATGCAGAACTTCGACTTGCTCAAAGCCCTAGGTGAGGTTGACAAACCCGTATTACTAAAGCGAGGTCTGGCGGCAACCATTACTGAATTTGTCATGGCCGCAGAATACATCGCTAGCCATGGCAACTCTAATATTATTCTTTGTGAGCGCGGTATTCGTAGCTTCGATAGCTACACCCGCAATGTACTCGACCTAGGAGCTGTAGCCGCGCTAAAACAAATAACTCATTTGCCGGTACTGGTTGATCCTAGCCACGCCACCGGTAAACGAGAACTCGTGGCTCCATTGGCTAGAGCCGCTGTTGCCGTTGGGGCTGATGGTCTGATTATCGAGTGTCATCCAGACCCCGAGCGATCCATCAGTGATGCCAGACAGACTCTCAGCTTGGAAGCCATGACTGAGCTTATAGAAAGTTTGCGCCCCTTGGCCCAGGCTGTAGGTCGCTCGATTCCAGATGCTGCTCTAGCTCCTGCCGGACCGTCAGCCTAATATTTGGCGACCGTCTATGGAACAACACGCAATATTTCTAGGTCTGTAATAGCTAAAACCAGGATGTAAATGTCGGTAGCTTTGTGACTGGAGCATCCCATGCTGTCATTTCAGTTCTTATTGCCAAAAAACAGGGCTTGTCATCAATAAATCCTAGATCTGCTGCATCGCTCTCATTTGCAATAGCCGTTTGTTTTGCGCGAGGACTCAAATAATCACAAAACGTTCCGACTCCTGAACTTTTGGGAGGATTATTTCCAAACGTTCGGATTACACATCAATAAAGCTGTTGATTAAGATACTGGGTGCCCCATACTCCCAGTATCTTAATCCTACGTAAATTTCAATTACTGTCTACCAAAGAAAACGACCCTAATGTTCATGTTGACGTCAAACACTTGAGAAATGACTCAAGCTGCCTACTGAGATTCTGATTAAGAGTCAGGGAATTTTATTTGATTTTTTTGGAGATGCCTGAGGTGAGACGAAAGCACTTTCTAAAGGGTATACCTGCTGTCGCTACACTCTCAGTTCTGACAATTTTGGGTCTCAAAAGCGTTGCTGTCGATTTTGATCAGTATCGTAGCTATAGTGCGCTGATTTCAGACCAGCTGGTCAATGAGGCCGATGTTCAGCTAGCGCTACAAAATATTCGCTATACCATTTCCCAAAACGGACAATCCTTAAATACGGCTTTACTAGAAGCAGAAAAAGTACAGGCTCAGCTCATGGGTCAAATTCCTCCTTCCCTATCCGAAGAGGATGAAAGCCGTCTGCATAAACAGCTAGAGTTTAATGCCGAGCTGCTAGCAGAAAAACGGCAGCTCATTAAACAGCTTGAAGTTCACCATGCAGAATTAAGAACAGCGCTGACCCAAGAATCTACACTGCTCAACGGGCTCAGTGGCAATCTGCGTTTAGAAGTTGAAGCATTACTAGACGATCTATTTCTCTATGCTATTACCAGCGACGACAAGCTTATTGCCGATATACAGGCCAAATTTAATCGCTTGCGACCCAAGCTGAGTTCGGGGGCGGTAACAGAATCTCAGATAGCCCAGCTAGTACAGCTGGTGTTGGATAACAAGCCTGCTGCCGATCAGCTTGTTGTTGATATCTTTAATTTGCCCCTCACTAATAATATTCGAGCGCTAGAAAAACAATTTGATGATATTCAACAAACAACTCGAAAACGGGTAGCGCTTTACCGAAACTTGGCATATTTCTTGCTGTTTTCAGGGTCAGGTGTTGTGGCTTTTTGGGTGATCACTCGTTTGCGCCGAACCAGCCAGCAAACAATCAGAGTTCTAGAAAGTATTACTGACGCATTTATTGCCCTCGACCGTACCTGGGCGATTACCTATGTCAATACCCAAGCTGCTGATATTCTTAAACGCGATGTTTCGGATCTCCTAGGTCAAGATTTTTGGAAAGTTCTGCCTGAATCCTTGGGTAAGCGGTTTACTGAATATTATCGTGAGGCTGTTGCAACGAACCTACAGATAGTAAGCTTCGAAACATATTATGAGCCCACCAAACGTTGGTTACTGGTGCGTGGCTATCCTGGTAGCGATGGCCTATCCATCTTTCTCCAAGACTTTACAGAACGAAAGCAGGCTGAAGAAAAACTCCTAGAACTCAACCGCGATCTAGATAGTCGAGTAAAGGACCGGACAGCTCAACTGGCAAGCGCTATGGAGGAAGCAGAGACAGCGCGGGTAAAAGCTGAAGACGCCAATCGCTCTAAAAGTGAATTTTTAGCCAACATGAGCCACGAGTTGCGCACTCCTCTAAACGCTATCATTGGCTATAGTGAAATGCTTGAAGAGGATGTCACCAGTATTGGTGAGGAAGATTTTGTTCCGGATTTGCAAAAAATCCAGGGCGCAGGTAAACACCTTTTAGGCTTGATTAACTCGGTACTTGACCTGTCTAAGATTGAGGCTGGCCGAATGGAGCTTTTCTTGGAAGATATCTGTGTCAAAACAATCATGGATGAGATCATAGGGACTATTCAGCCCCTGGCTCAAAAGAACTTTAACCAGCTGCTGTTGGCTTGTCCAAATGATGTCGGCATGCTCCATGCCGATCAGGTTAAACTACGGCAGAGTCTAATCAATTTGCTTAGCAATGCCTGTAAATTTACAGAAAACGGGCGGATTACGCTAGCTGTTGAGCCAACGACTATATCAAGTGAAGGCAATACAGAAGAGGGGCTGCTGTTTAGAGTAACTGATACTGGCATTGGTATGACAGCTGAGCAAATGGGAAAAGTCTTTCAGGCATTTACTCAAGCAGATACGTCAACGACCCGCAAATATGGTGGAACTGGCTTAGGTCTAACGATCACAAAACAGTTCATATCCATGATGGGAGGTGAGGTGCTAGTAGACAGCGTCTATGGCGAGGGAACAACCTTTACGCTGACTATTCCAAAAACAGTGCGAGTAGATGGGGCCTCAGATGAAACCTTCTTTGCACCGCCTATTCGCCTGATTGAAAGAGAGTCCGTCACGCCTATTCACCAGCTTTCTGCTAAAGTCTCCGAAAAAACGGTCTTGGTAATTACGCAAGATCAGGACATTCGCGAGCATTCGTCTACCTGGCTAACGGATGCTGGCTATAGTGTCGTATGTGCGGCCGATGGACATCAGGGACGGGTGCTCGCCAATGAACATTTACCAGATGCAATTCTTTTAGATGTCATCTTATCTCAAGAAGACGGATGGGCGATTTTACAAGATCTTAAAGCGATGCCGACAGTGGCCCAGATTCCGATTATTGCCCTAACTGAAGATGCGGAGTGTGCCTATCGGCTGGGGGCTGCTGACCATATTCCTAAACCTGTTGACTATATTCAACTACTGGATAGTCTAAATACCCAGCTTCCCGAACGAGACTGTCCCAAAATTTTAGTGGTTGAGGACGATGTCAATGCCAGAGAAATTATGGGTCGCTTTTTGCAACAGCACGACTGGACCATTGTTCTTGCTGCTAGTGGTCACCAGGCCCTCAATTATCTCAACAGCAGTATTCCTGACCTGATCGTGTTGGATTTGATGATGCCTGGTATGGACGGGTTTGAATTTGTACAGATTTTACGCCAAACACCTGACTGGCGAGCGATCCCCGTCATTGTTGTGACTGCTAAGACGCTAACCGCTAAAGACCAGGAGCGGTTGGAGGGTGTGGTGCGAGTCTATCAAAAGGCTGATTTTAATCGTCAAGATCTACTGGATGAGGTCCGAGCATTGGTATTTGCTAAAGCCGATCGTGTATCTGCCGTCAGACAGACATGACGAGATAAGAATTTCTGAGCATTGCAGATCCAAATCATGACTTCATCTAAAGGTTGATATCTCATGATGTTCTTAACACTGAACACTTACCTTCCGGAACTAATTGCTTTACCAGAGCATCCTTATAAAGAAGTTTTGCTTTTACTGAAATTTAGTGATGGTAAAAATTATATGGTTGCTCTCAGCAACTGTGTTAGCCAGCAAAGCTATTCTTCAACTATTAAAACTTCAATACTTTAATCGGTAGTTTTCCCGTAATTTATTTTTTCTTTTATTGAGAACGAAAAATAAGGCATCAGTTTTTGTTAAAAAGTACTCTACCTTGTCATTTATATGTTTGAGCAAAACCTTCGATGGGTCTCTGACGCAGCTATCTATGTTGGGTAATGTCTAAGATACCTTTAGTCGTTTGACGGGGTATCTAGCAGGGTTGATTTTACTTATATCGATGTGTTGTTAAACGCTTGTAATTTTAGCTAATGATCATTCTCCTTATATAGATAAAAGCTTTAGGAGGTTATTCTAGTGAATCGGGACTCTATTTCCAAAGGAGCAGGCATAGCTGCCGCTTTTCTACTCCTTGCATTTTTAGGAGTTAAGGGAAAGTCAGTTAATGTAAGCCAGTATCAAAATTATGCAGATTTAATTGCTAATCAAATTGAAAGTGATACAGAGGTTGAGCTGGCACTGCTAAAAGAGCGCTACACGCTTTTAAGAAATGATGAGCCCTTAGAAGAAGCCTTGGCCGAAGAACTGGCTATTCAAGAAGATCTGGCTGGAAAAATTCCGGGTTTTGTTGTGGATGAAGAGCGGACAAAACTCCAAAACCTAATTACGCGTGATGCCCAGCTGCTAGAGGAAAAAACGGATCTGGTCAATCAGTTTCAAGAGACCAATGCTGAGCTGCAAAATGCTCTGATTCAGCTACCTAGTTTGGTCAATCAGCTCAAAAATACGAGTGATGCCGATCTAGAAAGACTGATAGATGATGTTTTGATTTACATCATGGCAACTGATGAGCAGTTGGTGGCCACGATCGAGCAGGAACTCAGTACAGTTAAATCCAAACTTGATGCGGGTGAGTTTTCTAGGGCAGATGATGTCGCACAGGTTGTGGAGCTGTCTCAGACTGTATTAGACAACAAACCATTTGCCGATGCGCTACTAGATCAAGTCGTAAATTTGCCCCTGACTAGCAACATTCGAGAGCTAGAAAATGCCTTTGACGAGTCAAGCCGAGTGGCGTTTAGGCAAGCGGCTATATACCGCAATGTGGCTTACCTGATAGCTCTGGTCTTGATTGGTATATTTGCCTATGGTCTGGTAGCTCGTTTAAGACAGTCTAGTCAACGCACTACCAGCGTGCTCGAAAACATTACTGATGCATTTGTAGCCGTTGATCGCAGCTGGAAAGTAACCTACGTCAATGCTCAAGCAGCTGAGGTGCTCAAGCGCAGCATTCAAGGTTTGCTAGATCAAGATTTCTGGAAGATCTTTCCAGAATCTTTAGGAGCACGCTACGAGCAGCAGTATCGCCGGGCTATGGCCGAGCAAACAGTGGTAAGTTTCGAGACCTACTATGCTCCTACCCAACGATGGCTCCAGGTCCGGGGCTATCCTGGTCGTGATGGCCTATCGCTCTTTCTGCAAGATGTGACAGAACGAAAGCAGGCTGAAGAACAGCTAATGGAGCTTAATCGCGATCTGGACAGTCGGGTACAAGATCGCACGACCAAGCTGATGAAAGCGATGGAAGAGGCAGAGGAGGCTCGTGTAAAAGCCGAAGATGCTAATCGCTCTAAAAGTGAGTTCTTAGCAAATATGAGCCACGAGTTGCGAACACCTCTAAATGCCATTATTGGCTACAGCGAGATGCTCGAAGAAGAAGCAGCAGATTCAGGTGAGGAGGATTTTGTTCCTGATTTGCAAAAAATTCAAGGCGCGGGTAAACATCTGCTGGGATTGATTAACTCAGTTCTCGACCTGTCTAAAATTGAGGCCGGTCGGATGGAGCTATTTTTGGAAGACTTCTCTGTTCGGGAGATGGTGGAGGATATCTCCGGCACAATTGTACCTGTTGCCCATAAGAACAATAACCATTTATCCATTTTCTGTCCTCACGATATTGGCGATCTTCGAACCGATCAAACAAAGCTGAGACAAAGTTTGTTTAATCTGTTGAGCAATGCCTGCAAGTTTACCGAGAGCGGGGATATCACCCTAACAGTAGAACAGATTCCCACCGTTGATAGTGCTATCTATGATGGCTCCTGGATTCGCTTTGTCGTCAGCGATACGGGGATTGGGATGAAGGAGGATCAAATCGAGAAGATTTTTGATGCATTTACTCAAGCTGACGCATCCACCACGCGCAAGTATGGAGGCACCGGCCTGGGGCTGGCGATCACGAAGCAGTTTATCAATATGATGGGTGGCGATATTACGGTAGAAAGCGCTCACGGACAGGGCACCACCTTCTCGCTAGTGCTTCCGCAAAGCGTACAGGCCAGTACTCCAAAGGGTAAACCGTTCTTTGCACCGCCTCCGATTTCCAATAATGAGCCGACATCAGCTACTTTCCCTAGTGCTAATTCAACATCAACTCCAACGGTTTTAGTCATTGACGACGACGACGATGCTCGTGAAATTTTACGTCGTTCTCTTACTGAAGCAGGCTACAACGTTGTTTGTGCGGCTAGTGGTGAACAAGGACTTGCCCTAGCGGGTGAATTGCTTCCAGATGCCATCACATTAGATGTAATGATGCCGCAAATGGATGGCTGGTCAGTTTTAAGACAGCTCAAAGAAATGCCAGTTGTTTCTGAAATACCGGTTATTTTGCTGTCTATTGTAGACGATCGTCCCATGGGACATAGTTTGGGAGCTGCCGACTACTTGACTAAGCCTATTGACCGCAGTCGTTTGTTAAGCGTTTTAGAAACTCATCTCTCAGGACAAGTTTCTCCCACTATTTTAGTGGTAGAAGACGATGTCAATGCGCGCGAGATTATGGGGCGCTTTTTGCAGCGTCAAGATTGGACAGTTGAGCTGGCATCTAACGGGCGTGAAGCTTTACAGTATCTCGATGAGAATCTGCCCGACCTGATTGTGTTGGATTTGATGATGCCTGAGATGGATGGGTTTGCATTTATTCAGGTGCTACGACAAAATTCTGAGTGGCAAAAGATTCCGATCGTAGTTCTGACGGCGAAGGCACTTACGGCTAGCGACCAGCAGCAGCTAGAAGGTGTGGCTCGGGTGTATCAAAAAGCAGAGCTCAATCGTCAAGAACTGCTCAATGAGCTACAGACGATGGTATCGGCGAAGTCCGTCTCGATACCTAGTTCGACAGATTCAGTCTCTAGCACCGATGCGGTGTCTAGTGCATCTGATTAACCCGGTAGTAGTTGTAGGCTGAGGTTAATTAAGGGGATTATGGCAAGAATCTTATTAGTTGAAGATAACGAGCTCAATCGGGACATGCTAAGTCGACGCCTTCGTCGTCGGGGTCACGATTTGGCGATCGCAGTGGATGGTGCTGAAGCGATTGCGATCGCATCGGCCCAGTCCTTTGATCTCATTCTCATGGACATGAGTTTGCCTGTCATCGATGGTTGGGAAGCGACGCGGCGGCTTAAAGCTCAGCCCCATACCCAAACAGTTCCTATTATTGCGTTGACAGCCCATGCAATGCGGGGCGATCGCGATCAGGCGTTGGCTGCGGGCTGTGATGACTACGACACTAAGCCCATTGATCTCAAGCGACTGTTGGGTAAAATAAAATCATTCTTATCGTCTGAACAGCTGGCCTCAGAGCCATCTAAAACAACAGCGGCTGTGGAAACGGCGACGGCCCCTGTTATTCCCATCAAGCCAGTGACGCCGGTTGTAGCGTCAGCAGCTTCGATGACACCGGAGACCTACACACCGACGTCAGTGACACCAGATACCTATACACCAGCTCCGATGGCGCCAGATGTTCCGGACTCTGTGCCAGTGGACCCACCGATCGCGCCGGTAGTACCCGCTGCGGATCTGCCGCTTTTGTCTGCGCCCCCTCTGGCTGCGAATACTACAGAGTCAGCCGCTGCTCCAGCTCCTGAGAAGTCCCGTACTAATGCCTTTAGCGGATTGCCAATTCTGGTTGTAGACGACAACGAAGACAATCGCGATATGCTGAGCCGTCGTCTTAATCGTCGTGGCTATGAATCAGTCGTCGTCGACAGCGGTGAGGCAGCCCTGGACTATATTCAAAATCATCCAGGTGTTGCCCTGGTGCTGTTAGATATCATGATGCCCGGTATTGACGGCATCGAAACCCTAAAGCGTTTGCGTCAAACCTATTCTCGCAATCAGCTGCCGATCTTAATGGTTACCGCTAAAGCCCAAAGCGATGATATGGTCAGAGCCTTTGAGCTAGGCGCTAATGACTACATCACTAAACCGATTGATTTTGCAGTCACGCTGGCTCGGGTAGAAACCCAGCTATCGATTGTAAAAGCAACTAAACAAGCTGAGCGGTCGGACTCTAGTCGTCAGGTTGCTAATATTCCAGCCAGACAGCCTCTGAGTGCTCAATCAGAATCTCAGCCAGCCGCTGCCAATATTTCACTGGTGCCTACAACCACCTTTTCTAGATTTGCAGCAGAACGCTATCAGGTTCAATATTTTCTCCGCCAAGAACCGCTGGGACCCATTTCTATTGCCCTAGATAGACAAACAGACGCGCTGGTACTGCTGCAGACTCTAAGGGCCTACTCGTCAGATACCGCTGAGCTCCTCAAGCGAGTAATGGAAAAAGAGACAGACAAATTTCAACCCCTGCGCTCTCTGTTTCCTGGATACACCTACGGTCAGGTAGATAACACGTTCTATATTGTCCATGGATTAGGCGATACCTTTGACCAAAGTCAGCTATTGCAGGCTAAACTACAAACTCCCTGGTCGTTAGAATCCGTTCTTCTGTTAATGGATCGTCTACTGGAGCAGGTGGGCATATTTCATCGATACAAGCAGGTCCATGCTGGCTTGAGAGACGATGCCTTTATTCAGACCAACAGTCGAGAAAACCATGGCCAGTCTATGGCCCTAGTCGATAGTGGTTTGGGCAAACGGGTCATGATTGGGGTCAGCCAACAATCCGCTGAATATCGTAAACAACTGCTCATGCAGCGAGACTATCAGCCTCTAGAACAGCGCATCGGTCGCCCGGCTATGAGTAGTGATGTTTATTCCCTGGGACTGATTGGTCTGCAGGCGCTAACCGGTCAGTCTATTGACAAGCTCACCTTACCTACCGTCAGTGGTGATTTACAGTGGCGTCAGTTTGTGTCTGTTCCAGACCCTATAGGAGATTGGTTTGAGCAGCTGATTCAACAAAATCAGGGCAAGCGTTTTGAACATGCCATGGCTGCTCGTATGGCGTTACGTCCTCATCTGCAGCCCTACTTGGCTGAACCTGGTTAACAAATCCTTGAGGGATAATACCGCTAAGTCTACAAACCATTGCCAATGAGAACAAATGGAGCCCAGTAGTAGGGTTCGCTTCGACCGTTAGCAATCAGATGAAGCTGGGCGTTTTGTAAGGCGTCTACTTTGGTTGCGCCTGCTGCTAGCTCAGTATAAAACTGCTGCATCAGTTGGGAGGTGGAGCGGTCGTCTACCCACCACAGCGATGCCAGCGCCGCTCGGGCCTCTGTCCGCTGGACTTGAAATCCCATACCGAGGATTTCTAAACCGTCTTCAATATGACTAATACCGGTTTGGCAGGCACTTAAAACCACTAGATCTACATTGGGTAGCGACCAATCGCGCAGTTCCCGTAGCGTAATTGTGTCACCATCACCCAGTAAGATGAACGAATCTTCTGGCTGACCAGGAACAAAAGCAGCGTGGGTGGCTAGATGAACAATATTTTGATTATCTAGCTGAGTTTCTAGGTTGTCACGGCTAAAGTCTGCATCTAGTAAAACTTGGGTGGCGGGAAGATTTTCTGCTAAGAAAGAGACTTCGAGTCCGGCGTAGGTGAGACCGTTAAAGCGCATTGCTTCTCGGTCAACCATGGTCTCAAATGTTTGACTAATATCGGCAAAGGCTCCTGCTAACACGTTTAAGGGCTGACGTGGCAGCTGGGTCAAGTCGCCTATATCACTGGCGGTGAGATTTTGAGATGTATATTGTTCAGCGAGCCAGGCACGTTGACGGCTGTCGTAGAGCACAGAGAGTGGAATATAGTGGAGAACGCTGTCGGGAATATAGATGATGTTTTCAACGCCGTGCAGCTCCTGTTGAAATGGGCGAATAATGCTGTCATAGAGAGAGCCGGCAATATCTTTGACATCTCCACTGGGGGCTTCTAGTCCGGTGCGAAGAGTGTTGACCTGTTCTGTCAGAGCTGTTTTAGCAACATCTGTTGTCTGGTGAATAGGGGGACCTGCTGGCGGTACTAATAGTAGCTCTAATCTATCCTCCAAAACCAACGGATACAGAATGGCTGATGTATGTGGGAGCGTTTGTAATGTGTGCTGGAGCCGTCGCAAAGACTCTGGCTGTAAACCATCTCGCTGTTTGAGGATCTTGAGAGCGGCTGCAACCTTAGGGTGCTCTAGAAAGTCTTCTAGTCTGAGCACGGGATCGGTGTCTGAAAGGTCTTCGAGCAGCAGTAGGCGATGTTGGTTAAGCAGATCTCTTTCAGGAGTGAGATACGGTATTGTACTGATAGTCTGAACCTGTTCTTGACGGACGTCGTGCAAATAATCTTCTAACTCTTGGATTTTAAGCAGATCTAGAACCTGTTGAGCTTCAAAGACACGCTCCTGGTCTAGTAGCAGGGCGGCCAGCTCTCGATAGCTGTCGGCTACGGTGGCAGTGTAGCGCTGCTGGGTTTCTAAAGGCAGCGATCGCAACCTCGCGCGCACCTGCTCAATTTGATTGATGGCCTGTTTGTAAAATGCGATCGCTACCAGCGGTTGCTGAATCGTTTCAAATAATCGACCCAATTCGACCAGGGTTCTAGACTGACTGAGCGGCTGAGCGATTTGAGTCGCTAATCGTAGAGACCGATGGTAGCTATCCCAAACATCGCCATACCGTTCCTGCTTAAAATAAACAGCACCGATGCCGTTAAAGATTTCAACGCGCTCAGCGACTTGGGGAGAGTCATCTGTTAATATCAGCGCCTCACGATAGTGAGAGAGGGCCTGTTCTAATTCATTTTTTTGAGTGTGGACATAGGCAATATTGCTGGCCAACCGACTAAAGCTAACTCCGCGATCTACTCCTAAACGTGCTGCTTGGGCTGTCTGATAAAGTGCAAGGGCCCGGTTGTACCGGTATTGTCTCTCATAGAGCCAGCCCAAGTTGTTGAGAACAGAAATCCGATAGTCTTCGTAGTTTGGAAGATTGTCCAGAATCTCTAGAGCCTGCTCCAGCGCAAGCTGTGCTTCCACATACTGACCCAAATACACCTGTAGCCCGCCAATATTGTTAAGTACAGCTGCCTGGTCGTTTAAATCTGTCAGGGTTTGATAAATCTCCAAAGCCGCTTTATACGCAAGCAGTGCGTCACCAAGCGCTCCCAGCTGATGATGAATGTAGCCCAGTCCGTTGAGCGCGTCTCCAAGAGCGACCGAAGACGGTTCAAACTCTTGGTAGTATGCTAGTGCCTCTTCTAAAAAAGGCAGTGCCTCCAGATTTTGGTCTAAGATGCTGGCGTATATTTTAGCCAGCTGAAAGTTAGTATCTGCTCTTAATCTATTGGCTCTAGCAGACGTAAGCCCCGACAACGCATCTAAGGTTTCATGATAGTGAGAAAGAGCCGCCTGATAGCGCTTCTCTCGAAAAGAGATTCTAGCAATGTAGTGCCTGGCCACCGCAATGCCTAGGGTATAGCCTCGTCCCTGCGACTGGATTAGGGCCTGATTGTAGAGCCGCTGGGCGGCCCTATAGTCTTTGAGATCGTATAGACTTCTAGCCTGCTGCAAGAGCTCATCGACAAGACTGTCGCTGTCAAGATTAACTGTGGCGACATCTGTAGCGGCTAACCAGACCGGTGCTCCCATTAAAAAGGGCTGATGTGACGTAATTACCAGTAAAACGCCAAGCGCAATACCCAGGGTCAGCTGACGTATACTACCCATGAGCCCCAAAAGTCTCTACTGCTCAAGTTTCTTAGCAATGGTCAGGCTGATTTTAGCAACCTGTGTAAAGACCTGGGCGAAAACTTGCTTTAATTTGCGAGATGACTTGCTTACGATATGGGGACTTGAAACAGTAGTTTGAGCACCGGTTTGCTCATCGGGCAAGCTGGCTAATAGTGTATTGACCCGAATGGTTCTATCGCTATTATCAGGCCAGATGGGGGCATCTCCCCGGTTATTGTTACGTTCAGACATTGCCGCCAATCCTAATTATTGATACAACCCAGATTTGATCGGTCAAAACCATACATTGGTCAAAACCATACGCGCTTAAGCCCCAGTATGGTGAGAAAAGTAATCGCCGTCAGTACCCTTGAGGGTACGTTTAGTATCAATTTTACTGAGTCAGGTTCACTTCACTGAAGTTGGGCTAATTCTCTGGCTTTGAAAATGTTTACTTTTGTAAAACATCCGGATTGTTGCAGAATCCTTGTTTTGTGAGCCGATGAGTTACTGGCCGTATAAATTTATATACATGGGAAGACGCTCATGCGGACAGTTCTCAGACGGAGTAACCCAGGGCTAGCAATGAATAACTCCCCAGATGAATTACGTCGGCTGGCTGGTGAAGCCTGTCGTCACTGCTTTGATAGCCCAGAGCGGCAGCAATATCTCACCCAGTTGATTCGGTTGGTAAAGCCACGGCTCTGGTATGACAGTAGCCCTTTTTACCAGGATGCCTTGCAGCAAACCTGGATTTATCTTTGTCAAAATCTGTGTGATGGCAAGACGGCCAGACCCTATGACCCTGATGTAGCCAGTGTTGCAACCTGGCTTAATGCCTATCTAAAGTTTCGTCTGCTAGATTTTGAACAGGCTGCTAAGGTTGCTCGTGCTCGCTATGTCTCTACCTACAGCGATGATGGGCGAACGACATCTGTTGTGGAAACGCTGCCTGCTAAACCAGAGATTCCACCTATTTTGGAGAGAGTCCAAGAGTGGCTAGAGCAAAACGCTAGCAAATTTCGCCAGATTTATATCGCTAATCATCCAGAAATTAACTGCTATGAGATGATTTTTCGTCGGCTGCCACCGGCCACATCTTGGCAAGCGTTAGAAGACGAGTTTGGTGTTTCTTATAAAACGTTAGAAAGTTTTTATCGTCGCCAGTGCAAGTCTCGTTTGCGAGAGTTTGGTCAGGCTGAGGGCCACCTGGATTTCTAGATTACTTGTTTAGACCTATTGTCACAGCGTTATTGGAGAGTCTTGTCATGAATAATTCACAACCCGCTGCCGAGGCCGCTAGGCTGATTTGGCCGATTACACAGCAGGGAAAAATGATTGCTCAGCAGTTTGCAAGCAGGCATGAACATCCGGCAACGGCCGAGCGCGTTCGACAAAATACGCTCGCGGTTTGGGTAGTTTATGAATTTTTGGACACCCTTGGTATTGCCGCCGATCTATCGACGAGTGATAGCTGGAACCCAGCGATACAGCTAACTGAAGATGTGGCCGATCTGGTGATTTCTGGGATGGGACGCTTAGAATGTCGTCCTGTGTCTGTGACAACAGAACCCTGTCCAATGCCGCTAGAGGTGTTAACTGAGCGCATTGGCTATGTGGCCGTAGCGTTAGATGAGACTGCTGGAGAAGCTTCACTGTTAGGATTTACAGCGGCGTTGCCATCCGCCCAGCTAATTTTAGAGCAGCTACAGCCTATGGATGATTTTCCTACCCATCTTTGGCAAATGCAGCACGCTGTAGAGCGGGAGATGCCTCTGACTCGGCTGAGTCAATGGCTAGGCGGACAGTTTGAGAGCGGCTGGCAGACTGTGGACGATCTTTTAGCGCAACATTTTTTGACCCCGGCTTTTCGGCAGGGGCGGATGTCGGCAGCGCCAGTGCCCATCAAACGGGCAAAGCAATTAGACCTGGGATTAAAGCTGGGTACGGCTCAGGTCGCGCTGGTTCTAGAAGTGGAGCCAGAAAGTGAGGCGGTTGTCACCATTGGGGTCCGGCTTTATCCACTAGGAGGGCCTGTCTATTTGCCAGAGGGGCTTGCGATCGCAATTCTAGATGAATCAGACACGGTGTGTTTGACGGCTCAATCACGGCACGCAGATAACTATTTGCAGCTTTATTTTCGCGGCCATGCTGGAGAACCTTTTACCACACAGGTCACCTTAGAAACGGCGCGCATTATGGAGCATTTTGTGATCTGATGGGTGATGTGCCAAGAAACCCAAACAAGCTGGCTGTGCTCAAACTGGGCACAGGAAATTTTGACCAGGGATTTTCGGTCGTTTTACAGATTGGCTTAGAAGGAGAACGTCCGGCACTGGAGCTGCCTGGTACGCTGCCGCCGGCCTCGGATTTACCTGGTTTATATCAGCAATGGCAGATGGCGTATCGACAGCTGCGGATTCCTAATCGGTTAGAAGCTCACCCCAATGTCGTGACGAATGTGTCCTGGGTAGGGGACTGTCAAGATCGGGCTCAGGCACTGTGCGATCGCATCAATACCTGGCTTGAGCATCCGACGTTTCAGCCTATTTATACCAAGCTACTAGAGCAGCTAGACCCTACCGACACCGTTCGTGTAGTACTCCAAACCCCAGACCCCATACTACAGCGACTGCCCTGGCATCAGTGGGATTTTTTCCAACGCTATCCCCAGGCAGAGCTAGCCCTGAGTGCTCCCGTATATCAGCAGATAAACACGCCTCAAACTCGGAGCAAAACCGTTAGAATTCTAGCAATTTTGGGAGATGCTACTGGCTTAGATCTCAAAACAGACCAAACACTGTTGCAGGCTCTCCCCGGTATTGATTTACAGCTATTAACCAGCCCCAATCGAGCCACTCTGAATCAGGCGCTATGGGATCAGCAGGGTTGGGACATTTTATTCTTTGCCGGTCACAGTCACGGCGCGGTTGGACAAATTAGCCTCAATGCTCAAGAGACATTGAGCCTACCCGAACTCAAGTATGCCCTAGCCAGTGCGGTACAGCGGGGACTGACTATTGCTATCTTTAATTCCTGCGATGGTTTGGGGTTAGCCCAGGCCCTAGCCGATCTCCATATTCCCCAAACTTTAGTGATGCGAGAGCCCGTTCCAGATCGGGTGGCCCATCAGTTTCTTAAAGGTTTTCTAGAAAGTTTTTCCCATAATACCCCCTTGTATTTGTCGGTACGAGAAGCCCGCGAACGCTTACAGGGGCTAGAAGATGAGTTTCCCTGCGCCAGCTGGCTACCGATTTTGTGTCAAAACCTGGGGCAGCAGCCTCCCACCTGGCAAAGTCTACGGGGTATGGACCAGGCGACCCATCAGCCATGGCTGGTGACTGGGCTGGGAGCGCTCCTAACAGCAGCAGTGCTAGCGTGCCGATTTTTGGGTGGGTTTCAAGCTCTTGAGCTTGCCGCCTACGATCGGTTTTTGCGCGGGTGGCCCTGGTTTGAATCCCCGGATACTCGTCTGGTCGTGATCAAAAATACTGAACGTGATATTCAACAGCAAGGACTTAATCGCAGCTCCGATTTTTCAATAACCGATGATACGCTGCTGGCTGTTTTACAAAAGCTAGAGCTGTTTCAGCCCAAGGTGATTGGCATTGATATCTACCATCAACATGCGCTCGATCCTGCTTTGGAGTCACTCAAACAGCGTTTAGAAAATGGCCATATTGTTTCTTTATGCAAGCATCCCTCAGCAGCGGCTGAGATGAGCGGTATAGGGCCGCCGCCCCAGGTGAGCTTTGGTAATAATTTAGGATTTAGTGACTTTTTAGAAGATACTGACGGGACTACTCGGCGGCTGTTGCTGACGACCGATCGTCCCGAGGAGTCTCCCTGTCCAACTGACTATAGTTTTGCCACCCTGGTGGCCGGACACTATTTGAATGTCATCCAAGCGGACAATCCGTTAGACGCTGTATTTTGGCAAGATGGCCAGTTCCAGCTACAGCAGGTAAAAATTCCCCCGCTCAACCGCCGCTCAGGGGGGTATAAACTGGCGGCTGCCGACGGATATCAGCAGCTGTTGCGCTATCGCCATTTGCCCAATTTAGAAGACATTGCCACCACCTACACCCTATCTGAGATACTCAACAATGATTTTGATGGCGAGGCTCTGCGCGATCGCATCGTTCTTTTAGGCACTACATCGCTCTCATTTGGCGGTGGAGACATTGAAGAACGCGACTTGTGGAAAACCCCTTACACTACCAGTCAGCGGCTAGAAGACATGACTCCTGGAGTGTTTATTCAAGCCCACATTGTCAGTCAGCTAATCAGTGCGGTAGAAGATGGCCGGCCGCTGCTTCGGTTCTGGAATGAATGGCTAGAAGCAGGCTGGATTGTGCTGTGGGGAATCGTGGGCAGTATGGTGGGCTGGCAGCTGTCCGGCAGCCGTCTTTATTTGATTCTCTTGACCACAGAAGCTGGACTGCTTTGGATGTGTTGGAGCCTGCTAGCACTGTCGGCGCTCTGGGTCCCCTACGTCCCGGCAGCCAGTTTGCTGCTAGTTACCGCGATCACCGTTAGTCGATACAGGAATGAGCCATGACACGCATCTACGCTGCTGCTGCGATTTCAATCGCCTGCATAGCATCCGCTGCTCTGGGAGTGGGCTTACCGGGGCGAGCGCAGACAATCGTACGGATGGCGGAGCGCCCTAGAATGGGGCATCCGCAACAGGGAACCCGACGAGGCGGCGGCAGTCGGGGCGGCCAGTGCGATTTGCCGACAAATATTCCCCCGCTAACGGCGCTGATGCCCGATCCAGAAGCGTGGGTGGACGCTGCTGCTCCGATCGTTTTTAGTTTTACAGATAGGGCCATGCCTGATTTGTGGTTCTATTTACCTGCTCGACTGTTGGCAATGGGTCAAGTGACGTTCACCTTAAAAGATGCTAGTGGAGAGACACTTGAGCAAAGGCAGTTAGAGACCGCTAGTCAACGACCCACAGCGCCCAATATTGTGCGGGTTTCGCTGGCTGAGCTGGAGCTTGCTTTGGCACCTGGGGCTGACTATCACTGGTATCTAACCGTACGCTGTGAGTCTGGACCGCCCATGTCAGTGGATGGATGGATTTCCTATCTGCCAGGCGATCCTTTAGAGAGGTCCGATAGCCGGTTTCTTGTCGATACGCTATCGGTTTTAGCCAGTCGCCAATGGTCTAACCCTGACGATGAAGCTGCTCTACTGGCCTGGCGCGAACTGCTCGAATCCGTTGGTTTAGGCGATATTACCGATGCCGACCTGACAGACTGTTGTAGTTTTGTTGAGAAAATTCAGAACTAATGCAGAAGTGACGATGGCATTGCTGATAAGTCTTTAGAACCTGGAAGTCCGTTCGAGCCCCGACGCTGCTTCCCTGGGTTCTGATTATTTGAGTTCAGGATGCCCATTATGACTAGCTCCTTTAATTCACAACCCTTTGGCAACGAGTCCGTGGTTAGCGCTCTTTTACAAACAGCTTTAGATAGCTTAGTGGATGGCCTTTTGATTGTCGCGGCCAGCGGTCGTGTACTACAGGCAAATACGATGGCTGTTCAAGTTTGCCAGACCCTGGTTTCAACTGATACACCAAAGTCCCAAATAACTCAGATGCCAGAGGTGCTTTGGTCCCTTTGCTGTCCAGTTTTTAGAAATATTGCTAGTGGAATTGAAACTCACCTAGGATTGGAAATAGACATTACCGACCCTCAGCATCAATCCATTCGGGTTCGTATCCAGCCTCTAGATCTCAAGGTTCACCAAGAGAACTGTCTAATGCTGATTTTAGAAGATCGGCGGCAGGCGTATCGTCGTCGGGCCATAGCTGATGGCAGACGCTATAGTCTGACCCCGCGAGAAATGGATGTGTGGGAACTGCGGCTACAGGAGACACCCTACGAGACGATTGCTCAGACACTATTTATTACTGAAAATACCGTTAAAAAGCATGTGAAAAATATTTTGGCGAAGCGACGGCTCCATGATGATGGGTGTGGCGCGATCGCAAGCTAATCTCCCGTTCGCAAAAGCCGTACTGATCCAACGGAGGCACGGGAGCCAGAGCTATTGGCTGTTCGTATGGGTTTCTCCACTCAGGAAAAACCCATACGAGAGCCTAGAGACCAATCCCGTCGTAGTTAGTTAGTTCCTGCTTGTCCAGCATGCGTCTACCGTCAATGACAACAGGTGCATCACTATGGGACTTCAGTAGATCCGGCAGGGCATTGAATTCAGACCAGCGAGTCATGATCAAAACCGCCTGAGCATCTTTAATGGCTGTCTCTAAAGAGTCGGCATACTCAATCTTGCCAGCATCAAAGAGCTTCTGTGCCTCATGCTGAGCAATGGGGTCATAGGCTTGCACTACGGCTCCCTTTGCTAAAAGTTCTTGAATCACGGGAATAGCCGGTGATTCACGCATGTCGTCAGTACCTGGCTTAAAGGCCAGTCCCAGCACAGCAATACGAACATTCGCTAAATCAGCAATATGCTTTTGCAGCAATGTCAGCATTTTGTAAGGCTGGTCGGCATTGACCTTAAGGACAGCACCCAGCAGAGGCATAGGCGATAGCCGCTGTTCTCCAAATGCTTTTAGCGCTTTAACGTCCTTAGGAAAACAGCTGCCGCCAAAACCACAGCCTGCACCCAGATAGGTTGTAAAACTAGGAATAATACGTTCACCCGTTTCTAGAATAGGCGTTAGACGCTTATCTAGATGAACGCCCTTCATAACCTCTACCACGTCTACGTTGCCGGTAGCCGCACATAGGTTACCGATTTCGTTCGAAAAGGAAATCATTGTGGCCAACAGGGAATTGGCCGTGTACTTAATCATCTCGGCTGTTTTGCAGTTGGTCGTAAGCTGATCTACCTCAGGGAAGACAGCATACAGCTCTTCCATCACAGCCAGGGTTTTAGCATCAATGCCGCCCAGTACAATCCGGTCAGGGTTCATAAAGTCCACAATGGCCTCCCCTTCCTTGAGGAATTCAGGATTCATGCCAATGCCAAATGCCTCACCGGCTTTTTTTCCGGATGCTTCTTCAACAATGGGTAAAACCACCTCATCAGAAGTTCCAGGCACAACCGTACTCTTAACCACCACCACATGGTAGTCATCTTTTTCTTTAAGAATTTCACCGATTTGTCGCGCAACGGTTTTAATAAACCGCAGATCGATTTCTTGGCCGTCAAATGGAGTACCTACAGCAATTAGCGACAGCTGCGACTCCATTACCGCCTGGCGCAGATCGGTGGTTGCCTGCAAATTAGTTTGGATATTTTTCTTTAGCAGCTCCTCGAGACCATCTTCATAGATCGGAGGAATTCCCTGGTTGATTTTGTCAACCTTAGCCTGGTCAATATCAACACAGGTGATCTGATGACCTTTCTCGGCCAAACACACACCTGAAACCAGACCTACATAGCCTGTACCCACAATCGAAACTTTCATTTATGCGTCCTCCGCCTGAGAATTATCTTTGTACCAAACCAATGCTCGACGTAACCCATCTTCAACAGAAATTGAAGGACTGTAGCCAATCTGAGTGCGGGCTTTTTCAATAATGGGACAGCGTCGATTGGGGTTATCTACCAGATAATCCTTATCTTCACTGACTTGCTTGACGACCTTACCGGTATAGCCAAATAGCTCTTTCGCCACGTCAACAACGCGATCGGCTAGCTCCGCCATTGAGATTTCTGGTTTTTCAATCCCGATGTTATAAGACTCTCCAGGCTGTCCGTTCGTCAAAATCTTGTAGTAGCCTACAATAGCGTCTGCGATATAGCAGAAGGTGCGTGTAGGAGAGCCGTCAGACAGCATAATGATGTCTTTCCCCGCTAGGACATCACGGGCAAAGTCTGGTAGTACGCGGCGATCGGTAATTTTTAGTCCAGGCCCGTAGTTGTTGAAGGGTCTGGCAATCTTGATGGGTAGGTCGTACTGTTCTGCAAAGTTAACGCACAGGGTTTCTCCGTAGCGTTTAGATTCGTCGTAGCAGGCACGAGGACCGGTGCAGGACACGTTACCGCGGTAGGTTTCAGGCGTTGGAATATTTTCAGGAGTAGGATCACCATAAATCTCACTGGTGGAATAAAATAGGAAACCTTCGACTGGAGTCCCTTTATCTTTTTGAGTGCGGCAGTACTCTAGTAACGTGCGCAGTCCGTTGACATTGGCATCCATCGTCTCAATTGGATACTTTCTGTAAAAGATGGGAGACGCGATGGAGGCGGCGTGAATAATATATTGGAAATCACCCATGTTGTCCGGTAGAGGATGGGTAATATCATGCTTTTGCAACGTTAGATTAGGATTGCTTTCTAACGCTGTTAACCAGTCGGGAATACCACGGATGTAGTTGTCGTAGACGGTAAGATCAATGACTTTATCTGCCGATACTTTGGTGTTCCAGTGCAGAATGGATTGGACCAAATAATAGCCTAGGAAACCTGCCCCACCAATAATTAAAAGTCTTTTGCCAGCAATACAGGAAAATTCTTCTTGCAGATTGCCACAGATATAATCGAGATCAATTTGAATAACGTCTTGGGCCGTTTTCATAAATCTTAAGCTCTAAAGTTTTGGAAGAAATAGGTTGTCTCGGCTGAGAAAACCGTTTTAGACTGCTGCCTATATTAGGCATTAAAAAGAAAGATGCACTCTGATATTCCTTAGATAAACGACGGTCCTATCTAAGAATAAAGGGGGTGACTGTGCCCCTTATTTCACGCCCGCCAGGATTTGCTTGGGAGCAAAATAAGCATCTTGCTCTGCGCGTAGCTTATGGGCTAGACGGTCAGTGGGCAGCTCTACGTCGTCATAGGTGAGGGCTCTATCTTTAGGGACATCGCGCTTGAGCTTGCATCCTTCGGCCAGACCCATGGGCAGCAGATTTTCTGCCTGCACAACCTCGCAGTTTTCACACATGCCATAGGTCATGTAGTAGCCCAGACCGTCTAAGGTCTCTCCAGCCTTTAGATCGATTTTAGCGACTGCCACAACATCTACTACCTGAGGCCCTTTGGGGGCAATCACCACATCGTTAAACAAAGCCACCCGCGCTGCTGATAGCGGAACTTCAAATACGGTTAGGTGGTAAGGAACGTAGAAGCTATAGAGCGGGCCTTCTCCTAGCTTTCCGTAGTTGAGATAGTGAGCCTGGTGATCGTCATTACGAGCAGCGTAAACAAACACACCGGGACTAGGCTGAGAGCCGACTACATAATCGACAATCCCTCCTAACTCTTTCATTTGGTCAATGTCGTAGAGGTCTACCATGTCATCGACATGTTTCTTACTTTCGTAGCCCAGCATGCCTCGAGTAGCCACTTTCATACCGGTGGCATTAGCCACAATTGCCTGCTCAAAAGAGATTTTAGTGCCATCAGCAAAGCTCGTAACCATGTGGGGAGTCTGTCCCCATTTTTTGGCAAAGCTAGCCTGGGTAGTTGGATTGCGATAGCGGTCCTGTAGACCTTTGATGTTGCCGCATAGCAGAGGCTGTAAGCCAATGGTTTTGACAAAACGGTAGAGGTTTAACTGGACACCGGGCTGATCGCCATCACAGCCGGTCAGAATTACCCCAGCTTTATCAGCTTTGGCTTTAAGAATAGGACCAACGGTGCCATCGAGTTCTGCATTCATTAGCACCATGTGCTTTTTGTGCTCAATTGCCTCTATGGTGACCTGAGCACCGTACTCCACGTGACCGGTCGCTTCAATGAGGACATCAATGTTATCGGCCTGGCATAGCAAAGATGGATCAGCGGTTACTGCATAGTCGCCGTCGGCAATTGACTGATTGAGAGCGGTCAGCGAGCTAACTTCTTTGGCATTGGTAATGCCAGCGGCATGGTAGGCGTCCAAACCATTTTTTGGAGTACGATTGGCAATGGCAACCAGCTCCATACCAGGCGTGTAGTTGGCAATCTGGTTGACAATACCTCGTCCCATAAAGCCTGCCCCAATCATCCCCACGCGGACAGGATTGCCTGCTTCATGGCGGGCTTTCAGCGCATCATCGACAATAATCATAGAACTATCTCTCAGTACAATAATTGAACTGTTGCCAGTTGTTTAACTATCTAAATCTTGATGGTGTATTTTATCGGCGTTGCTGATCCTCGGGATGATGATTTTCTTTGCAAGATGCTGGTAGACAGTATTTTTGACAGACCGGCGCATCCTCTAAATCAGCAACGGCTTTTATCTGCCCCTGGTGCTGCTAGGGCTATCGAAATCTCCTATAGTAAAGGCCATGCAGTATCTTTATCCGATACGACAGTGACGGGAGTCGGCCAATGGATAGCTAGCTTGGGATCATCATATCTCAGCCCGGCTTCATTTCCAGGAGAATAAAATTCGCTGACTTGATACAGTGCTTCAGAGTTGTCTTCCTGAGTTTGATATCCGTGGGCGAAAAGTTCGGGGACGTAGAGTGCTCGGCGATTTTGAGGAGACAGTTTTACTCCAAAATGGTTTAGATAGGTGGATGAGTCAGAACGCATATCGACAATAACGTGAAAATTACAGCCGCTAATACATCGAAACAGCTTAGCTTCTGTAGCTGGAGGTGTCTGATAGTGCAATCCTCTAATCGTGCCTTTCTCTTTTGTAAATGCTAAATTACATTGGGCAATGGTTGGATTTAAACCATGCTCTTTAAATTCTTTCTGGCAGAAGGCGCGAGAAAAAAAGCCGCGATCGTCAGAGCGGGGCTCCAATTCTAAAACGAATGCTCCCTCTAAACCAGTTTCGATAAATTTCATGGATAATAGCTACTTACGCCCAGGATAATAAAAAGAACGATATTGCTGATTCTTGGAATAGCTTTGAGTGTAAAGAATTCGCTAAGAGCCGTGGCTACAGATCGCTCCATTCTCTACATCAGCAATGACAAAAGAACAAAACAACCTGGACAGATGAGAAGAGTTTTACTTTCATCTATCCAGGTGAGTGGAAATTACCACACTTTCCAAGGCGCTTCGTTTGCCTGCCACATTTTCTCTAGATATCGCTTATCGCGCAGGGTATCCATGGGTTGCCAGAACCCGTCGTGCTTGTAGGCCGATAGCTCTTCCATGTGAGCTATTTTCTGTAGGGGTTCTTTTTCCCAAGAAACGGAATCATCGTCGATGTAGTCGATGACCTGGGGATTGAGAATAAAAAAGCCGCCGTTAATCCAGGCACCGTCGCCCTCAGGTTTCTCTTGAAACTGAGTGATCTTTGTTTGATCCTTTTCAAGGGAAATTGCGCCAAATCGCCCAGGGGGTTGAACAGCCGTCAGGGTTGCTAAGGTGCCGCTTTGTTTGTGAAATTCAATCAGCTCAGTAATGTTGACGTTGGATACCCCGTCTCCGTAGGTAAAGCAAAAGTCTTCGTTGCCAACATGCTCTCTGACTCGCTTGAGACGACCACCGGTCATGGTGGAATCTCCGGTATCTACTAGGGTGACGCGCCAGGGTTCTGCCTTGCCTGCGTGCACGTTCATTTGATTGAAGCGCATGTCAAAGGTGACATCTGACATGTGGAGAAAGTAGTTGGCAAAATACTCCTTAATGACGTATCCCTTGTAGCCACAGCAAACAACAAAGTCGGTAATACCATGGTGGGAATAGATCTTCATGATATGCCAAAGGATTGGCTTACCGCCAATTTCGACCATAGGCTTTGGCTTGATGGCGGTTTCTTCACTCAGCCGAGTCCCTAAACCACCCGCTAGTATGACAGCTTTCATATAGTTAAAAGATTAACGAACACCTTTTATGCCATTAATGGCGCACGGACATAACAAAAACCATTAGTAGATAGACTTCTTTAAGGAAACTCTACATAGGGGAGAGCCTCAGTAAAGGAGTGTTAGACCAAAGAACTAGATATCTTATTATTTAACTCCTGGATAGCTAACCATTCCGGAATAGTACGCAGTTTTTAAGCAGCGTACTTGTTTCTATTCTGTTGGCTGTAGTACTACCTACAGACATGCCATAGAATTTTTAGACGATAGGTTCTAGCAAAATGTTCGATAACAAGATACCCACAGACAGCTAAATTTATAACGTTTGGTACGCTTAAGTCAGGATTCCCTAAAAAAGGTGTGCCACGACCTCGTTATCGAAATAATCATGGATGGAGGTAAGGGGCTGTCGTGTCGAGCACTCGAAAACTAGTGCTCAAAAATATTTTGGTACTGTAGTAAGTCTAGGCTAATAAACGTAGGTAGACATTGGAAGCAGTCTTCTGCTAGATGCCAGCGGCTTTCTCGCTGCAGCATGAGGGTGAGATGTTTAGACAGCTTATGGAGATAGCGGACGTCATTGGTGGCATAGGCGAGCTGCTCGTCACTCAGATCGTAGACATCGCCCCAATCCGAACTCTGGGCTGTTTTATCTAGTTCAATGCCGACTATTTCTTTGACTAGTTCTTTGAGACCGTGGCGGGGACTATAGGTGCGGGCCAGCTTGCTGGCAATTTTGGTGCAAAATACGGGGGTAACATCGATGGCCAAATGATGTTTGAGGGTGGCCAGATCAAATCGGGCAAAGTGAAAGATTTTCAGGATACTGGGGATCTCAAGCAGCTGTTGCAGATTGGGGGCAGCGCTCTGACCGCGCTCAATCCGGACCGCTGAGCTGTAGCCTTCAGCATCACATAGCTGTACTAAACATAAGCGATCGCGTAGGGGATTGAGACCCATGGTTTCGGTATCAACCGCGATCGCATCTGAAGCTAGATAGCGATCCAGCAAGGATTGAGGGATATCGCGATCGCAAATCTCAAAATTGTCCAAATTATATGCCTCCTTGGATGGACATCAGTGCTGAAAAATAGCCAGCAGCGCTACGCCTGCTTTAGGTATCAAACTTCAGCACTTTGGCCACTGTTTGGACATCTTTATCGCCTCGCCCGGAGCAGTTGATCACCAGGGTAGGGCTGCCCTCTAGCTGGGGACATAGCGTTTCTAAATAGGCAAACGCGTGGGCCGTTTCCAACGCAGGAATGATGCCCTCGCGCTGGGAGACCAGCTGAAATGCGTCCAGGGCTTCTTGGTCGGTAACGCCGTAGTATTCTGCTCGACCAATATCTTTGAAATAGCTGTGCTCAGGGCCTACACCGGGGTAGTCCAAACCGGCGCTAATGGAGTGAGGCTCTACTACCTGACCATCGCTGTCTTGCAATAAGAAACTCATAGCCCCATGGAGTACGCCCACTCGTCCGGCAGTTAGCGTGGCCGCGTGTTTACCGGTGCTAACGCCTTCTCCAGACGCCTCGATACCGATCATACGTACCGAAGCCTCATTGACAAATTCATGAAACAGCCCCATGGCATTCGAACCACCGCCGACGCAGGCGATGAGAATGTCCGGTAGACCGCCCCATTTTTCCTGACACTGTGCCCGAGTCTCTTGACCAATAATGGCGTGAAACTCACGCACAATCATGGGGTAGGGATGGGGACCGGCCACCGAGCCCAAAATATAGTGGGTGTCTTCTACGTTGGTTACCCAGTCACGGATAGCTTCGGAAGTGGCGTCTTTGAGGGTACCAGTACCAGAGCTGACTGGCTGTACGGTGGCTCCCATCAGCCGCATGCGGAATACGTTGAGAGCCTGACGCTCCATGTCATGGACACCCATATAGATAACGCAGTCGATCCCAAATCGGGCGCAGACCGTGGCGGTCGCTACGCCATGCTGACCGGCACCCGTTTCAGCAATAATCCGCTTTTTACCCATACGTTTGGCTAGGAGCACCTGACCCAGGGCATTGTTAATTTTGTGGGCACCGGTATGGTTTAGGTCTTCGCGTTTGAGATAAATCTTGGGACCGCTGCCGTCGGGACGGGCGTAGTACTCGGTCAAACGCTCAGCAAAATAAAGGGGATTCGCCCGCCCCACGTAGTCTTTTAGCAAGCCATTAAGCTCAGCTTGAAACCCAGCCTCCTGGCGATAGGTATAAAACGCCTCCTCCAGTTCTGCCAGGGCAGGCATCAGCGTTTCAGGTACGTACTTACCGCCAAAGCGACCAAAGCGACCGAGTTTATCGGGGCGAACCTCAGGGGCAGTCAGGTTGGCTGGAACGGAAGTGGAAAGCGGAGTAACAGTCACGGCAGTATGGAGAAGTTTAGCGAGCTGATGACATTCTGATAAAAACCCTTGTAATACGGTTTCTTGTCAGGTAACTCATTATAAGTAATTGAGAACGCTGCGCACCGATTTACAACAATACTTGTGGTAACTAAACTGTTAACGATTAAGGGTACGACTCAGCTGCTCGGAGTGATTGGTCATCCGGTCAAACACTCAATGTCGCCGATTATGCACAACGCTGCGATCGCAACTCTGGGTCTAGACTATGCCTATCTCCCGTTCCCGATTGCCCCTGAGCAACTCAAAACAGCTATTGATGGATTTGCGGCTATTGGCATAAAAGGCTTCAACATCACCATTCCTCATAAGCAGACCATCATGCCGCTGCTAAGCCATATTTCCGATGTGGCCCAGGCCATCGGTGCCGTCAATACCGTGTGGCAGAGCGATCAGGGGTGGTGCGGCACTAACACTGACGCCGCCGGATTTATGGCACCGCTACGGCTATTAGAGCGAGACTGGAGCCAGCAGCCGGCTCTGGTTTTGGGAAATGGCGGTGCCGCCCGCGCTGTGGTAGCCGCCTGTCATCAGCTGGGCTGTCCAGACATCATGGTAGTCGGACGCAGTGCTGACAAGCTGGCCGCGTTTGCCCAAAGCTGGCAGCGGTTAAAGCCTCCCTTATCGGTTCATACCTGGGATCAGCTCGATCGGCTGTTACCCAGAGTCGGGCTAGTAGTGAATTCAACTCCGGTGGGGATGGCACCCAAAATAGATGCCTCCCCGCTGAGCGATGCCCAAGTGAATTTACTGCCGAGCCAGGCCATTGCCTACGACTTGATCTACACTCCTCGACCCACTCGGTTTTTACAACAGACAGCCGGGCGAGTCACCTTTGATGGATTAGAAATGCTGGTGCAGCAGGGAGCCGCTGCTCTGGAAATCTGGACACAGCAGCCCCCTCCCATTGATGTGATGCGGCGCTCGCTGCTAACTGAACTTGATACGTAGCTCAGTTTCTTCATGCAAATGGATTCAAGTTTTAGGCTTTAACAAAGTATCTTCTTGAATATACCTAGTTTGAGCCGGATTTGGGCCACAGTGGTGAGGACGATTGCATTTTCAATGCGCGCCATGCCATCTTTTTTTAATGCTGATCCTGGGCTCTCTCGCACCAAGTTGGAACGCCTGTTCTGGCTAGATGCTGCAAAAGCCTACGGCATGTTCCTGGTTTACTATGGCCACTTTGTCGAGAGAATCTCAGATCTGCAGGGATTTGTTGTGGGAACGGCTGCATTCTCCCAGTACAAATTTATTTATGCGTTTCATATGCCTTTGTTTTTTATGCTGTCAGGATTTGTCTACAGGCATAAAGAACAGAAGTTTTCATCATTTTTGAGCCACCGGCTACTCACTCGTATTCTGCCAGCGATATTTTTTAACCTAGTGGCGATTGGTGTCCAGTTTGTTTTAGCGGGTGGTGGGGCTAGTTTCTATGAGCGTTACCAGGACACAAATGTCTTACTCGATATTTTGTCGGGATATCCGTTTGGAAACTTTGTTACCTGGTTTTTGGTTTGTTTATTTACAGTAGAGCTGTTGAACTATATCAGCTACCCTATCCTCAAGAACAATCTTTGGAAGCGGGCAGGGCTGTCGGTGCTGGCGTCGGTGGCTGGCTATTATTTAGGGCTAAGCCAGGCAGCGATGTCCGAACTGCCGCTGCAGGGATTTAATACTTGGTACGTCAACGAGGCTTTGATCGGTCTTAGCTTCTACCAAATGGGATTTATTTTGAAGCAGTCGGGATTTGTGGACCTGCTTCAACGGTCGTTTTATCGATACATCGGCTTGGGAATATCCCTGATGGCTACTTTGATGCTATTTGACTTGAATCAAGGGCCCTTTATTGGCGATCGGCAGCTGGTTTTAATGGCGGCTGTCAGTCATGGAAATCTTTTTCTATTTGAGATCACTGCGATCGCAGGTGCTCTTTTAGTGCTGTGTGTGGCGCTAAGCACACCGAGTAAACAGCCGCTTACATTTATCGGTCAAAATACTCTGACTTTGTTAGGACTCAATTTTTTCTTTGCTGGTTTTGCCAAACCCATTATTGACAAGCTTGGTCTGTCTGTCTTTGATTCCGGGTGGGCTGTGTTCCTATTTTGTACAGCCCTGACCTTGCTGAGTTTTGCTGCTAGTATTCCGGTTATTCAGCTGCTCGATAGATTTCTGCCTCAGCTGATTGGTAAGCCCAGGGTTAAGGGGCCGCTGCTGCCACCGCTGCTGCGTTCGTGATATTAGGTGTTGACTTAAGCAAACACCCGTAGCCCGCAGGGATTGGGGTCAACGCTGACATGTACGGTATCGCCGGTAGCAAATCTATGGGGCGTACGCGCCTGTAGATTACCTAGGGTGGGGTGGGTGAGGGTGTATTTATATTCACGCCCTAGGAATTCGCGATCGCAAATGACCATCATCGTACCCGCATCTGTGGCCACAGGGGTAAGCGATAGTTCTTCTTGGCGCAGCATCAGCATGCCTTGAGTCGCCTCGGTGGGGTTGACCGCAGTCGCTTCTATCAGACCTAAAGCCGTTTGCCACCCGCTAGGAGAGCGTTGCGCTTCTAGAAAATTAGCCTGGGTGACAAAATCGGCAATAAATTGAGAAGCAGGCTGCTCATAGATCTCCTCTGGACTGGCCAGCTGCTCAATCCGGCCTGAGCGCATCACAGCTACTCGATCGGCGATAGCCAGAGCCTCTTGCTGATCGTGAGTGACAAAAATTCCAGAAGCACCCACTCCTTTAAGAATGCTGCGGACTTCTTGCCGTAGGTAAAGACGTACCTGAACGTCCAAATTGCTAAAGGGCTCATCTAGCAATACCAAAGACGGTCGCGGTGCTAGCGCGCGTGCTAGGGCCACTCGCTGCTGCTGTCCTCCAGAAAGCTCGTGGGGATAGCGGCGCTCTAACCCCGTCAGACCGACAAGACCGATTGCTTCTTGAGCCAGGATCTTAATTTGAGCCTTGGGCAACCGCCGATGACGATTCAGATGATTGAGTCCGAAAGATACATTATCGATGACGCACAGGTGAGGAAACAGAGCATAGTCCTGGAAGACAATGCCCACATCCCGACGCTCGGGTGGTACAACGGTTCCCTGACCGCATACTGACTGCTGGGTCAGCTCGATGGAGCCAGCCTCAGGCGTTTCAAACCCAGCAATGGTTCTCAACAAGGTAGTTTTGCCACAGCCCGACGGTCCTAGCAACGCTAGCAGCTCTCCCTGATGCAGCTGCAGACTGACCTGATTGATCGCAGGTACGGGCTGCTGTTGATACTGCTTAGTAACATCACAAAGCTGCAGTACCGTAGACAGAGTGGAAGGGGTCACCTCAGAAATCTGTGAAGCCGTTGGCATAGGGCGAAAACAAAAATAAGTCAGAGCGATATAGCTAAAAGAGCTATTGAGACTAACAGGCAATAATATCTAAGCTCATCATATAGCGATGTATCCCCCTCTGCTGCAATCTCCCTATTTTTTAGAAAATAGGCTGGACCTAACTGTCCGTATAGCTGACATATGGGCACGGCAGGCTTATTCAAATTTAGAAACTACTCAGATTTTTTTATCAAAGTAGGGAAACGGCTAATTTGTAGGCACAATGATTAGCTGTTGGTTTAAATCATTCCTTTTAAAGTAGGACTAGCAAAACGGAGATAACCAAAATGAAGACTCGTGCAATTCAACTATTCTTAGGTCTGGGTGTGGCAGCCACAGTAGCCGCCTGCGGCGGCGCTACAGAACCTGTCGATGATGCAGGTGAAGCAGATACTGCAGGTGAAGTTGAGGAAACCGTTGAAAGCGAAGATTTAGAAGAGGCTGAAGACGAAGGCGGTGAAGGCGGTGAAGGTGGTGAAGGCGGCGAAGGCGGCGAAGGTGGTGAAGGCGGCGAGGGTTAGCCGCTAAACTGCCGGGGCGCTGCCCCACCGGGTTTTCCTTAACCGATGCAGGGCGTCTGACAACACTGTCGGCGTCCTGCGTTGTTTATGGATTTGCAGAGAAAACTATAGTGCTCCATGGGCAGTTCATAACATTAGCTGCTGCTATGGGCTTATTTTTGTGAGTATGTAAGGGAGCCGCTGCAGGGTTAGAGCACAAAGTCTTGGAAAATCTCCGTATTGGAGGTGAAAGAAAGCCCTACAATAATTTGGATTTGTTGATCTGACCTTGATGTTAGGTGGTTCAGATTTGTCCTTCGATTTTTCCGATGCCCGCTTATGCCTCGCCGTAACGACCTCAGCAAAATTTTGTTAATTGGTTCCGGTCCAATTGTCATTGGTCAGGCTTGTGAGTTTGACTACTCGGGTACACAAGCTTGCAAAGCTCTGCGAGAGGAAGGGTACGAGGTGGTCTTGATCAACTCAAATCCGGCCACGATTATGACCGACCCTGAAACGGCTGACCGCACCTATATTGAACCGCTGACGCCTGAAATCGTTGCTCGGGTGATTGAGCAGGAAAAACCTGATGCGCTGCTACCCACCATGGGGGGGCAAACAGCGCTCAACCTAGCCGTGGATTTAGCCAAATCAGGTGTTCTAGATAAGCACAGCGTGGAGCTGATTGGTGCCAAACTAGACGCGATTGAAATGGCTGAGGATCGCCGCCTTTTTAAGGAAGCCATGGAGCGTATTGGCGTTGGTGTGTGTCCTTCTGGTTTGGCTGAAACCATGGACGAGGCCCAGACCATTGCCAATGACATTGGCAGCTACCCTTTGATTATTCGACCGGCCTTTACCATGGGCGGCACCGGTGGCGGTATTGCCTACAACCAGGAAGAATTTGAAACGATTGCGAAATCGGGACTTGACGCTAGCCCGGTATCGCAAATTTTGGTGGAAAAGTCTCTGCTGGGGTGGAAAGAGTACGAGCTAGAAGTCATGCGGGACCTCGCTGACAATGTGGTGATTATCTGCTCGATTGAAAATCTAGACCCCATGGGTGTGCACACCGGAGACTCGATTACGGTGGCTCCAGCGCAAACGTTGACTGATAAGGAATATCAGCGCTTGCGCGATGCCTCCATCAAAATCATTCGTGAAATTGGTGTGGAAACTGGAGGATCCAATATCCAGTTTTCGGTTAATCCGGACACCGGTGAGGTGATTGTCATTGAGATGAATCCTCGGGTGTCTCGCAGCTCGGCTCTGGCGTCTAAGGCGACGGGATTTCCCATTGCTAAGTTTGCAGCCAAGCTGGCGGTGGGCTACACCCTGAGTGAAATATCTAACGATATTACTCAAAAAACACCGGCTAGTTTTGAGCCGACTATTGACTATGTGGTCACTAAGGTACCTCGATTTGCGTTTGAAAAGTTTCCAGGCAGTACGCCTTTACTGACCACCCAGATGAAGTCAGTGGGGGAGGCGATGGCCATTGGCCGTACGTTCCAGGAGTCGTTTCAAAAAGCGCTGCGATCGCTAGAGACCGGCCGGGCTGGCTGGGGCTGCGATCGCAAAGAAAATCTACCCACCATTTCCAAGGTCCGCTCCAGTCTGCGCTCCCCTAACCCAGACCGGATCTTTTCCCTGCGTCATGCCTTGCAGCTAGGGCTGAGCGCCGAAGATATCTACGAGCTAACCGGCATCGATCCCTGGTTTATCGATAAGCTCCAGGATCTGCTGGTGACCGAAAAATGGCTGAAGCGCACCGCTCTGACAGATATCACCGCTGAACAAATGATGGCGGTTAAACAGCAGGGCTTTAGCGATCGGCAAATTGCCTATGCCACGAAAACTGACGAGGACCGTGTCCGGACTCAGCGCAAATCCCTTGGGATTATCCCGGTCTACAAAACCGTCGATACCTGTGCCGCTGAGTTTGAAGCCTATACGCCCTACTACTACTCTACTTATGAGATCGAAACTGAGGTCAAACCCTCAGACCGCCGCAAGGTAATGATTTTGGGTGGTGGGCCCAATCGTATCGGTCAGGGCATTGAGTTTGACTACTGCTGCTGTCATGCCTCCTATGCGCTGCGGGACGATTTTGAGACCATCATGGTCAACTCTAATCCGGAGACCGTCTCCACCGACTATGACACCAGCGATCGCCTTTACTTTGAGCCTCTTACTAAGGAAGATGTGCTCAATATTATTGAGGCTGAAAATCCTGAAGGGGTGATCATTCAGTTTGGTGGACAGACGCCCCTCAAGCTGGCCGTTCCGCTACAGACCTATCTGGCCAGCAGCCCGGAGGTGGACGGAGTGCCCATTCAGACCAAAATCTGGGGCACCTCTCCTGACTCAATCGATACGGCTGAAGACCGGGAGCGGTTTGAAAAAATCCTCTGGGAGCTTGAGATTACCCAGCCTCCCAACGGCATCGCCCGCAGCTATCAAGAAGCGCTGGAGATCGCCCAAAAGATCGGCTATCCGGTGGTGGTGCGCCCTAGCTATGTGCTGGGGGGGCGAGCGATGGAGGTGGTCTATTCCGACCAGGATCTAGAACGCTATATGAATACGGCGGTGCAGGTGGAGCCGGATCATCCGATTTTGATCGATCGGTTTTTGGAAAATGCCATTGAGGTGGATGTGGATGCGATTTGCGATCGCGCCGGTCAGGTCGTCATCGGCGGCATCATGGAACACATTGAGCAAGCCGGTATTCACTCAGGTGATTCCGCCTGTTCGCTACCTACCATGACCCTGGATGAATCTGTCCTGAGCATTATTCGTGACTGGACTACTAAGCTGGCCAAAGCTTTGCAAGTGGTCGGTTTAATGAATATACAGTTCGCCATTAAGGATGGCGATGTGTACATTTTAGAAGCCAATCCTCGAGCCTCTCGGACGGTACCCTTTGTTTCTAAAGCTACAGGAGTTCCTCTTGCCAAGACCGCTGTTCTGGTTATGTCTGGGCAGAACCTGGCCGATGTCGGGGTCACAACAGAAGTGATTCCCACCCACATATCTGTTAAAGAAGCGGTCTTACCCTTTAACAAGTTTCCTGGCACCGACACTCTGTTAGGACCAGAAATGCGCTCCACGGGCGAAGTCATGGGCATTGATATCGATTTTGGCCGCTCCTTTGCTAAAGCAGAACTAGCGGCTAGTCAAAAGCTACCCCTGGGGGGCACCACATTTGTTTCGATGAACGATCGAGAAAAAGAAGCCGTCGTTCCCATCGTCAAAGAACTCTCGGAGTTGGGGTTTGAGCTAATTGCAACGGCTGGAACTCGCCGCATACTACAGAGCCATGGGCTAAATGTGGGTTTAGTTTATAAGGTGCACGAAGGTCGTCCCCACGTGCTGGATGCCATCAAAAATCAAGCTATCCAGCTGATTATCAATACTCCAACAGGCGCAACTGCCCAGGAGGACGACCGCATGATTCGACGAACGGCCCTCGACTATAAAATTCCAACGATCACCACACTCTCGGGGGCACGCGCCGCCATTGAAGCCATTCGATCTTTGCAACAGCAAACGCTAGCTGTGAAAGCTCTGCAAGACTATATTGATTAGGCTCTGCTGGCCTTGTTCAAAAAAAGTTCAAAAAAAGACGGTCTTCTAAGAGTTTAGAAGACCGTCTTTATAAATCTGATAAAAAGCCGGAGGCTAGTCTCTGTTGTTGTTACGGTTGCTGCGGTTACGACTCCAGCGCTTCTGGCGATGCTTAGCAATTGCTTTGCGCTTAAGCTTCTCTGCAGGAGTCTCAAAATAGCGATGCTTTTTCATGTCTGAAAAAATACCCGCTTGGACCACCTTACGCTTAAATCTTCGCAGCGCTGATTCGATTCCTTCATCATCCCCAAGGATAACCTGGGCCATAGTATTCTCCTTTAACGACAAAAAATGGGACAGCCTAACTGCCCCATGGTAGAACAGGGTCAGGTGTAAAACACACCGCTCAATTAGACAGGTTTAGAAGCGACCGCCGCCGCCACCGCCACGCTGCTCGCGGGGACGAGCTTTATTAACCCGCAGGTCTCTACCCATCCACTCTGCGCCATCTAAAGCCTCAATAGCAGCGGTCTCTTCGTCTTCCGAAGACATTTCTACAAAGGCAAAACCACGAGGACGACCGGTTTCACGATCGGTGGGTAGGTGGACACGCTGAACTGCTCCGTACTCAGCAAAGATAGCATCGATGTCATCACGAGTAGCGTCGTAGGACAGGTTTCCAACATAAATGGACATAGAGAATCTCCTAAGTTTGATATGCAACGAGTTATACGGGAGATCCCTCTAGGATCAAATCGAAGTCGAGATTGAACTGGTCGAGTTGAACTGTGAGCGTATCGTACCGAAAACTAGACGTCACCCATATAGTAACGTATTGCCATAGAACTCTAGCATACCTTGCCAAGCACTGATTTCAATTCTTAAGAATTGGTTTTGTTCCCTTGTTTAAAGGGGTGCTAAAGCTTTGGTATGACAGGGATAGCCGTTGAAAAAATACCTGCGGCTATGGTTATTTATTAGCAATTGAAATACATATCCAATTGAGTTCTTAGATCATCTAATGAAGTCGATAAAAAATCAAATACAGACAGCTGGCTAGGATAGTAGGTTTTGACTAAGTGTTGGATGATTTCATCATCATCAGGTTTTGTCCCACTGATAGTGTCGGCAACCTTATCCGCCAGTCGTCCGCTGCCTGCAACAATAGTCACCTGCCGGCCCAGCTCTAAATTGAGTCTCAGGTCCTTAAGGGATACCTGCCCCCCATTAATAAGTAGAGTCATCGATGGAAACTGTCCGGCTAGCACTGACGAAAAGTTGGCGAGCCATCTAGATTCACTGCCCCAGTTTTCACCGGGCACCAAGAAAAAGTGAGTGTGGTGGGGCTCAAGACCCACAGGAGGATAGTCTGAATCATCTGTGGGCGGGGGTTCGCTGTCTGGATAGATAACTCGATTAAGAGGTGCAACACCGACCAAATCAAACTCCCCTTTAACATGGCGTCTCGCCTCGCCCATCATATGAATAACGCCAGCATCTGTGCCGCCATCCAACACAGTGATGCCAAAATTTGCCGATAGGGTTGCGAGGATATCGTTAAAAAACAGCAGCAGCTTTGCCTTGCTTTCTTCAGTCATGTAGCTCGCACCGCCAATGACGAGCAGGGTAGGAGTTGGGCCCTGCAGACCTGCTATCGATAGTGCCTTTTCATAGCCCGTGCCGTCGGCTACTGTGAGAATCTTGGCAAGTTGCCCATTGGAAAACGTATGTTCAACGAGTCCGCTGGCTGATGTCTCGGGCATTTTGGATATCTCTTAGCAAACGCGATCAACCGACCTAAGTCTGTCAACTCAATTACACCCCCAAAATACCCCTATCCTGTAAAACCTGCGCAAATTTATAAACAATATGGTTAGATTCTAGAGATATACGTATGTCTGGTGCGCAAGATTACGGAAACTACCTGCTCGGTAAGCCTTGTGCAAATAAGGGCTGTCTAGAGGAATCTGAGGCTTCCCTTGCTACGTAGGCATTTGATTAGAAAGGCTCAGGCGAGCTATCCTAACCGCGCTTGAGCACGCTCGACATATTTTGAGAAAACATCCCAGCCGTGATAGCCGCCATTGACTAGCTTACGAACTTTTCTCCAGTCACCTGAACGAGCTGCTCCAGCCACACCGCGCTCTTTAAAGTAGCAGGCTAATACCTGGGCTGAAATTTTGGGATCCATAGCCAGGTCAGGATTATTTTCTAGATCGACGCCTAGCTTTTCGCCATAGGTTCTATAGTTGGCACGACCAGTTAGCTGAATATAGCCGCGACCGTGATACTTAACGCCATCACCTGGACGAACATTGCCAAGGTCTGCTCTTTCTTCATAACGTTTCCAGTAGCTTTCTCCTCCCCACTCGTGCACGGGTTTAAATCCGCCTGTCTCAATCCGAATGGTTGCTAGCAGACCGATTAGGACCGGGTTGTCGTATATGTCGTATTTCTGCATAGCGTCTAGGATGCCTGGCAGATAGGTCTTACAGTCTTCTAAGGAGCATTCTAGAATCTGAGAAACCTCATCGGGGGTTACCAGCTGCTGGGCAGTAGAGCCTTGGGTGTCACTCTCTAGAACGCTGTTTTGTTCGGTGAGAATTGACTTTAAAGCTTTAAAGTCAACGCTTTCTTGCCACTCCAGCGCATGTTCTCCCAAGGGTGGTAGCGAACTGCTCGATTTAATTGTTTTACTAGAGGTTGTACGGGAAGCCTGTCGCGCTGTCTCTTGAGGTGCTGAAGACATCAGGGACTGAATTTCAAACGATGGTTCAGCTGCGTCGACGGGGGATGCAGTTGTGCTTTCTTCCTGAGGAGAAGACGGCATCTGAATATCCAATAGAGATCCCGAGTAGCCGCTCTCGGCCTGTGGCTGTCTGGCCGATTGTTCTGCTAAACGAGCGCGCTCTAGTTCTAACCGCTGAGCTTTTTGGTCTAGCTCTTGATTCAGACGCATCAATGCCTTTTCTGCATTGTGAGTGGCTTCATCTGCCTCAAGTCTGTCATCTTCTTGCTTTTCGTCTAGGCGGGCAACAAAGCCTTCTACATCTTTTTGAATAAACTGCTCTACGCGATAAGCAAATGTTTTATAAGCCTCTTCATGCACCTTAAAACGCTTATAGGGACCGGCCAGCTGCATAAACTGCCAGCCTTCAATTTTCATGCTTTCTGCAGTGCTACGGTAGTTGCGATACTTATCACCGTGACCAAAAAACTCTTCTACTGCAGCCGAGATCGCCACCGCCTGACTGACGCCAAGCGCAATCCAGGCCACTCTTTCATTGATGGTCTCGCTCTCACTTTTGAACCCCACCATAGCTGGTACCAGCACACCGCCAATGATGGTGATCATACGCAGCCGAAAATGCTGGTTACGTTCCCTAGTGGCGCGCCCTTCTAGCCACATAACCTGGTCTAACCAACGATTTTTAAGGAACTCTTTATGCAGCTCTGTTACCTCAAGTTTGTCAATCAGTCCTCCTAGGGTCTGCTTAAGATAATCGCTGTAAGCATTTTTCTTAGCCATGTTTTGAAATGTACTGTCTGTTAGTTAGATTACGAATTGCGGATATTGATTGGTGAACTATGGGAGCAAACTCATGGCTGACTAAATCTAAATGGAAAGAAATCAGCAGATTTCAGCATGATGAGAGCGAGAATACTACATACTCAAAGCTCGTAGCACTGCCCAGTCCCTTTTACCGAATACTTGATAGATATAAATTCATAACGGTTAGGGACGATTAGATGTCATAAGATTTATACATAGGGTGTCGTATATAAGCTGAGAACCACCTCAAAGTTACACGCTTGAGCTTTAGAATCTATCGTTACAAAATTTGGGGTTTATAAAAATTAACTTACGAACAATTTATCTTGCTTGTTTGGTATTGATACTTATTCGTTACAGTATAAATTCGATCATTGGGGATGACGTAAAGTTTTTGAAAACGTTACCTGCCTATGGCTAAGAAACATTGTCTTTGCTGTTGCCGTTGCTGATTTAGGGGATACACCAGTCTGTTAGAAAATTCACACACCAGCATCTTGCAAATAAAATGCATCCCGAGGATCAGCAACGGTAACTATTTACATCTTTGGTAGAACAGATTGAGACGGGTTACCCCTAGGCTTGAGAGGGCTAGGGCCTCGCATGTTTTGCCGAGCGGTCCTGGTCGTTGTTGAGCTCTTGGGCGCTTTAGCTTTTTTGATCCGTCAGTCTGCAACCCGCTGACTCGTTTGCCTGACTCTGTTGTTTTATCTACTTGGTTCTATGGATCTGACATTAAAGAAACTTGAAACAGAGTACAAGACCGCCTTTGCACGTTGCTCGCTACAGCCGGATGTAGAGCCTACGGTCAGGGGGATTGTGGGGCGTATGGTGCAGCTGCGATCGCACTATGAAACCGTTGAAAAAGCGGTGGGTGTGCCCTGGTGGTTTGTGGGGATTTTGCACTACAGCGAATGGAACTTTCGTGAACCCGAGCGCTTTGAGCAACAGGTCACTAATATATTGATTGCTAAAAAGTATCATCAGGCTAAAACACGCACCCTGGGCTCGTTCTTATGGGGGCTGGACCTGTGGAACGGATTTCGAGACGGGGCCGGTAAGGAGTCTACTTGGGTGTGGGGCGGTACCGATATTTTGGCGCAAAACGCCTCTCGGATTGGAGCCGCCGCCATCGTCCGCTACCTCCAACACCAGCAGCTTATTGACATGGGTTCGACGGAGCTACTGGTGCTGACGGATACTCTGTTTAAGCTGAGGCCTGCTCAAAGCTCTAGCCTATCGGAAGCCGACAAAATTCGAGTGGCGGCCGGGACTCGCTTAGAGCTGCTTAGGGACGACCCAGACCAGGGGCATGTCAAAATCCGTATTCCTGATGGGGTGCTGATGGGACAAGACGACCGCATGGACTGGTATGTCTTTGCTCAGCATATTCAGCTAGAGGGGACTGAGCCTAATAACAAGCCCCAGGACCCACCGGTTGAGCCAGAGACTAAGATTGCGGAGCGTGATCGCGGTCGCCCAATTACGATCCCGAAGCTAGGTACGGTGTATCTGGGCGACCCTATATTGACTAACGGCAACTTTAGCTGGGCCGAGGCGACTAAAAACGGCAATCGGATTCCGGTCGATGCAACTGTGGTTGACGGCATTATAAAAATTGCTAAAGCTATGGAAGAAGTACGAGCGTATTTGGGCGACCGGCCGATCACGATCAATTCCTGGTACCGAGATCCGACTACCAACCGTAGGGTGGGCGGAGCGAGTCGTTCAAGGCACCTTTCTGGGGACGCTGTAGACTTTGTGGTGCAGGGGATTTCTCCGCCAGAGGTCAATCGCAAGCTGGAACCCTGGTGGGGCGATCGCGGCGGTATCGCCAGTGCTTCTGTGTTTACCCACATTGATGCGCGGGGATATCGTGCTCGCTGGGACTACGGGTTCTAGGCCCTATTAGATCGTATTTAAGACCTGATACTGAAAATCTCATGACATTCCCTTCTTCCTCGCCACAGGATGTGTTTATTTCCTATGGCAGAGCAGATAGTCGCTTGTTTGCAAGGCAAATCAAAGATGCGCTCGCTGCAGCAGGGCTAAGCGTATGGTTTGATTTTGACGATATTCCCCTGGGGGTAGACTATCAAAATCAGATCAATGACGGGATTGAAAAAGCCGATAATTTTCTTTTTATCATTTCTCCTCATTCTGTTAACTCACCTTACTGTGCAAAAGAAATTGAGCTAGCCCTAGCCTGCAATAAACGAATTGTTCCCCTGCTGCATGTAGAAGAGATTAGCTACGAAACCTGGCAGCAGCGCAATCCTGACGCCAGCGAGTTTGGCTGGCAGGCACTCAAAGAAAAAGGAGCCCACAGCAGCTTTCCTAATATGCATCCGGCAATCAGTAAGATCAACTGGGTGTATTTTCGTGAAGGCATAGACGACTTTGATGCGGGAATAGCCGGGCTGCAGACCTTTCTAGCTCGTCATCAACCCTATGTCCATCAGCATACACAGCTGCTGATTCAAGCGCTTCACTGGCAGCGTCAGCAGCGTCAGCCCAGATATTTGATTACAGACGAGAGCTTATCCCAGGCCAATGACTGGCTCAATACCCGCTTCCAGGATGAACAGCCTCCCTGTTTTCCCACCGATTTGCACTGCGAATTTGTCACTGAGAGTCTCAAGGCCGCTAATGACCAGATGACTCAGATTTTTATTTCCTACAGCGAAGAGGATATAGAAATTCAGGAGAAGGTACGCAGGCGGCTGATGCGTGAAGGATTTACCGTTTGGGTCAATACGGTGGATATTCCGACGGCAGCTGACTTTCAGCTGGCAATCAATCGGGGAATTGAAAAAGCCGATAACATTGTTTTACTTTTGTCTCCTGCCTCGCTAGCGTCTCAATACTGTCAGCAGGAATTAGCCTACGCCCGTCGCTATCATAAGCGGATCATTCCCCTGCTGATACAGGCTATGGATGTGGCCAAGCTGCCTGCCGATCTGCGGATGGTGCAGTTTATTGATTTTTCATCTCTAGCGTCGGAGATTCATTTCGAGCGAGCGGTGGATGAGCTGATTCGTACCCTGCGAAGTTCCGCCGACTATGTAGAACTGCACAAGCGGCTACTGGTGAGGGCGCTAGCGTGGGAGCATCAAGGCCGCGATCGCAAGTTTCTCCTCAGATCCAATGACTTTACCATGGCCCAAACCTGGCTGGCGGAGTCCGGTCCCTTAGGCAGTGAGCCCACCGATCTCCACACGGCATTTGATCAAGCCAGTCATGGGGTGAACCAGTTCTACGACGCGTTTGTCTCCTATGGTCGCATCGACAGTAAAGTCTTTGCGATGGATCTTTGCCAGCAGCTAAACGACCAGGGCTTTCAGGTTTGGTTTGATCAAAATGACATTCCCCTAGGGGTAGACTTTCAAGAACAAATTAACGATGGCATCGAAAAAAGCCACAATTTTATTTTTATTATTACGCCTCACTCTGTAAACTCCCCCTACTGTGCCAAGGAGCTTTCCCTAGCCCTAAAATACAACAAACGCATTATTCCGATTCTGCAATTAGAAGAGATTAGCTATGCTACCTGGAAAGAGCGTAACCCTGGTGGTGGCCCGGAGCGATGGCAGGTCTATAAAACACAGGGAAAACATTCTATCTTTGCCAACATGCCGCCTGGTATCGGCAAGATCAACTGGCTCTATGCGCGCGACGGTATCGATGACCGGGATGCCGCTGTGGCTAGTTTAGTGGAGCTGTGCCGCCGTCATGAAGACTATGTCCATCAGCATACCGAGCTGCTGCTGAGCGCCCTCACCTGGGAGCGCCATCAAAAACAGGCCTCCTTTTTGCTCATGGGAGAAGAACGGCTAAGGGCTCAAAACTGGTTGCTAACAGAATTTAGTGGTGAGCAGCCGCCCTGTAGACCCACTCTGATGCAGGCAGACTTTATCACTGAGAGTATCAAGGCCGCTGATGGCGGTATGACTCAAGTCTTTATTTCGTATTCTGAAGAGGATCTAGTCTCTCGGGAGATCGTGCGCTATCACCTGCTGCAGTCAGGGGTGACTGTCTGGACAAATACGGTCGATATCCGTATGGGAGAAGACTTTGAAACGTCTATCCAGCGGGGTGTTGAAGAAGCCGATAATATTGTCTATTTGATGTCTAAGGCGTCGCTGGCATCAGAATACTGTCAGATGGAGATCGATCAGGCTTTAGATCTCAACAAGCGTATTATTCCAATGTTGGTTGAAGATATCGATCTCCACCAGCTACCCGATACTATTCGCAAAATTCAGTTTATTGACTTGGTCACGTCTGGAGACGAGTTAAACAAGGCCCTAGCGGAGCTATTGCGGAGTATTCGTCGGGATGCTCCCTACTTTAGTCAGCATAAACGGCTGCTGGTGCGATCGCTAAAATGGGAACGTCAGAAGCAAAATCCTAGCCTGCTGCTACAGCGGCGGATGCAGGACACCTATTTTGCCTGGGCGCAAAATGCAAAAAATCGCGCTATTGGCGGGGCGATACCCCTACAGCTGGCCTTCCTAGAGGCCAGCCAGATGCAGTCTCCTGACCAGACCCTGGGAGTGTTTTTTATTCATCATATTGATGATTTTGACTTTTCTCATCGACTGAATGAAACCCTGATAGTACAGGGGAAGAGCTCCTGGCTAGCGCCTGAGGGGGCTGCTGGAGAGATGGATCGATGGGATGAGACCCAGCAGCTGATGGACAATGCTGAGAATGTTCTTTTTATCCTATCTCCTAGTTCGGTGCGGTGTGATGCCTGTCTTACTCAGCTGCGCTACGCCCAGACCCAACAAAAGCGGATTTTGCCCGTAGTTTATCGAGATGTGGTGAAATCGACTGTGCCAGACGAGATTAAGTCGCTTCCCTGGAGTGATTTTCGACGGCATGAGAAAGATTTTTTAGTTAACTTTGGCGAGCTGTTTCGCACATTAGAGAGCGATCCGTATCATGTGCGATCGCACACCCGGCTTTTGGTCAAATCAGCCGAATGGGACAGCGCCCAGCGAGATGACAGCTTTTTGCTACGGGGCAGTGACCTGGCCGATTCAGAACGCTGGCTCCAGCAGACCCTCGACAAAGTCCCCCCGGTAACAGCGTTACAAAAAGCCTATATCCAAGCCAGTCAGGCCCTACCCTATAAAAAAATTAGGCCCCGCTCCGTGGCCTTAGCCACTGTGGTGACGGCCCTAGCGGTCTCCGCTATCCGCCTGCTGGGGGGCTTGCAGCCTTTAGAAACTCGGGCCTACGACCAGCTGTTGCGACTGCGTCCCAATGAAACAGAGCAAGATGAGCGTCTGTTGATTGTTAAAGTGGATTCTCCTAGCGGTGAGTGGCTGCGGCAACAGATGATCGAGGGCCGCTATGAGCCGGGTATTGGCACCGTGCCCGATGAGGCGCTATCTGAAGCGATTCGAGTTCTCAACCGCCACGATGCTCGCTTGATCGGTTTGGACTTTTTTCGTGATTTTCCAGCCCAGGGTCCCCTCAAAAATGACCTGGCCACAACAGATAATTTGTTGGGTATTTGTCAAACAGCTAGCGCTCAGGTCAGCGATATCGGTAACGAGATACCTGCGGCGCGGGTGGGATTTGGTAACTTTTTACAAGATGGCGGCAAAATCGTGCGCCGTCACTACCTGACCCAGTGGGTAGACGGTGATGGCCCCTGTGTTTCTGAAGAATCATTTACCCTATTGCTGGCTAAAACCTATTTAGAGACTGAGGGCGTCGTTTATACCAATACCAGTGACGACGAGATCGTCGGCGATATCTCCTTTGATGGTTTAGTGCTGCCAGATATCTACGGCGATGGGACCGCCTACAGCGCCACGACCGAAAACCTGGGCTGGAGCGGTCTGCAGGATTACCAAACCCTAATTAATTTTCGCACCTATAACGACCCGACAAGCCAAGAGCAGGTGGGGGCTCGGCTCAAGGATTTTGCTCAGCAGGTTTCCTTTGAAGCTGTAATTAAGAATAAGGTAGATCCCGAACTAATTCGAGACCGGATTGTACTGATTGGCTACACGGACTTTAGCGATCGCAACTCCGACGATTTTAATACCCCCTACGGAGATTCGGTGCCGGGAGTTTATTTGCACGGTCAGATGATTAGCCAACTAATCAACGCTGTGTTGGAAGATCGTCCGCTGATCCGCTGGTGGCCATTTATGGGTGAAGCGGGCTGGATCTTGCTGTGGTCCGGCGTAGGAGGTGTGATCTTCTGGCGCTTTGTTAAACCGGTACCGGTGCTGGCGGCTGCCGTGGGCTCAGTTGGAGTGTTGACCCTAGCTTGCTATGGTTTTATGGCAGGTCTGGCCCTTTGGGTACCCTGGGTGCCAGCGCTGGCTGGCTGGGGGATCGCTGGCAGCGCTGTCGGCTACATGACCTATCGCTTACGCAGAGGGTAGCTACCATGCTTCGAGTCAATACCGTATGGTTCAAACTCATACACCGAAAACTGTTCCAGGCAGCGGCCTATCAGCTGTTTAATCGCCGCTCTCGCTATCTATGGCTGAGCCTGACGATTGTCCTGGGGGCAGGTGTTATGGAACCGGCTCTAAATCCGCCTGCGGCAGAGGCGTGCTTTTTTTGGCAGGCCTGCGCTCGGCAGCGGGGACGGGCATCCAACACGCGAGCAGGTGGCAAACGTACCGGGCGTATTGTCGGGGGCAACAATGCGTCTATTCCCTATGTGATTTCCCCGCGCAATGCCTGGATTCAGCAGCCAGGCCCAGATCATCCATATCCTATTCGCTGGAATCCGGTGGAGGGCGCTGACGCTTACACTGTTAGGATCTGGCGCTGGACATTGGATCGTGACCAGCCTGAAACTATTCTGTGGCAGGCAACGACACCCGATAGCAGCCTGCCCTTTCCCGAAGAAGTATTCCTAGAGCCAGGCGTCTACTACTCTATTGAAGTGGCCACTGATAGCGGCCTATCCTCTAATTTGGATGAGGGCTACTACGAATCGGGCTTTCAGCTGCTGTTTGAGGAGGACTATGGGGAATTGCGATCGCAGCTTATAAATGTCACACCGGCTGTTCCTACAGATCCCGAAAACACTTCGCAAGCATCGCTAGAAGAAATCGCCCTGGCCAGAGCTGGTGTTTTCTTTTTAGAAGAAATGTACGCAGATGCGCTGGCAATTTTACAGCCCTTGTCAGAAAGCTTTACGGCGTCTGATCTGGTGTATACCGCTTTGGGCGATACCTATAGCCAAAGCGGACTCAACCAGCTAGCTATTGAGGCCTACCAGCAGGCACTCGCCCTAGCACTTGCCAACGATGACCGTTTGAGTGAAGCGACTATCCGAGGCAGCTTAGCCGACGTCTATGCCATCCTAGGGCGCTTTGAAGACACGCTACAGCAGCTGCGTCAGACCCGCGATGCCTATGAACAACTTAATGATGACTCAGCCGTTGTCAGGTTGGACCGTCGGATTAATATCATCTCCACTCGTTTGTTGAGACAGAGTGATGAATCGTCTACCCCTTAGGGTTTCACCAAGAAATATTGCATTGCTAACTCAAACCTATGTCAGCATTGAGTGTTCACCCGCACGACATTATGGCTGGCCTCAGATCTGTTTTTCTGGCAGTTTTCTCTTGTCTAACTGTGTGTAGTACCTCTTCTAATTGTTCCTGTTATGTCTTGGCTATCTAGTTGCTACGTTCCATATTTTGTTGCGCTAGGGACCCTGCTGCTCCCCATCTCGGTACAGGCCCAGTCGATTACTCCAGCCGATAGTGCTACCAGCATTCAACAGACGGGTACTCAATATCAGATTGATGGCGGGAACTTATCGGGAGATAGCACTACGCTGTTTCATAGCTTTGACCAGTTTGGGCTACTGACCGGGGAATCAGCTCAGTTTAATAATCCTGCTACGGTTAAAGCGATTGTCGGTCGAATCATCGGTGGTGATGTCTCCATTATGGATGGCTTGCTTGCTGCAAACGGCAATGCCAATCTATATTTGCTTAATCCAGCCGGACTCTTCTTCGGCGAGAATACTCAGCTAAACCTCGGGGGATCTTTTTCCGCTTCAACTGCCACCGGACTTAATTTTGGCAGTGAGCTGTTGGATACGCTGGGCAGTAATGACTATGGGCTACTGACCGGGGCTCCCACGGGCTATGTATTTAGTACCGAAACCGGTGCGCTAATCAATGCGGGCGATTTGGCTGTCACCTCGGGGCAATCGCTGTCTCTGCTGGGAGGTCAGGTGATGAATACAGGGCAGCTGGCTGCACCAGGTGGAGATGTTTTAGTCATGGCAGTGCCCGGTGAGAATAGAGTACGTCTGAGTCAGAGCGGTTCGATACTAGGGTTAGAACTAGAAACTCTACCTAATGCTGTACCGACATCTGCATTTACAGCAGCAACGGTACCCGCCTTGTTAACAGGAGCCAGTGATCTGGGCATGGCAACCAATATCACCATCAATCCTGATGGCACAGTCAGCCTATCAGGATCTTCACTGCAAATTCCGGTGGATCCGGGCACAGCCGTTGTTAACGGTCAGCTGGAAGCCGATGGCGGTAACATTGGGATATTTGGAGAACAGCTCGCTCTAGTGGAGGCAACGGTTGATGCTTCTGGTGATGCTGGGGGTGGGACCGTCCTGATTGGCGGGGATGAGCTAGGCAATGGCACGGTGCCTAATGCTTTGGCCACTATTATTGATGAAAATTCTGTTATTCAAGCTAATGCGAGAGACACCGGCAATGGTGGCAAGATTGTTGCCTGGGGAACAAATCTGTTGCGGTCTGCAGGGCAGCTGTTTGCTCGTGGTGGTACCAATGGCGGTGATGGCGGTTTTATTGAGACCAGTAGCCTGGGAGTATTAGAGGTTGGCACAGCGCCAGACCTATCAGCTGTTGGCGGTGCTGGAGGATTATGGTTGTTAGATCCTGCCAATATTCGGATTGTTGCAGGTAATGAACCGATAAATATTATCACCACTCCGGGTGATCCAACCCTGTTTGATGCTGGCGCTGCTCCGCCTGACTCTCTGCTAGGTGTGGAGCTAATTAAAAATACCTTAGCTGGGGGGGCTGATGTAGAAATTAGGACTGCTGGGGATACCCCTGGTGATGGCAATATTACATTGGAGACCCCACTGGACTATCATCAAACAGGTGATAGCAGTCTGAGCTTGATTGCGGATGGGGAGATTCAGCTTCTAGCTGATATTTTTGACAGTGCAAGTACAGTTACTAATCCTGACCCTGTTACTGGTCCGACTGCTCCTGTGTTGGATAGCTTTGATAATTTAGACCTTACCCTCGAAGCTATCGATCAAGTTAACGTAACAGGAAGCATCAACTCGGGTAATGGAGATATTGATATCATCTCTTTCAAAGGAGATATTAATATAGGTAATACTATTGATACAGTCGGTGGGGACGTAATCTTTGAAGCACCTCAAGGAGCGATTACTGTGTCTAACCAAATTAATACAGGAAACCTTAGAGTATCGATATTAACATCTATTCCTTTTGGTGGTGTTGGAGCAGTTTTACTCGACGCTCAAGGTGCCATCACAGCCGATGACATTAGCGCTAGAGCAGGGGACTTTACTCTCAGTTCTGGAGCCCCGATCACGATTGAGTCACAAACGTCTATCCAAGTTGGTGATATTAGTACTAGCGGAGATTCTCTCGGCAGTGGTCCGTCGGTAACCCTAGCAACCCCCGGAGACATTGTTTTTGATTCCATTGCGACGAGCGATTCTGTGGTTAGCACTGGTGGTGACGTTGTGATCACGTCAGCGGCAGGCAATGTGAGAGGCACAGGTACAGGTACAACTATAGAAACCGATGGTCTTTCGAGCGATGGGAGTATCACCATTACCCACGGTGGTGGTCTAACGGATACCCCTTTTAGAGTTGGCGACTCATCTGTTAATGGGACAGCAGGCTCAATTTCTACAGGCACAACAACTATAGAAAACGAATCATTTGCCGGTAGTGTGACCAGAGGTAACATTGAAATTATAACCACAGGGACGGAGCCAGGGCCAGAGCCAGAGCCAGAGCCAGAGCCAGAGCCAGCTGAGCTAGAGGAAATAGAGACATTAGCTATGCGTTGTCTCCCTGACTGTGAAGATGAAGAGACTGCTAACAGCGATGGCCAGATTCTTACAGGAGCAGTTAACGTCTTACCAGCACCGGAGTTGGCGCTTCAAAATTTTGAACGCCAGCTAACAAAAGACGTCACCAACCATTTGGGATTAGAAGACAGTGCCAGCGTTCAGATAACAGACTCTGAGTTTGGCGAACTATCTACGGTTCAGCAACGCCTACGTCGAGTTCAAGGCCAAATTGGCAAACGACCCGCTGTTGTTTATGCTGTGTTTGGCAACGCTGCTGAAGAAAATGGCAATGTTCTTAAGCGTAATGCACCTTCAGCGCCGCTAGAGCTGTTACTGGTGACAGGGAATAGTGACCCTAAGTATATTCGACTTGCTGCTACACGAGAAGAGGTTTTAGCGCTGACCCGTCGTTTTCAGCGGCAAGTGACTTCTCCTAACCGAGTGGGATCCCAAACCTATTTGCCCCTGGCCCAAAAGCTATATCAGATACTGATTGCACCTTTAGAGGAGGAACTTGAGGCCCAAGGGATTGATACGATTAGTTTTATTACCGATGTGGGGTTGCGATCGCTCCCCATTGCCGCCCTCCACAATGGCGAAAAGTTTTTGATAGAAAACTATAACGTCGGGATAATGCCCAGTCTTAGCCTGACGGATCTCACCTATCGAGACATTAGCGATATGAGTGCTCTGGTGGCTGGCACCTCAGTGTTTGCCGATCAAAGTCCTCTTCCAGGGGTACCTGTTGAGCTAGAGGCGATTTCATCCCAGTGGAGTAGTTCATTACTACAGGGCGACACCTTTAATTTAAATAAGCTTCAGAATGAACGACAGCAAAGCCCCTATGGCATTATCCACTTGGCTACCCATGGAGAGTTTAATGCGGGGGATTTATCCAAGTCCTATCTCCATTTACATACTGAGAAGCTGAGGTTAGACCAACTACGTAGTATCGGTTTACACAAGCCCGCTGTGGAGCTAATCACCCTTAGCGCTTGTCAGACAGCTTTGGGCAGTCGCACCGCTGAGTTGGGATTTGCTGGGTTTGCCGTGTTGGCGGGGGCAAAAACCGCTGTAGCTAGTCTCTGGAGTGTTAGTGATGAAGCGTCCGCAGGCTTAATGATTGAGTTTTATCAACAGTTACAAAATCCATCCACCATCAAGGCAGAAGCCCTACGTCGGGCACAATTAGCGATGCTCTACGGTGAGATCTCCGTTGAAGGCGATCGGCTCAAACTGCTGACTAGCAACCACCAGCTACCGTCTGAATTATCGTTAGAGGACAATAATACTCAAGATTTTAGTCACCCCTATTACTGGGCGGCGTTTACCATGATTGGCAGTCCCTGGTAGGGAAAACGTGATTTTAATCAGGGTGGGAAAAGGTGAAAGGACTGCTGCGGACGCTTAAGCTTGTGTCCAGAACTAGAGCTTTTCAATTACTAAAAAAAGACTACTGAGAATGAGAAGGTATCGATTGGCATATCCTTACTTCATTTTTATTAAATCCCCTTAGGGATTTGTCAAATCAAGTTTCTTTTTTTCCTGAGCAGGCTATTAATGTAAAAACCGGTTCTAATGTCGGGGAAAGATAACTATGGCGCATCAGCATGCCTCACTGCTGAATGGGTGGATCTTGAGTTGGCTATAAATTCCATGTCATCAGCTTCGTTTCCTTTGCAGGATGTATTTATCTCCTATGGCAGAGCCGACAGCAAAGAATTTGCTAGCAAGCTAAATGCCTGTCTGACGCAGCAAAATCTTGATGTTTGGTTTGATTTTGACGATATTCCGCTGGGGGTGGACTATCAAAATCAGATTGATGATGGGATTGAGCGTAGTAAAAACTTTCTGTTTATAATTGCGCCTCACTCAGTCAATTCGCCCTACTGCCGCCTAGAAGTTGAGCATGCCCTGCGTTTAGGCAAGCGTATTATTCCGCTATTACATGTGGAAAGTATCGATCGCGATACCTGGCAGACGCGCAATCCTAAGGGTACGGACACAGATTGGCAGAACTATCAGGCTAACGGTCTGCATTCTAGCTTTCCAAATATGCACCCGGTGCTTAGCAAAATTAACTGGGTGTATTTTCGAGAAGGCATTGATGACTTTCAAACATCGCTCCAGGGTCTGCTAGATATCTTTGAGCGGCAGCAGGACTATGTCCACGAGCATACAACCATTTTGGCTAAAGCCTTAGCCTGGCAGCGTCATCAAAAGCAGGCCCAGTACTTGCTAGTGGGGCAAAGCCGTCAGCAGGCTGAACGCTGGCTGGCTCGTAAATTTACCACGCTAGATCAGGCTCCCTGTCAGCCAACTGAGCTCCATTGCGAGTTTATCTGCGAAAGTATCAAAAATGCCAACGGTTTGATGACCGATGTATTTTTGTCCTATTCGGAGAAGGACAGGGCACTGATGGATCGGCTGCGGCAGGCGCTGATGCGAGAGGGGCTGACCACCTGGATCAACCGAACTGATATTCAAGTAGGCGGAGATTTTGCAGCGGCTATCAACCAGGGGATCGAGGAAGCCAGTCGTATGGTCTATTTGATGTCCCCGGATTCTTTAGCGTCTAAATACTGTCGGCAAGAGCTGGATTACGCCAGACAGCTCAACAAGCAGATTATTCCGCTTAAAATGCGTCCGCTGGATCTAGATCAGGTTCCTGACGATTTGCGATCGCTCCAATTTATTAACTTTGTCAACGGGGATGACGAAGACGGCAGCGCCTATCGCAAAGACATTGCCAAACTAGTCAAGCTGCTGCAAGAGGACAGTGACTACTACCACCAGCATAAGCATCTCTTGGTAAAGGCTCTCAAGTGGCAGCACAATGAACGCAATTCCAGCCTGCTGTTACGGGGATACAATTTACGTCGGGCTGAGGCCTGGCTCAAGGTCGCTCGCAAGCACCGCAAGCAGGGTGTACTGCCGCTACAAGAAGACTTTATTAAGGAGAGTCTGCGACAGCCGCCTAATCAGTCGATTGATGTATTTATTTCATATTCTCGAGCGGACGCTGATTTTGCTCGTCAGCTCAATGGGGAGCTGCAGGTGCATGGTAAAACCACATGGTTTGACCAGGAGAGTATTGCGGCTGGGTCTGCTAATTTTCAAGAAGAGATCTTTAATGGCATTGAAAATGCCGATCACTTTCTATTTATTATTTCTCCCAACGCAATTCAATCTCCCTACTGTGCTGAGGAAGTTGCCTATGCTGAGAGCTTAAATAAACGTATCCTGACGGTGCTGTATCGGCCTGTTAGCTCAAAAGAACTGCCTCCGGCTCTAGCAACGGTGCAGTGGATTGATTTTAATAGCAAGCAGAAGAACTTTAAGACGACTCTAAGTATCTTGCTGCGAGCGCTGGAAAACGATCCGACCCATTTACGGTTTCATACGCGGCTGCTGGTGCAGGCGCTGGAATGGGAAGACAGTAATCGAGATGAGAGTCTCTTGCTCAGGGGGAAAGTCCGCCATGAAACGGAAACCTGGCTGTTGGAAGCCGAAGGTAAGACACCTCAGCCCACGCGATTACAGCAGGACTTTGTCACGGCTTCAGCCGCTGAAGAAATTCGCCGACAGCGGTCTGCGATTCGGCTACAGCAGATGGGGATTGGGGTGATTAGTTTGGTGTCTTTGGCTGCGATCGCACTGGGCATCTTTGCCAATGGTCAAAGAATACGGGCTAACCATCAAACCACCCGAGCCGAGCAGCAGCGACAGGAGGCCGAATTTCAACAGATTTTTGCGGAGATGGAAACCTCTGAAGCCCTATTTAAATCTAACCAGCCTTTTGAAGCCCTGATAGAAGCCTCCAGAGCTGGGGTGGCTCTCAAAGACTATCAGCAAGCCAATCCCGAGCGTCCATTTCCTGACGATAAAGTGGTCACCGCTCTGCAGCAGGCGATCTTTTGGGTGCGCGAGCGCAATCGGCTAGACGGTCATGAAGGCATCGTTTGGGATACCGCCGTCAGCGCTGACGGCCAGCTGATTGCTTCGGCCAGTGCCGATGGTACAGCCCGTCTGTGGGGTATTGATGGCAGCATCGTCGATCGGTTTGAGGTAGAGGACACTCAGGTTCTGAGCGTAGCCTTTAGCCCCGACGGTCAGCAGCTGGCCATGGGTCTAGAAAATGGCACGATTGAACTGTGGCAGCTAGGGGAAAATAAGCGCCTACTGGATACCCTGCAAAACCATACCGGCCCTGTTACAACAGTAGATTTTTCCCCGGATGGACAAAGACTAGCGTCCGCTAGTGAAGATAAAACTGTGCGTCTCTGGGGGGCCGATGGTACCCCCTTGAAAGAGCTGAGCGAGCATATTGCTGCGGTACGTACGGTACTGTTTAGCCCGGATGGCAAGACGCTGGCATCGGCCGCAGACGACCGCACCATCCGGCTGTATACGCCTGACGGCAAATCCTTAAAAACGCTGCGAGGTCACAGCGCTCAGGTCAAGGGGCTGGCCTTTAGTCCCGACAGTTCTATGCTGGCATCTGCTAGCTGGGATGAGACTATCCGGCTTTGGAAACGCACAGGGGAACCAATTCGCGAGATTCGAGGACACAATGCGCTGGTTTACGATGTGAGCTTTAGCCCGGATGGCAACTATCTAGCGTCTGCCAGCTGGGACAAAACCATTCGTACCTGGACGCTGGTGGGAGAGCCGATCACAACGGTCTTTGGCCACAGTGCCCAAATCCATAGCATCCATTTTAACCCTGAGAACGGACGGCTGATTTCGGGTGCGGGCGATCGCACCGTGCGTATTTGGGAAATGGATCGACCGCTGATTAATGCTCTACGCGATCATCAGGCCAATGTCTACAGCGCTGTATTTTCGCCGGATGACCAAACCATTGCTTCAGCCGGAGCCGACAATAAAATTCGTCTGTGGACCCGTGAAGGCAAGGTGCTAAATGTGCTAAACGGTCATGATTCCGTGATCTGGAATCTGAGCTATAGCCCCGATGGTGATGTTCTGGCTTCGGCTAGCTCGGACTATACCGTTAAGCTTTGGGATCAGAGCGGTCAGCTCCTGAGCACCCTGGCAGACCATAAGGGGCCGGTCTATGCTCTAGCTTTTAGCTCCGACGGCCAGCTAATTGCCACAGGCGCGGCTGACCGCACTGTCCGTATCTGGCGACGAGATGGCACCCTGGTGACTAAAATTGTTGACCTCGATAAAGATGTCCTCAGTGTGGCCTTTAGCCCCGATGGTCAGACGCTGGCCACTGCTGGTTGGGAGCATGTGGTTAGACTTTGGACGCTAGAGGGCGAACCGCTTAAAACATTGGTGGGTCACAAGGGCTGGGTGCATGATGTTGTCTATAGCCCCGATGGAAAAACCATCGCTACTGCCAGTTCTGACAGTACGGCTAAGCTGTGGAGCGCCCAGGAAGGGGAGTTAATCAAGACGCTAGAAGGACACCAGGACGGTGTAGTGTCAGTGCGATTTAGTCAGGATAACAACCTGATCGCCACTGGCAGCTATGACCATACGGTTAAGCTATGGTCTTTTCCTAAAGGGACGCTGCTAACCACACTGCGGGGCCACGAGGATCGGGTTACCAACCTCAGCATTAGTCGTGATAAAACTCTTCTAGCCTCAGTGGGAGAAGACGACCGGCTGCTGCTATGGAGTCTAGATATTGATGGTCAGACACAGCTGTTGGACAGCCTATTAGCAAAAAGCTGTCTCTGGCTAGACAGCTATCTACAAAACCACAGTGAGAATCTAGAAACGATTCAGACCTACTGTCGTCAGGATTCTTAGCAGGCTGCTTCTATCGTAAAGGCGACAGGCGGATGGGAACACACCGCTTTAACTCCTGGAGAAGACGGTGGGCCTGATAGTCGTAAAGGGCTAGCTGAAGAGAGTTAGGCAGAGTTTTCATCAGTCGGCGACAGTGTTCTAAGTCCACATTAGACAGCTTAGCGAGCAGACTGCCGGCTTCTGAGAGCATATTCGGATTGGGGGGCGCGTCGATTTCCAACAGCCACTGCCGGGGTGGGGTCATCTCACCCCGCTCAATCCGACGCAGCCCATTAATAGAAGAGAGCACATAGAGCCGATCTCGCAGATGGACCCGCAGATCGTCAGAGGGCATGGGGTAGTCCTGGAATTTGCGGTTGGGCTGACACTGACGTAACAAAATGGGGACGACACCGTAGCCATAGGCGATTTCTGCTAAGGGCTTACTGTTAAGGGTATCTCCATGTTCGATGGTGTATTCCGTAATGAGAATAGTTTGGTGATTGAGACGAAACAGTCCCAAAATGTTCTCACCAAAGGCCGCACCGGCAAACGCTTCTGCCGATAGGGCATACACAGAAAACGAGCGAGACTGGGGGAGAAACGATTTAATATTGTCGCTAAACAGCTGACTCAGGGTGCGAATCACCGGGGTAAAGGGTCGGTTTTCGCTTTCTAGCGCCTCCGCTGCGATCAGGGCCACCTCCAAATTCAGCACCGGGTCGTCGGTCACGGCAATGACGCTACGGGCCGTGGAAAGATTAGCCTCCTGCAGCTGCTGTAGCATCGGACCTTCGAGCAGGGGAATCTGATTGCGCAGTACCGGACTGTCTAAACGATCGGTAATGGCGACGAGAGGCTGTCGCAGATCTCGCAAAATCCGGGTGACGCGCTTACCCACCCGACCTAGACCGACGACGATTACGTGGTTTGCTTTGGGCACTTTAGGCCGCCGCTGAAGAAATTCAAATCGAGAGCTGAGCAGCTGGTCGGCCAGCAGACCCAACACACCGATCACCATGAGCAAACTGGTGGTGGCAATCATTAAACAGACGATTAGAACCCAGCCCTGGGCACCGCTGTCTTCAAACCCACCGAACACATCGCCATAGCCGCCCAGGATCAAAATAGCCCCGAGGACGATAGCCTTAGTCAGACTGATCCTTGGAATATTCAGGTAGAGCAAGACGGTGCCCAGGGTCCATAGGACCAGGGCCGTCGTGAGCGCGATCGCAACTACCCGCCGTAGCGACTGCTGCTCTGTACTACGCCAAAACGTCCACAGCCGCCGTCGCCACTCGCCGTCTAGCACATCCCCAATCCCCTGACGGAGCTTATGCCAGGGGTCAGAGCGTCTAGAGTGCTTGACAATCTGACTATGACTGAGGGTTTTAACCTCCACATAGGCGACCTGGTCTCCAGCTTCTACGCGCACATGGGGCTGCCAGCGATGAAACATTGAGGATGCCGTGGTTGCCCAGCCAATGGGCTGGTGAGGATTGCTATACGGCTTTAGGTTGAGCAGCCGCACATGCTGTCGGTGCAGCTGGTGTACCGGCATTTTGCAGTACTGGGGGTCTTTGGCGGTGATTTGCCGCTCCACGACTCGAAACTGAAACGTATCGATATTAAAAACGCTGAGGGTATTGTCTTCTAGACCGGCCAGGGCAAACGTCATGGCCGGTAGCTCGGTGGCATCTAATGCGACAAACCGGCCCAGCTGACGGCTCAGCAGATGATTAAGCCCCTGACGCGATGAGCGCACAATGATATGCGTCTTGGGATTGAGCCGTCTGATGGCAATGGCTGTTTGCACATTGGTACTTTCATCGCTGGTGACAATCAACACCGCACGACACTGGTCAATACCGGCCTGTTGGAGGATGCGATCGCGACGACAGTCGCCAATAATCGGTGGCTGGCTAAGCATATCAGCTAGATGCTCCACCTCCCACTCAGTCACTGGCTGACGGTCGATACCGGTGATTTTTACCTCAAACGAATCAAAGCTAAACTTCGTTAAATTAACGATAATTTGCTGACCCAAACTGCCCAAGCCGCACACAATAAAGTGGTCCTGATGCACCTCTGCTGAAGGTGACAGATCAGGAATATACGTTACTGGATTAAGCTCGCCGTCATCGCCTGCCATAGACTGTTTATGTGCAAAGGTTCAGTCATTATGAACTATCGCCAGGACACCCATCAGGGTAAAAAAAGAAAATTGAGATTGAGCCGTCCCTACGATGTTGCCTCAACGACAGTCTGATAGTCGCAATTGCGGATTTAGGGGACAGGTCGATTTGTAACCGTTCCTATTTGACGGCATCTCATAGATAAAGCCATCTCGAAGATCGGCAATGCCTGATAATCTATATCTGCCCATTCTAGAGCAATGCTGCAATGCCTCCGTCTGACGAACTTCCCCCTAATTTACAGCGTGAGATCCGAGCAGAGCGAAAATTTAGTGTAAGCGAGGCTATCGGTCGAGAGGGCGGATCTTTTCTCAAAGGTAGTCAGGCAATGGTGCCTCGCCCGCTGCGGGCTCTAGCTATGATCAATGAATTTCTTGAGCAGCATTTAGACGACAACAATGGCTCATTGCACATCTGTCTCAAACGCTGGGTCAAAACCGATGTACGTGTTGGCAAATATTTAGACCAGCCACTGGTGGCGCTGCAGGCCATCGTGCTAGATATCGTGCAGCAGCCCCAGACCCTCTATGAGTTTGCGCGGCAAGTGGCGGTGGAATGGGGACAAATGAATGGTGAGCGCCCCTATTTTCAAAAACCCAGCACAGAACCGTCCCCTAATGTTGCCTATTCCCATAACACTATCCAGATAATCCTAACCCAGCTGTTAGAGCAGATAGCCGCAACTGAGCGCGTGTAGACAATATTTTCTTTTAAAAGTTTCCTGAAAATCTGCAGTTCTTCAAGGTCGTTGATTTAAGAGATAATTTCAGCCCAAAGGTTTAATCTGTAGTATCAATAAACACGACAGCTCCGGTGCTGACCGCCATTGCCATTCAATATTTCAGTGGCTATAGTGTTCTTGACTTAGGAAGTTCAACGAAATTTAAACGTCGTTTACACGAACTTTATAAACTAGGTTTCCCTCTGTGTTCTCTATTGCTAACCGTTTCAACTCCATTGGGAGAATTCACTAGAGAAGATATCTCTATTCTTACCGTTGCCGATTTTGAATGATCGACAATCAATTAAATTTGCGAATAAGGATTTGACCATGCCCTAATTTTTGCTGTACAGATGTTCTATGGAAAGTCTCTGCGACATTTTTTTGGGCTCATCTCATAAAATCCTATTCCCTAACAAAATCAGGGTCATCACCGCAGTCCTTTACGTGGTGAAGCTCATGGAGCATGTCAAACAAACAATACGTCGTCTATTAAAAGAAACATTAACCGTTGCTCAAAAGCTGCCGGTGGCAAAACGTCGGCAGTTTATTCGACAAAGTCTAGATAACATTCATGACTACTGTGCTACTTTCGAGAAAACATTTATTGTCTGTGAGCTAATCGTCACCTGCGATCAGTATGATTTGGGAGGATGTCAGCATCACTCGGCTACCTTATTTCGTGGACCCAATGAAGATGCGTCCGTAGCGATCTGTGTGACTGAACAAGGATCGCTGCTTCATCGTAACGACAGTCCTTGGACGATTTACTGTGATGCGGGCGATGTCAAACCGGCTCAGTCTGTATTAATGGCTGCGGGAGTCAGGGGCTGATGAGAGACTATGAGAGACATTTATACTCGTGGAGAAGATTCTCCATGGTGTCCCCCATAGTCTCTTTTGTTTGCTAACGCTTGCTGATCCTCAGGATGATTTCATCTGCAAGGTGCTGCCATATCGCATTGCTAACAGATCGGTGCATCCCCTAAATCAGCAACGGCATCTTCTACTCAAAATCAATGCTGTCTGCGTACACTAGCTTTGTGGCTGCCCGTTGTTCGAACAGCAGATACTCTTCCATGATGCTCCAAAAGAAAGCCCGTAGCGTCTTCCGTCGGGTGGCAGTCGGTAGTTGATAGTCAAAGGCTGAGTCACAGGGCTTGAGCTTAGCCAGGTGGTTCTCACAGCCGCAGCCATGTTCGATAAAGTAGCCGTGACGGCTAGAGATGCTGTCGATGAGCCGACGCAGTATCGATACGTATCCGCCATGCAAAATAGCGTCAAACTGTCGCGCCACACCTAAATCTTGCTCGCTAAAGCGAAAAGAGCGAATCTCAAATAGATCGTCTCGCTGTAACGGATGTAAGAAGGTCCAATAAAACGTAGCGGGGACATCGTAGCCTAGCTCATTAAACAGATCGCTAACCGTGTCGATTAGGGCCATCCGTTCTGGAGTTTGGGCGGAGCCGACCTGGGTGCGAATCTCGTCAAAATTGGGATAGCTCTCGGGCAAAAATGCGCTGCCGTAGTGCTCAACGGCTTCGTACGCTAGTTGGCCATTGCCTTCACAGTAGGCGGCTTTAAGGTGAGTCGCCTCTGGACGCTCACAAAATAGCACGTTACCCTGCTGGTGCTTAGCTAGAAATACCTGAGCCATCGCGGTATAAACTTTGGGCTCGCTCATCCAGTCTCCGTTAGCGATGTGCTGCCAGCTACTGGGCATTGCGTCGAGCGGAACGGCAGGTTCGCCTTGAATGGTCGTATGGCCGGGGGCAACTGGGGTAAAAACCATAAAAGTAGTTTCCTGAAAGGTAGATGCTTTGGATTATGTGGATAGTCCACGCCTGAGCTTATAGCAAATTTGAGAATACGGATCTTTGATTGAATATTGAGCCATCAATCGCAATGTTGATTTAATGTCTTCGCATTATTAGCCTGTGGCGGCAACAAGAGAGAATGTTGCTGCCGTTATGAGAGACCATAGACCCAGCCTGGACCGTTATTTAAATGTTTGGGTATCAATTTGGTTTATCAATAGGTGGTGCCTGTTGAGCCAAATCCGCCTGCTCCTCGTGAGGATGCGCTGAGCTGCTCTACGGTGACAAAATTAGCCTGAGTCACTGGAGCAATCACTATTTGAGCAATGCGCTGTCCCGCTGTGATCGCAACCGAACGTTCTCCCAGGTTGATCAAAATCACCTTAATTTCACCGCGATAGCCCGCATCAACGGTGCCGGGGGTATTGAGTACGGTAATGCCGTGCTTAAGGGCCAGACTACTCCTGGGGCGTACCTGCATTTCATATCCCTGAGGAATTTCCACCGCCAGTCCCGTGGGAATTGCCAGCCGCTCCATAGGGGATAGGGTGTGCTCACCAATAGCCGCCAGGTCAGCGCCCGCATCCCCCGGATGAGCATAGGTCGGAATAATGGCCTCGGGTACAAGTTTTTTAAACCGGACTGTGACGGGCATAACGTTAGACAGCTACGGTGTGGGGCGTCAGGTCCAGAGTAAGGGTCTCCATCGGCCGCAGGGCCTTGATTTGTGTCGATAGACCGGCCTGAACTAGCTGCGATCGCACCACCTCAGCTCCACCGCTAGCGGTCAAAAACTTGGCCACTACTCCCTCATAGGTGACGTCGCCCCCGTCGGCAGTGGGCAATAGCCACTGGGGTTTTGCCTTTTGTGCCAGTTCGAGGGCTCCTTCGCCCCCGCGAATCACAGGTCCTAGTACCGGCAGTTTAAGACTGACTAAAGGAGTAATGGCCACATCCACCGGAGGCCGACTTTCCAGCTCGGTGTCCGGATAGCCATGGGGTTCGTAGTAAACCCGCAGACCTGTACTGAGTACCGTCAATATATAGGCGTTTTCCTGGGCCAGTGGACCAATGGGCGCTCCGGGCAAAGCTTCGATCAAAATGTCGTCACCTAAGCGATAGCTCTCTCCTGGCTCTAGGATGGTTACTTGGGTAAAGCCCTTCTCGGTGGCAACCTTAGCCCCAGCGGCAGACGCAACCACCGGAATAGACTTATCCAGCATCTCTAAGGTTTCTGGATGGGCATGGTCGGCTAGCCCCTGGGACAGCAGCAATAGATCCACTCGCTCAGGGACGGGGACCGGCTGGGGTCTGATACCGCGAATTAGCCAGCTGGTATTGCTAAATACTAGGTCTCCCACCAGCCACGGATCGACTAATATACAGCGCTCAGCCAGATTAAACTGCCAGCTGTTGACATCTAGCCAAGTAAGGGTGTCTGCTCTTTGTTCTGACATTGCTGTCCCTGTAAAAATGGTCTTCTGCAATCTATTCTGTTGAAATCCACAGCGTGGGTCGTATAGCCCCAGCGTTGACCTATGAGTGTCTTAATCCACTAAGACATTTGCTGTAGATTGGTCATGGTTTAAAGGTATTACAAAGCTCGTGATCGTGCCCGGATTCTTGACCTGACGTTAGTCCGGACAATATTGCTAATATCTATACAGTCAAATCTTAAGTTTTACTTATAATCTTGTAGGCATTCATACGATTCTTCAAATTACTTTGCACTTTATTGATGCGATCCCCGTATAATCAGTCTGTCAAATGTACAGATAGGGATAGTGCTCCTAGAAACAGCTTTTCGCCGTATTTCTAGGTAAAGCGCTTAAGTTCAGTGCCTATGCGTCGGCAATTGCTGAAGAGTTACACGGTTCTGGTAACTCGTTCTGGACAGACTCCGGTAACGATTACCTTTACTCCCCTAGCCGGGGTCATTGCAGCCTTTGTTTTATTAGGAGTTCCCCTAGGCTGGCTGGGAGCCGTAATTTTCTCTTTATTCCAAAGCAATGTGGAGCTTGCCGATGAGAACCGTCAGCTGACAGACCAGGCTCATCAGGTACTTAGCGATCTCAATACCCTTGATTCTGAAATTGAAAATCTTAAACAGCGAGCAGGGCTACCTGAGTTAGACGGATCGGATGCTTCTGCAGACGATGGTATTCCTAGAGGCGGTGCGGCGGTAGTCGCCAGCGGTATTGAACTCTATGAAAAGGCTAGCTCAAAGCTGCCTCAGCTCAATCAGATTCTAGATGGCAGCATCAAGCCTGCATTAGAGCAGACGCTGGCAGAAGAGGAAGCCGAAGTGGCGGCCTATCCTGATGGTTTACCCATTGGCGGCCCCCTGGATATTTCGTCTGAGTTTGGTATTCGCCGTAATCCGTTTGGTGGATATTCGTACGAAACTCACGAAGGTACCGATTTTGTCGGTCCTTACGGAACCGCCATCTATGCGACGGCAGACGGTGTGGTCGATAAAGCCCAGTATCACGGCGGCTATGGCAATACGGTGACGCTCAAGCACGGCTACGGCTACGAAACTCTGTATGCCCATATGTCTGAAATTGCAGTGAGATCGGGAGACAAGGTGAAACGAGGAGAGGTTGTCGGGTATTTGGGAAATACCGGTCGTTCCTCGGGGCCTCACTTACACTACGGTATCTATTACAAGGGTGAGGCGGTGAATCCTCGCAATCATATGAAAATCAACCACGATATGAAACTGGTTGATTACTGGCGGCTGCGCTAGGGCCCAGGGGCGACCTACGGTAGGATTGAAGGATTGGCATTAGACGATTGTTGACGATGCCAACGATCCTATCCACCCTTTAATCGCATCTAATACCTATGGGCAATACCTTCGGTCACCTGTTCCGTATCACCACATTTGGCGAGTCCCACGGCGGTGGTGTTGGCGTTGTTGTTGACGGTTGTCCACCCCAGTTAGAGATTTCGGCAGAAGAAATCCAGGTGGACTTAGACCGACGTCGGCCAGGACAAAGCAAAATTACAACACCGCGTAAAGAAACGGACACCTGTGAGATTGTTTCTGGAGTGTTTAAAGGACAGACTCTGGGAACACCCATTACGATTTTGGTGCGAAACAAGGACCAGCGCCCCCAGGACTATGGCGAAATGGCGACTAAATATCGTCCCTCCCATGCCGATGCGACCTACGACGCTAAGTATGGAATTCGCAACTACCAGGGCGGTGGCCGGTCCTCAGCGCGGGAAACGATTGGCAGAGTGGCCGCAGGCGCGATCGCAAAAAAAATTCTTCACCAGGTAGCGGGTGTTGAGATTGTGGCCTACGTTAAACGCATTCAGGATATGGAAGCCCCCATCGATCCCGATGCAGTCACCCTGGAGCAAGTAGAAAGCAACATCGTTCGCTGCCCCAACCCAGACTTTGCCCAGGAAATGATTGCCCGCATCGACCAGGTGCGCAAAGACGGCGACTCCATTGGCGGCGTAGTGGAATGTGTGGCTCGCAAGGTGCCCAAGGGTCTAGGCTCTCCCGTGTTTGACAAGCTAGAGGCCGACCTGGCGAAAGGGATGATGTCTTTGCCTGCGAGTAAAGGATTTGAACTAGGCTCTGGCTTTGCCGGTACGCTGCTGACCGGCAGTCAGCACAACGACGAGTTTTACACCGATGCCGATGGCAATATCCGCACCCGCACCAATCGGTCGGGGGGCACCCAGGGAGGCATCTCCAACGGCGAAAATATTATTATCCGCGTCGCCTTTAAGCCCACGGCTACCATCCTCAAAGAACAAAAAACCGTAGACCAGCAGGGGCATGAAACCACCCTATCCGGTCGCGGTCGCCACGACCCCTGTGTGCTCCCTCGGGCGGTGCCGATGGTAGAGGCTATGACGGCGCTGGTTCTGTGCGATCATTTGCTACGTCATCAGGGACAATGCAGCGTGCTCTAGCCCCTTGGTTCACTCGGAGTATAGTCGGCTTATTTTGGATTGCCGCTAGCGGTATTGGCTGGCACCACCTTTTGTTTCCAACCAATAACCTGACGGGTAGTGCTGCCATTGCGGGTGCCCTAATCCTGATATGTATTGACCAGGGACGTATGGCCTGGGTTGATTTGGATAATATTTACCAGGTTTCCCTAGCCGATCCCCGTGTCGTTAGGTTCTATGGCATTACCCTAAGCACCATCATTATTGAGCTGATTGGGTTTTATTGGGTGTGGCATCATCTGGTGCTAGGTATGGTGATCTTTATCATTAGCCAGCTGTTTTTTAATACAGCTGCTAATGTCCAGCTATATCCCCACAGCCATGACCCCATTCGCCCTTTTCCCATGCAGGCTCGTTGGCCGGTCCTGCTAGCCAATGGTGTGGCCCTTAGTCTGATTACCCTATGGCAGACCAATCACCTGCGTCAGCTGACCTCAGCGATTTGGCTAGGTATGGTAGTGCTTTATCTGGTGGTTAAGTACCTCATGGCTACCGACACCGTGGCAGATGGGGACGAAAGTTCATAGCTCGCCCTTGGGTTTCTTGGGCTAGACATGTCAATTAGCCCGAGTAGGTATTAGGCTACTACTAGACACACCATATTCGACTCCCAACAGCCAACGGTGGAAAAAACAACCTACCACGATACTTTTTTTGACCGACTCTTTATCCGTTTGTTTGCTTATAAGATGTCCAGCGCCGTGGGTGAACGCAGCGCTCAGTCGGGCTATGACGGATTTGTAGACCTTTCGCAAAAGATTATGAAGGGGCGTAACGCTCAGCAGCAGCAGCAGCTGGTGGCGGTAGTGCTGCAGTCGCTGGTACCGGCACCGGTACTGTGGGGAATTCGTACCTTTTTTTCGCCAACACAGCTAGTGTGTGAGCTGAATGCCTGGTTTGCTACTCAGCTGTTTGAATGGTTGGTGGGTCCCTGTGAAGTCCAATCTGCTGAAGTCAAGACAGCCACAGGTCAGGTCCGCCAGCAAAAAAGCACGGTGCACATCAAAAAATGTCGCTATTTAGAGCAAAGTGCCTGTGTCGGTATGTGCATCAACATGTGCAAACTGCCTACCCAACAGTTTTTTACTGAAAAGTTTGGGATTCCACTGACAATGACGCCCAACTTTGAGGACTTTAGCTGCGATATGGTATTTGGCCAAGCGCCGCCACCGCTAGAAACTGAAGACGCCTACCGGCAGCCTTGCTTGCAGGAATGTAGTGTTGTTAGCGAGGCTCCGGCCTGTCCAAAAGTACGGACATGACGCAGCAGCGGTGTTCTAATACGCCAGATCTCTTCGTAAATTATATACAGGCAGAAAAGACCACCCGCTTGGTGAGTTTTCTCTGCGGGTGCGATTAAGAGATTCTCACCCCTGCGAAGTCTGATTAAACTCAATAAACAAGATTTTGTAGCGTAGACCACTTTTGCTGCCTGTAATCCCCGATACTATCCCTCGTAAGACAAACGATTTAGAGTACCCAGTTTGAAGCTTTTTTATAAAGGCTGCCTACGAGCGATACGCTAATCCAATCATAGTGTTTACTCTTTCAGATACTATGCTGCTGGCCTACACTCCTCAGTTCTCTGTTGTTTTTAACAATATTGGCTTCTTTGTTCAAGGGCTGTTACTCACTCTGCAGATAACAGTTGTCTCAATTTTGTTGGGTCTGATTTTGGGGATTGTAGGAGCGCTGGGGCGCACCTCTGACAATCGGTTTTTTAATGCGATCGCAATCGCCTACGTTGAATTTTTTCGCAACACGCCATTTTTAATCCAGCTGTTCTTTTTCTATTTTGGCCTGCCCAGTATCGGTCTTAAAATGGCCCCCTGGCAGGCCGCTATTTTGGCTTTGGCCATTAACTTTGGAGCCTATTCAACGGAAATTATTCGGGCTGGTATCGAAGGCATTAGCCCTGGCCAAATTGAAGCTGGTATGGCCCTAGGTCTCAAGAAAATGAAGATCTTTCGCCATGTCATTTTGATGCCGGCCCTGGGAAAAATTTATCCGTCACTGGTGGGACAGGTGGTGATTGCTGTCTTGTTTAGCAGCGTCGTCTCACAGATCTCCGTAGAAGATTTAGCCTTTGTTGGCAACTACCTGCAGTCTAGAACCTTCCGCAGCTTCGAAATTTATTTTGCGGTCTCGGTAATCTATGTAGGGTTGGTCTGGTCAATTAAGGCAGCTGCCTTTTTGATTCAAAAGAGATTTTTCTCCTTTACGCAGTACATCAAATAGTGTTTGTTCGGTTAGCAGATTAGCGTCTATTGAGACCAGAAAATGCAGGATTTTACCCTTACTCAAATCATGGCCAACCTGCTCAATGCCACTAAGTGGACGTTGGCCCTGTCTGCGATCGCATTTATCTGCGGCGGATTTTTTGGCTTTTTGATTATGCTGATGCGAATTTCGCCAAACCCGATTCTCAAGGCGATCAGTACGCTATACGTCGAGATTTTTGAAGCGACACCGCTGATTATGCAGCTGTTTCTGGTCTTCTTTGGAATTTCAGTGCTGTTTGACATCACCCTTTCCCCCTGGGTGGCCGCAACCATTGCTTTGACCACATACACCAGCGCATTTTTAGGTGACATCTGGCGTGGTGCCGTTGAAGCTGTACCCAAAGGACAGTGGGAAGCCTCAACCGCCCTAGGGCTTCATTACTTCAAAAAGCTACGACACATTATTTTGCCGCAGGCCGTACGGCTGGCAATTCCGCCGACGGTAGGGTTTGCGGTCCAGGTGATCAAAGGAACCTCGCTGGCGTCTGTGATTGGCTTTGTCGAGCTAACGCGCTCTGCAGCGTCGATTAGCAACGTAACATTTCAACCCTTTTTGATTTTCTCAATGGCTGCGGTGATTTACTTTTGTCTTTGCTTTCCCCTATCGCTATGGAGTAAACGTCTAGAAAGACGCTTTGCCGTTATCTCCTAGGACGCTAGAAAATTTCCAACTGTTGATTGCTTTACTTTTGAAAGAATGCGCCATGCTTAAAAAACTGTTTCGTACCCCCAATTTTAGAAAACTGATTGCTGCGAGCATCTGTTTTATCTTCACTGTCGGTGTTGTTGCCTGCTCATCGGGGTCCATTACATCTCAAGAAGTGGCCGGTGATGTAGCCGATGCGCCAGCCGCGTCGACTGCCAGCGGCGGCAGCACTCTGGATACCGTACTGAGTGCAGGGATGATTCGAATTGCGGTTCCTCAAGACAGTCCCCCCTTTGGCTCGGTGGGAACCGACGGTCAGCCCCAGGGGTACGACGTGGACGTCGCCCAGATGATTGCTGAGTCGATGGAAGTCGAGCTGGAGCTTGTTCCTGTCACCAGTACGAACCGGATTCCCTATTTGGAGACAGGCCGCGCCGATTTGGTTATTTCCAGCATGGGGGCAACACCAGAGCGAGCTAAGTCGATCTACTTTTCTTCGACCCCCTATGCGCCTTTTTTCTCGGGTATCTACGGTCCTAGCAGTGTCAATGTGTCAGGCTACAGCGATCTAGGCGACTACACTGTTGGAGTAACCCAGGGCGCACTTGAGGATCTAGAACTTACAGAGAAAGCGCCTGAAGGTACTGAAATCAGACGGTTTGAAGACAATAGCACTACGATTTCAGCTCTATTGGCCGGTCAGGTTGATGTGGCCGCGACTGGAAATACGATTGCTGGAAAAGTCATCAAAGATAATCCCGATAAGGCGATTGAAAACAAGTTTGTCATGAAAAATTCTCCTTGTTATATTGGTATGCGTCGGGGCGACCAGGACATGCTGGAATGGGTCAATGTCTTTATTCGCAACAAGCGTCTATCCGGTGAACTCAACGATCTGTCTATGCAGTGGTTTGGAGAGCCATTAAATATACCCACTTTCTAGACTATCGGATTCCTTTTTGTTGTTAGAGCTATCCCCATGGTACGGACTCAACCAGCTGAAAACAATACTGCTGACCCACTATCGGACGTTGTGATTAGCGCTCGCAATGTGGAAAAGTGGTACGACAAAACTTTTCATGTCTTAAAGGGTGTGAGCCTTGACGTGGTGCGCGGTGAGGTTGTTGTCGTTATGGGGCCATCGGGTTCGGGTAAATCGACATTTATCCGAACATTTAATGCCCTAGAGCCCTACCAAAAAGGAAGTATTGAGATTGATGGAATTCAGCTGACGGCTAAAATGCGCAATCTCGATGAGATTCGACGCGAAGTGGGCATGGTGTTTCAGCAGTTTAATCTGTTCCCACATTTGAGCGTTTTAGAAAATGTGATGCTAGCTCCTGTGGAGGCTCGGGGTTGGAAAAAAGAGCGAGCTAAAGACATTGCTGCAGAACTACTGGAGCGGGTTGGCATTCTAGATCAGGCTAAAAAATATCCCGGACAGCTGTCCGGCGGTCAGCAACAGCGAGTTGCGATCGCACGGGCATTGGCGATGCAACCAAAAGTTATGCTGTTTGACGAGCCCACGTCTGCCCTAGATCCAGAAATGGTAAGAGAAGTGCTAGATGTAATGCGCTCCCTGGCTCAATCCGGTATGACCATGGTGTGCGTCACCCACGAAGTCGGCTTTGCCCGAGAGGTGGCCGATCGAATTGTCTTGATGGCAGATGGCCTCATTGTAGAAGAAAACAAACCGCAAGACTTCTTTAACAATCCCCAACACGAACGCACCAAGCAGTTTTTGTCGCAGATTTTGCACTAATTTATACGCCGTCTCGCAACCCGATGCTGTAGAGGACGAGTCCGACCAACCGCCAGCGCATTTTAGTCCGGCCAGACCGCTTATCAGTGCTGGGCATAAGGTCGGTTGACCTCTCCAGCAATGCGCTCGAATGCTTGAATTTGTTCTGGGGAAAGTTCAGATTTCCAACGTACATCCAGCTTGATTTGAAACCCGACATCGTCTGCGTAGTACTTGAAATCTTTTGCAGATGAGGAATTCTGTTTTTGATGTATTGAATCTGTATCAGAGGGCGACTCCTGACGACGATATTTCTGAATCAACGATCGAGTACCCGTATTGCCGGATATAAAATGATGCTCGCTTTCCCAGTAGGGCAGTAGTTTGGGGGTAAAGTCTAAGTCTAAAAAGTTACATATCTCTCGCAGAGTTTTCTCAGGTTCGGTGGCCAATGCTTCGTAGGCGATACACAATCGGTCGGCTTGTGGAAAACTCTCGAAGAGCGCCTGAGATTTTGTGACTCGCTGTAGCCACTTGTGACTCAGCTTTTCAATATCTGAATTGGGGCGTCGTCTAATCTGAGAGGCGATTACCGCTCGACCGTCTTTAACAAGATGTAAAAGTTTAGGCTTAAGTCCGCCGTTAGGTCTAAATTCAGGTAGCTGCAGCTGTTTCTCAATCCACCAAACTGTTTTTGTAGAGTCAATTAAAACCTGTACAGAATCTGGCAGCTTAGAAAAGATTTTAGTATAAGGTCGAAAAATTTGATCTCTACCGATTAGACTGCGGACCTGTCGTTCAACCTTTAAAGGAATATATTTATGCAGCCGCTGATTGACTAAGCAATCAGTTAGACGATTTAACTCCTCTGAGCTGAACTGAGTGTCCCAGAAAGAACATTTTCCCTCACAAATATCGCAGATGGAACGATCTTTTTTATGGAAATCTGGCAGATTACTTAGCTCGCCCAGCGCAAAAATTTTATGATGGCTAGATAGCATCAAGGATAAAAGCGTTGAGCCGCTGTGAGCCGTACCTAATATAAATAGAACTTTTCTCATAGCTGTCTGTTGTGCCAGTTTCTCTTTAATAAAAACCTTGATTAGGTGACACAGCAGCGGTAGATGCTACGTGTTTTCAAGAGCTATGTTACCCCGCTCAATGGCATAAACTCACAGCGGATCAGCAATGCCGTACTTCTTACCAGGGGCTGCTGATCATAGTAAACCCGGCCCAGTAGAACGGATGGGATAGGTTATCTAATGATTGAGCAAAATCAGCTTTGGGTAGCTGAGTGAGATCGATGGCTTCGGTATTGCCCTTAATTAAGTTGAGCTGAGCCTGACGTAGGGCAGCCGCTTTGGTCGTAGTTTTGGGAATTTGGTTATAAAATTCGCTCATTAGGGCCAGGGTGCCCGTATCGCTTACATCCCAAAGGCTGGCTACGGCTGACTTAACTCCAGCCCTGAGCGCTAGTCCAGCAAAGCCCAGCTCGGCGTCGCTGTCACCCACGGCTGTTTCGCAGGCGCTAAGAACCAAGAGTTCTAACTGAGGCAGCTGCCAGTTTAGATTACTCATCTCTTCTAGGGTCAGCCGCTGGTCCCATAGCTGAATATAAGAATTGTCGGGTCTACCGGGTTTAAACTCGGCGTGAGTAGCCAGGTGAACAATGTCGTAGGACTGACGGCCCAGCAGCATATTAAAGTTCTCTAGGGTAAAACTTTGATTGAGTAAAGAGCGGCCCTGCCAAATGCGATCGCTAGCGGCCCTCAGCTGCTGAGTAATATTCGATAGCTCGACAGGGACAGCGGGCAGGGGAGATAGATCCGTAAACTCAGATGCTCCCATTGCCAGCAGACTGCTTGAATCAATCGGTCTATAGTCAGTCTCGATCAAATTAAAAGCTGGAATAAGGGCTATTTTGTACTTCTCGATCAAAAACTGCTGACCGTCATAGAGGGCAGGTAGGGCTACACCGCGCAGACCATCGCTGGCACAGACTAGGAGCGTATCCACACCGGCTGGGGTCAGAAACTCATCTTCATAGGTGCCGATTAGCCAGTCGTACAGCTGCCGGGCCGCAGGCAAATAAGCATTGCCCAAAGGACGACTTACCCGTCGATAAAACTGTGCGGTCGTTTGTTTGAGACGCTCTTTTGGCACATCGTATAAATCTCGAACAACGGGCTCGCTACCAGGTGTGATCAGCGCCAAACTAAGCCGATCTTCACGGGGAGTTACCCAGAGTACGGCTGGCGTTGTTCCGGTTGCTTGGCCTACACGGGCGAGGGTTGCGGCAATTTCTGTAGGAGACTGGGTTATATCGGCTAGGTTTTCACCAAAGTAGGTCTCATATTCTGCTTCCAGCCGGTGCTCCATCCCCAAAATCATTTGGTCGGGAGTCGGTTGGGAAATAGCAGCGGCGGGTGCCATCACTAGTAAACAGGCTAGAGGGGCCAGCAGCCAGCGCCATACCCTGAGCGGTCTTGAACGGATACGAGGTAAAAAATACATAGCGTTACATCCTAAAGTGCGTAGGAGCAACTACATAGACATTCGCGTGACTCCGCATAGCCAAATGCTAAAGTGTCATAGCCTGAACATGTCTGTAGGTAAGGCTTTCAGACATTTTTGCCCATTGGCAGCGGTCAGTCATTGTTTGGTGTGACGCCTGTGTCACAATGTCTGTTTAGTATTGTGGATATTCGTACAGACAGTGGCCGGTAGCTGACCTGATATTTGGTAGTTGCGAGCAAAGTCCTGATTAGATGCCCATTGTCTATGCAGCCGACCCGATTTCCGTCATGCTAGATACCAAAGATGAGCCGTTGCTGATTAAAGGATGAGTTATCACCGAGCAGCATCGCCGTCATCAAGGACAGTTAGCACAGACAGATTAGAGGAGTTATCCACATCATGGCAGATATGGACCCGGTTAAGTTGATGAAGCAAGAAGTGGGTCGTGCCGCCGCTGCCCAGGTAAAATCTGGCTCGATTGTTGGCCTGGGCACAGGGTCTACCACTGCATTTGCCATTCAGTTTATTGGTGAGCGGCTGGCCGCTGGTGAGATTACTGACATCGTGGGTATTCCCACATCGTTTCAGGCGTCGGTGCTGGCCAAAAAGCACGGTATTCCCCTGACCACGCTAGATGAAGCCCCCCGCATTGACATTGCCATTGACGGTGCCGACGAGGTGGACCCTCAGCAGAATTTAATTAAAGGCGGTGGCGCAGCCCACACCCGCGAAAAGGTGGTAGACGGCCTGGCTGAACGCTTTATTGTGGTGGTAGACAGCTCTAAGCTAGTGGAGAAACTGGGGTCCACCTTTGCCCTGCCGGTGGAAGTGCTACCGATGGCGGTGGCTCCGGTGACTCGTGCTTTAGAATCCCTGGGCGGTACCCCCGAACTGCGGATGGGGGTAAACAAAGACGGTCCGGTGATCACGGACCAAGGCAATATGGTGCTGGACGTCAAGATAGCTGGTATTGATAATCCGGCGGAGCTGGAAAAAACCATTAACAATATTCCAGGTGTGTTGGAGAACGGCTTGTTTGTTGGACTGACGGATGAAGTGCTCATCGGCGAAGTCATTGATGGTCAAGCATCAGTTCGCATCATGTAGGGTGTCGCTAATAAGCGGTTAAATTAGCAGCACGTTTAGCCAATGGGAATATACTGCTTAGCGGTTTTTCCATTGGCTTTGCCGTATTAAGAAATCGGGCATGGTCTATCTTTAGGATGAAATTAGCCGTGAGAGAGCTCCCAATAGTAGCGATCTCACATAAGCCTATCCCTCGAAGGGGTAATTGCAAGCGTCGCATTCGGTTTTACTATCATTAGTTAGCTGACTGCAGCAGTGCGTACTCTAGCAGAGGATAAACCGTGATTAGGCGTCTTTTACGGTCTATTGACTTCACGTTCAGCCTGCCGGAGATACTAATTGGTATGGCTGTTGTCCTGCTGGGGCTGTTGGTGCTGCTAGCAATACTCTTGGGAGTGGCGATGCCTCAAAAAACCTGGCAAACGATGACAGGTCCGATGACAGAGCGGTTAAAGCTGGAGATGCCGCTGCAGATTTTGAAAACGGTGGTGTCCCCATACTGGGGCTGGCTAGCGATAGTTATCGCCGCAACGGTTATTGACCTGGCCGTGCTGGCCCAGCCGCTGCCGTCATGGCTGGCGGTGATCGAGCTGATGTTTAGTCTTTTGCTGACCATCAGCGTGGCTTTGCTGGGGTTCAGGCTGTTTTCAGCACTGTTTGAAGATTATTTGCTGGGGGCAACCCTGGAGAACGAAGACGAAATCAATACCGAGCTGCTGACGCTGGGTAAGTTTGTCAGCAAGGCGGCCATTGTATTAATTGTGGTGTTCTTCTTTGCTCAGGCCCATCAGTACAACCTGGTGGGTTTGTTTGCCAGCGTGGGGGTGGGGGGATTTGCGATCGCATTTGGCTCCCAAAAAATCGTTGAGCAAATCCTCTGGAGCGTGGTGCTCTATATTGACCGGCCCTTTACCGTCGGCGACCACATCCACCTGCCCGATAGCACCCTGGGCAAAGTAGAATCCATTGGCTGGCGCTCCACTAAGGTACGGCTATCGGGCAAAAACACCCTGATGGTGGTGCCCAACAGCAACCTGGCCCAGGTCAACATCGAAAACCTGACCAACGCTCGCCGAGTCATTTCTATGGTGACGCTGACGTTTTTACAGTCAATGTCCAATGAAGAGCAGGCCCTGATTGAACAGCTGTTGCTGGACAGCACCCGCGACATTTTGGGCATTGACCATCAGCTTACCCAGGTAAATTTTGAAACGCTGAACCGTCCGTCTGGACAGGTTCATATCAAAGCCCAGGTGGTTTTCTTTATTTTGGGGGCGCGGGCCACCTCCATGGAGCTGCGCAAAGGGCTGTTAGAAATGGCGCGGGAAAACATCATGAAAGAGCTACAGGTCTACGACGTCAGCTTTGACATTCAAGAAAGCGTCATCGATATCAATCAGCCCATGAACGTATAAGGTATTGGTCCACCCAGGAGAGTATTTGCGGCGGTAAGCTGAAATATGATTGCTTTTGAGGGGCAGCGCGCCTTGGACAATGTTCTGATGCAAATCGACCAAGAAATACTGCGCTACGTCTTGGAACTGATGATCAGACTAGCGCTGTTTTCTGTAGTGGTGATTGCCTCGCCGTTTGTCGGTCGCTGGCTGCTACAGCTAGTGATCAAACTGCTCCAGCTGCTGGGGCGCTACACCGTTATCGATGCCCAGGCCATTCGCAAAACCTTTATTCAACCCTTTCAAAATTCCCTATCCCTAACGGGGGCATTCCTATTTATTGCCATTAGCCTCAATCTGCTGATCCAGTACGAGGATCTCTATAACTTTTTGGGGGTGATTGTCTATTCAATTTTGTCGGCGGCCCTGGCCTGGTTTGCGTTTCGCATTGCCCGCCGGTTGATCCACAGCTCCGTCATTAGCTGGGTTAACCGCTGGTTTGGTGAAGTCAGCGAGGTGGTACTGATTTTTGAAACCCTGATCTATGTGCTGATCATTTTGCTGGCGATCGTCATTTTTGCCATTGGATTGCGGGTAAATCTGGTGGCCTTAGGGGCTAGTTTGGGAATTAGCGGCGTTGCGATCGCATTTGCCGCCCAGCAAACCCTGGGTCGCTTATTCGGCACTCTGGAGCTGTATCTAGACCGACCCTACGTTTCCGGAGAGTACATTCGCGTTAACTTTAACCCCTATGCCGAAGACGTCTATGGCCTGGTAGAAGCCATTGGTCTGCGGTCCACCAAGATTCGCATTGTCGCCCAGAACACCATGATGATTGTCCCCAACTCCACCATGGCGGGGAAAAATATCGAAAACGTCAGTCGGGGTAAAAAGACCGTGGCTATGCTGTGTTTGGATTTCTTTAAACCTCTACGCATTGACGAGCAGGCCCTGGTCAGCCGCATCATTGAGCAGGAAAGCCGACTGTTTTGGGGCTTTGATCAAACCAATATCCGCATTCAGTACAGCAGCACCGACGATCCAGAGCAGCCCACCACCCGAGCCCGTGTATTTTTCTTTATTACCAGCCCCAGTAAGAATTCCCTAGAGTTACGAAAGCGTCTGCTAGAGCTGGCCAACTCGGCCATCGCCCAAAAGCTAGCCGCCCAAAACCTCAGGTTTGTTGTTCCAGAACCAACGGTATATGTTGATTCTCCCATGACACTTTAGAACGCTTCAACGCTATGAGTACCCCACCGCCTCCTGCTAAACCTGGTCGAAATCCCGAGACGCCGCTTGCCCTTTTACAAGAGCAGCAGCAGGCTCACCAAACCCAGCTAAACGATCTGCAAAAACGAGTCTCTCAAACCTGGGGACTAATCCAAACACTGGTGGCGGGTTTAGTCATTGCAATATTGGTGACTATCGGCGTCTCCGGATGGTTTGCCTATCGGCTCCTGGTGCAAGAGCGAGTACTCCAGCGAGAGTCAGAACAAATGGCAGAAGCTGAAGAAGACAGGCTAGAGCAGTTTGAAGCAATGACCACCCAGCTAGAGCGTCAGCAACGGCAGCTGCAAACGCTGCGTCAGGATCTTACAGAAGAATTAGAAACCATAGACAGCTCGATTGCCTCAAATCAGCGGCAGCTGCAGGCGCTCAAAAGACAAATCGAACAACAGACGACTCCCGAACCTCCAGCCCAGGAAGATGATAATTAGGCGATCGCGACCCACCCCGCCCGTTGGGCACCCCTCCGAGGAGGGGATTGTTGGACTACGGTTTTTGCTTATCGAGTGGGTTCTAGCTCTGAGCATCAGGCACTTTATACCCTTGACCAATACTTAATCCCCTCCGGGGAGGGGCGACGGGGTGGGTTCTCGGGCATTCTCAACTATGAAATATCCCATCATTCCCTACAATTCCAAACTCAAAGAACGCGCCTGTCAACTCAGGCAAAACATGACAAAAGGAGAAATCATCCTTTGGCAACAGCTCAAACGTAAACAAATGATGGGATATGACTTTGATCGACAGCGCCCCATTGATCAATTCATCGTGGACTTTTACTGCAAGGCTCTGCGTCTTGCTATTGAAATTGACGGTTCATCCCATGACAGTCCTGACGTACAAGCAAAAGACCAAGAACGTCAAGCCATACTTGAATCACTTGGCGTCAGGTTTCTCAGGTTCCACGATGCAGACGTCAAACAGAATTTAGAAGAAGTGTGCCAGGTCATCAAAAAGTGGATAATTGAGCACCGAAGCCAGTCCATCTGAGAAAATCCCAGTTTTGAGAAATTAATCACTTCATGTAGCCAACCCACCCCGCCCGTTGGGGCACCTCTCCGAAGAGGGGAATTGTCGAACTACGCTTTTTGCTTACCAAAAGAACGTTTGTTTCAAGCATCAATTACTCTGTACACCCAACCAATACTTAATCCCCTCCGGGGAGGGGCACCGGGGTGGGTCAATCGCCGAAGCCAGTACTCGCGACCCAATACCTGTTGGGCAGCCCCCTCAGCTTTCCCAAGAACGGTTAGGATTTTGCGCAAGTTCAGGTAGAACTGATGCGATCGCTGGAGACAGGTCGCTCGATAGTCGCGGCTTGTGGTGGGCTCTCACAGCTAAAGCTATCTCAAAGCTTAGCAATGCCGAATTGATTGAAATCTTGCATACTGAACAAGGAATAAGTCCCTATAAAGTTCATGCAGTATCGTCGATTTGGCCGCACAGAATTACAAATGCCGGTATTTTCCTGTGGCGGCATGCGGTATCAGCATTCCTGGAAAGACATCCCGCAGTGGATGATTCCGGCGAAAAATCAGGAAAACCTAGATGCGACTATTCACCGCGCGGTTGAGCTAGGGATTAACCACATTGAAACGGCTCGCGGCTATGGCACATCAGAAATACAGCTGGGTAAGGTGCTGCCCGCGTTTGATCGCGATCGCATCATCGTTCAAACCAAAGTTACCCCGCGTAAAAACCCTAAGGAATTTCTAGCCACATTTGAAAAATCCATCAAAAATCTGCAGCTTGGCTATGTGGACCTGCTGGGTATCCACGGCATCAATACCCACGAGCTACTGGACTGGACCCTGCGTCCCGGCGGCTGTATGGACGTGGTGCGTGACCTGCAGCGTCAGGGTCGGGTACGCCATGTGGGGTTTTCTACCCACGGCCCGACGAATGTCCTAGTGGATACGGTAAATACCGGCCAGTTCGACTATATGAACCTGCACTGGTACTACATTTTTCAAAACAATTGGCCTGCGATTGAAGCCGCTCAAAAGCACGATGTGGGTGTATTTATCATTAGTCCGTCGGATAAGGGGGGCCATCTGTATGCGCCGCCGCCAAAGCTAGTGGACCTGTGCGCACCGCTAAGCCCAATGGTATTTAACGATCTGTTTTGTCTGAGTCATTCCCAGGTGCATACGCTAAGTCTGGGGGCGGCCCAGCCCAGCGACTTTGACGAGCATATGAAAGTGCTACCGCTGATTGACCAGGCTGATGAGGTGCTGCCGCCGATTTTAGAGAAGTTAGAGCAACGTGCGATCGCAGCCCTGGGCGAAACCTGGTACAAAACCTGGGATGTGGGTTTGCCCAACCCTGCCGACACCCCTGGCAACCTGAATATTCCCATTATTCTCTGGCTGGGTAATCTGGTGGACGCCTTTGATATGACTGAATATGCTGCCGCCCGCTATAACCTGCTGGGGGGCGCTAGCCACTGGTTTCCCGGTTCTCGGGCCGACAATGTGAAATCCCTGGACCTCAGTCGATGTCTGCAACATAGCCCACACCAGGATGTCATTCCCCAGCGGTTGATGGAAATCCACAGGCGTCTAGCGGGGGCAAAGGTCAAACGCCTATCAGAATCCTAGAAAATCGGAAAAACACCCGAAACCGCCAAACGACGAGGCGTTACGTTAGCACCAGGCAATGGTGTAAAGATGAGATTCTCTGGGAAAAAGACATAGGCTATTGAACTACGAAGAGAAAAACTTGTCGATGATTCTCTCATAGACCTGATGTAGCTCATGGATATGAGCGACCGGAATATGTTCTCCAATTTGATGCATCGTATTATCTAGTGGGCCATATTCTACCGTGACACAGTGAGGTACCAGATAGCGCGCATCGGTAATGCCGCCTTCTGTACTAAGTCTGGGTCGGCGGTGAGCAATCTCTTCAACTGCGTTTTGTACTAAAGCAACAAAGTCGTCGTTTGGATCGGTGCGAAAGGCTTCGCCACTGACGCGAAAACGAATATCGTACTCGGTGCCATACTCGCTAGCAATTGGCTCCACCGTCTCGCGAATCAGCTGCTGTAGCCCTTCGCCAGTTTGTTCATCATTAAAGCGAATATTAAACCGCAGCTTCACCTCAGACGGGATCACATTTTCTGCGCACTTAGCGGTCTCAAACTGGGTTATTTCTAGATTCGATGGCTCAAACCATTCATTGCCCTGGTCCAAGGTGAGATTCTGTAGCGCGCTCACCATCGCTACGGCTGCTGGCACCGGGTTTAGCACGTTGCGCTGATAGGCCACATGCCCCTGCTTTCCCTTGAGCGTGATAAACGTATTGATACTGCCACGACGGCCAATGTGAACGCAGTCTCCCATTTCTAGCGGGTTAGTGGGTTCACCTACCAAACAGGCGTCAATTTTCTCTCCTCGCGCTTCCAGCCACTGCATCACTGGCTTGGTGCCGTTGATCGCTTCGTGCTCCTCATCACCAGTAATGATGAAACTAAACGAGCCGTTGAAAGTCTCTTTGTTCTTTGCCAGCCAGGAGGAAACTGCTGCAATAAAACAGCCAATGCCTGCCTTCATGTCAACGGTGCCTCGACCCCATAGAATACCGTCTCGAATCTCTCCTTTGTAGGGATCGATATCGCCCCACCGCTCTCGATTACCCTCAGGAACCACGTCTGTATGACCGGCAAAGGCCAGGTTGGGCGACTTGGTCCCGAAGCGGGCATAGAGATTATCGACCTCATAGCTGCCGGGCTCATTGTGGTAAGTCATCCGATGACAGGTAAACCCTAGCTGCTCTAAATGACGCTGAACAACATCGAGACCGCCTTCTCGGTCGGGGGTGACGCTGGGACAGCGGATTAGCTCCTGGGTAACATTTACCGGATCAAATACGGGTGCGGTAATGGGAGTTGCAGTAGACATAGGGTTTGTTAAAAGAGAACTACGTTATTGTATAGACTGGCTAAGGGGTTGCCATCGTCTGCTCCGTTACAAAATCTCGATATGCCTGGATTAGACGCAGGGTTACGGGGCCAAACGGCTTGAACTGACGGTCGTCGATCTGGCTAATGGATTCAATCTCACAGGTTGTCCCTGTCAAAAAGACTTCCTGTGTATGGGCTAGTTCTTCGGGTTTGATGTGTCGTTCTACAACTTCAATATTCAGCTGCTTTGCCAGCTTGATAATCGTTTGCCGGGTAATACCATTTAGAAAGCAGTCAGGTGTGGGCGTATGTACCGCTCCATCCATGATCAAAAACACATTTGACGCGGTGGATTCGGCCACTAGCCCCCGGTAGTCCAGCATTAAAGCATCGTCAAAGCCCTGCAGTACCGCTTCATGCTTGCTCATGGTACAGATCGGATACAGACAGGCCGCTTTGCTCACAGTGGGGGCCGTTGTCGGGTCGGGCTTGCGCCAGGTGATGTGGCTTGTGAGCTTGAGGGGTTTCTTAGTCTCAATACTAAACAATGTTGTCGGAAACGCCCAGGCGGCTATGCCTAGACGGGTAGATGTATCTGGGGCATAGATGCGCAGTCGTTCGCTACCGCGCCAGGCAAAGTGACGAATGTAGCCGACGTCGATATTTTCTTGGGCGAGCAGTTTGTGGGTAGCTGCGATGATATCGTCTGTGGAGTAAGTAATCTCAAAACCAAGAATTTTGGCAGACTGGTGTAGCCGCTCGATGTGTTCTTTGAGTAAAAACGCTTTGCCGTTATATATGCGAACGCCTTCGAAGACGCTACTGGCATAGTGGAGTCCATGGGTAAGAGGATGAATAGTGGCGTCTTTCCAGACAACAATGTTGCCGTCTAGCCACAGATATCCTTCTTTTTGGTCGAAGGGTAGAAGAGACATTGGGAGATCTGAGTGAGGGAGAGGGGAAAAGGGTACTAAGGATCGAATAGTTAGAGATCAAGGTTTAATCCAGCATTGAATGCTAGAAAGCGATACCCCATCCCCTACTGGGAGAGGCTCCGGAGTGCGTTTCGACCGCTTGTGCTAACGGCTAACCCACCCCATTCAACCGGCACTCCTCCCAAGAGAGGATGTTGGTTTGTTTAGATAAAAAATCCTCTAAACAAATGTGTGGGCCTAAACTTAATCCCGCAATAATTCATTAATAGAGGTCTTAGACCGGGTTTTGTCATCCACAGTCTTAACAATCACGTTGCAGTACAGGCTAGGGCCAGGGGTGCCATCCGCCAGAGGTTTACCTGGCAACGCTCCCGGTACAACAACTGAATAAGGCGGAATTTCACCGTAGGTGACTTTGCCGGTGGCGCGATCAACAATTTTGGTGGACTGACTCAGATACACACCAATGGCTAGCACCGCTCCTTCTCTGACAATGACGCCCTCTGAGACTTCGCTTTGGCCGCCAACAAAGACGTTGTCTTCAATAATGACGGGGTTGGCCTGTAGAGGTTCTAGAACACCGCCAATGACCACGCCTGCAGAGATGTGACAGCCTTTGCCGATTTGGGCACAGGAGCCGACGGTGACATAGCTGTCTATCATGGTGCCGCTGTCAACGTAGGCCCCGATGTTGGTAAAGCTGGGCATAAGCACTACGTTGCTCGCGACATAGGAGCCTCGTCGAACAACGCAGTTGGGCACGGCACGGAAGCTGGCTTGGGTATAGTCGTCTTGAGTCCAGCCGGAAAATTTGGATGGAACTTTGTCAAACCAGGGAGCGTCACCCATTTCACCATATTTGAGACCGCTGGCGATAACAGTGGAATCGTTGAGACGAAAGGACATGAGCACGGCCTTTTTGAGCCACTGGTTGACGACCCAGTCACTGCCTGATTTTTCACAAACGCGATACTGGCCGCTATCGAGCCCCTTGACGACATATTCGATAGCCTCGCGGGTTTCGCCTGAGGTGCTGGAATTGATCGAACTGCGGTTTTCCCAAGCGGTATCGATAAGCTGGGTCAGGGTTTGTGTATCCATAGATGGTGTGCCTTTGGGGATAGCTGTCTGTACTGATTGGGTCGATTAAAAAACGCCAATCTTTAGATGCTATCGCTAAACCACATCCAAATTAAAATCGGTGTTGCCGATCCGAACTGGGATTTATCTAAAATGTGTCGGTATTGCTGATTTGGCCTCTGATCCAAAATTCTGTCCAGACGGTTACAAAATACTGCCCCAAAGAGGTAGTCAAAACGCTGCTGCTGCGCTGATTGGCTTGTTAAAATGAGGGCATAGCGTTTGCGTCTATACGCATAGCTAATAACCATCAGTCATCTCTAGCCCACTTAAACTCAAGGACGGTGCAGTTTGCCTACGGTGCATCTGGCAAGCTGTCGCTATCGTTTGTCAAGTTTGCAGGTATGAAGATTTTGCCTGCTGTCAGACCAGCGTGATTAAGCTTTGTGAGTAAGTAGAGTAGTCTTACGGTCTTCTCTACGGAAGTTTGAAAGCATAGATATAGACGGCGCTAGTCGGTTTAGTGGGTACACAGACGGTTTCTTGAATGGCACAGGAACTTTCATCGGAAAACCTTGGCTTTAGTGTTGAAGGTTTTTATAGGTTGTGATGTTCCTTAAATGACATGGTGGGCAGTATTTGCTTGCATTGCCGTGTGTGCAGAATCCTGAAACCGTGCACAAATCCTCTATTTCAATGTGACGTTTTAATAGTTCCCTTTTTAAGTCCATGTCCAGCGATCTCCCCACACCTACTCGAGGACAGCGTGCGCTTGCCGCTATCGTAGTCACTGATGCGGTGGGTTTTAGTGCCCACATGTCGGTTGACGAGGAAAAAACGCTACGGCTGATCCGTCGCGATCTGCAGCTAATGACCCGGCAGTGCCAGGAATTTGAAGGGCAGGTGCTCAAATCTACGGGTGATGGGCTGCTAATGTATTTTGTCAGCGCGGTACAGGCCGTCAGCTGCGCGATCGCAATCCAAAAAGCCCTGGCATTACGCACCAAAAGCACGGATACGTTAGCCCACCGCATCGGTATCCACATGGGCGACGTCTTTTTTAATGAATCAGACGTCATGGGCAACAGCGTCAATATCGCAGCGCGCCTACAGACCCAGGCCAAACCGGGTGGTATCTGTCTATCGCAGCTGATCTACGACCTAGTCAAGACGCGACTGACGCTCGACGCTGACTTTGCCGGTCCGCTTAGGCTAAAAAATATTCAAGAGCCTGTATCGGTCTATCACATCAATCCAAATCAAGCTCGGTCGGTATCTGGTGCAGTATCGACTCCTAAACCATCTGGTACGGTATCAACTCCTAAACCATCTGGCGCAATCTCAGTGCCTAAAGTCTCCGGGGCAATATCAAACCCCAAAGTCTCTGGTCCCAAACTTTGGAGTCCTGAGACCGCCGACCAGTCTCCTGGCCAGGTGATTCCAGCAGGAACTAAAATTGCCGGACGCTATACCATCAAGCGGATGCTGGGACAGGGTGGTTTTGGCTTTTCGTATTTGGTTGAAGACAACCAGCGATTTGGTGAACTCTGCGTGCTCAAAGAACTGCGGCCAGTGCAGCAGCAGGGAAAGTTTTTGGAAAAGGCCATCGAGCTATTTAAGCGTGAAGCTAAGACGCTCTACAGCATTGACCATCCGCAGATTCCTAAATTTAGGGCCTGCTTTACCCAGGCTAGACGGCTGTTTATTGTCCAAGAATATATTGACGGCGTCACCTATCTAAAGCTGCTGCAAAAGCGCAAAAAGCAGTCAAGACGCTTTACTGAAGCAGAAGTGGTCTACTGGATGGTGCACATGCTGAAAGTGTTGGACTATCTGCACGATCTTAAGATTATGCACCGCGATATTTCACCGGAAAATGTGATGTATTCGCGCGATCGCAACCTGCCCATTCTGATTGACTTTGGCCTGGTCAACAACACCGTCTCCGATGTATTGGCCGAAAGCGTTACCCAAGGAGAAAGTCTAAAAGGGTCGGTTACAGCGGTGGGTAAATTTGGCTACTCGCCACCGGAGCAAATGTATGGCAAGTGTACGCCTGCAAGCGACCTGTATGCTTTGGGAGTAACGGCTCTAGTGCTGTTAACCGGACAGCATCCGCGTAATCTGATGGATGATAAAACCCTGGATTTGCAGTGGGAGCACTATATTCGGGTCAGCCCTCAGCTCAAGACCGTACTCAACACCCTAACTCGCCAGCAGCCCCAGGACCGGTTTCAGTCGGCTAAAGACGTATTTGAGCAGCTCAGCCCGCTGCTGCCCGCCAGCGTTAGTAAAACCCTGAGCCAGGTGCAGCCTCTACCGGTCGAAACGACAACCCGACCTGAGGCCACCGTCAGTCGGCCTGGTCCCGACCCGTCCTTTATCTCTCAGTGTCGCGATGAGCTGATTCGCTGTATTGGCCCTATTGCCGATATGGTCATCCAAGAAACTCTAGAGGATAATCCTGGCGCCACACCTCAGAAAATTGTGGAGATTCTCGCGGGCCAAATTACAGACGCCGATCGAGCGACGGCCTTTTTGAGTCATATTTGTGTGCCCAGTGAATCGCTGGCGTCTAGTCAGACGATGCCGGAAATTGGCACGGTGATTCAAAGCAAACAGATATTAAATCCTGACTTTATTGACCGCTGTCGTCAGGCGCTAGCGCTGCGGATTGGGCCGATGGCCAGCATGGTGGTTGAAGATGTGCTGACCGACTATCCTAATCAGAGCGCTCCCGCCTTTGTAGACCGGCTGGCCAAGGAAATTCCTGATAGCCAGATGTCTCAAGAATTTCGTCAGGAGCTACGCAGCGAACTGATTAGCCAGGCCCGCTCGGCAAGATAGTCTAAAGACTGCCAGAACTGCCTTTGCGATTACTGCGATAGCGCTCTAGCCGCTGCATAGCCATTTGTAAGCTGAGCCGCATCCGGTTAAAAGAATCGGTCAGCGTGCCGACTTCGTCGTCGGACCATTTGATAAATTCGGCCTGGGTGTCGCCTGTGCTGACCGCTTCTGCCGTGGAGGCCATGCGGTTGAGCGGACGCACAACGTAGCGTTTGAGCCAGAGATTGACTAGGAGAATTGCGATCGCAAATGCCCCAGTAAACACACCTAAGGTGATCAGCAAAGACTGTCTGGCCATAGCAAACACCGTCTGCGCCGGGACCGAAATAATCTGTGTTCCCACAATTTCATTTAGCTCCCAGCCAAATCCATGCTCAGAACCATAGAGCGCAATCATACTCTCCGGCGCTCGACTGGCGGTACTATGACACTCTAGACAAGCCTCTTGCTTGATCTCAATAGGCCGAGCAATGTAATAGAGTCTGCCACCGGGAGAACCGCGAAACCCTTCTATATCGTCACGGCTGTCGGGTCGCTTAAATGTATTGATCAGCGATGTTTCAAAATCATCCGCCTGATCTTTCAGATTAGTCGGATTTAGCACCGCTTCTTTATAGAAAAAATCTTCGTACTCCGGGTTCGACTGCAGTACTTCAAACACCGTATGGGCCGAGAAACTAGGGACCGTCTCCGGCAAAAATCTGTCTGCGCTCAGTTCAGCAAGCTCGGGACCAACCTCATCTACCGTATACTGACGCACCGAGTTCATCGTCTCCATCAGCATCAGCGCTTTACTGGTCAGCTGGGCCTGGGCCGTATAGTTCAGCAGCCGCGACAGAGCAATCCCGCTAATCAAAATACCTACAATAAATACCCCCATCAGCATCAGGGTAAATTTTTGCCCAAGTTTAAGTTTCGACAGCATAGCTCCCAGCCGATTGTATGTAGTGAACGCGCTCTACCTAAGGTATCCATTCGCCATAAATTAATGCCGTCCGCCCAATCAATCAGCAATATTTCAATACAAATGCCTCACATTCGAGAAATTAGCCAAAATGTAATTAGGCGTTGCGTTTTGAACTGGGGAATGATGAAGAATACAGCAATCTCCCAAAATACTATGGGCAAGGTCATTGTCACCCTACGTTTGACGAACTGGATTGACCAGGTCTTAGCAGAGCGAAATTTTATCCCCCCTGAGCAGATTCGCTCCATAGTGGTAGATAACGCGCTAGTCGATACAGGCGCTACCCGTCTTTGCTTACCGGCAGAGATCATTCAACAATTAGGGCTCAAACTGACAGCAACCATCGATGCTCAGACAGCAACCGGGCCGCAAACTGTCAATGTTTACGAAGGGCTCAAGCTTTCGGTTGAAGGTCGAGAAGGCCGCTACGACTGTGTAGAGCTACCTACTGGACAAACGCCCCTATTGGGTCTGATTCCCCTAGAAGATTTGGGCTTAGAACCTGACTTGCAAAATCAAAAATTACGACATTTGCCAATCACAGGCAAAGAGACTTATGTGACCGTCTTTTGAAAGTTTCTACTAACTCCTTGGAGACCGTTTTACTCAGTTTTTGCGTAGGCTTTATTGGCTTCCGCATAGATTTTTAGAGCTAGGGCCATTTGTTGTTCGGCTTGTTCTCCCTGGGATTCAAACTAGGCCAGTACGTCCGAGTCAATCGTTAATGTAACGGTAGATGTTTGAGCGATTTGTTGTCTGGGGCTGTGGCGCACTACGGCTTTAGAAAATATCTCAGAGGTAACCTCTGGGTAATCAGAATTTCCACACACCAGCATCTGGTAAATCAAATCACTCCGAGGATCAGCAACGCCTCGTTTACTCTCCAGAAGCTCTGTTCTCACTAAAGCATTCAACACTTGAAGAAATTCTTCTCTTACAGCAGTGTCAAAATGAACGATGGTTTCGATGTTTGGAGAAGGCTTGCTGTGCTGAGTCAATAGCTGATTTTTGTAAGCTGGCCTATGGTGGGTTCGTTCTAAGATAATTACCGCTGAGTTCTAAGCAAATATTCAGCAAGGTATCGTTCAATGACAGTTGTGGAAGTTAAGCTTCCTGGCTGCCTACTGTAAATTCACCTAGATTATTTAGACTATGGTCCAGTCAATTCCTGCTCCACAGACATTACCCAGCTTTGAGGCTGCCCTGGGTCAACCGTTGACCAAAACGCCCATTAGCGTTTTACAGATCAATCTAGGCCGTAAGTGCAATCTGAGCTGCAGTCACTGTCATGTGGAGGCTGGGCCTCAGCGTACTGAGGAGCTATCGCCCGAGGTCTGTGCTCAGCTGGTGGATATGATTCACCGGTTTCCACAAATTCAAACGGTGGATCTAACCGGAGGCGCACCGGAAATGAACTATGGGTTTCGACCTATTGTTGAAGCGGCCCGTAGTCAAGGTAAGGAAGTCATTGTTCGCTCAAATCTGACTATCTTTTTTGAGTCCGGCTATGAAGACCTGCCTGACTATTTTGCTCAGCATCAGCTGCGGGTAGTAGCGTCGCTGCCCTGCTACCTGGAAGACAACGTTGACAAAATGCGTGGGCAGGGAGTTTATCAGGACTCTATTCAGGCTCTGCAGCTGTTGAATAAAAGGGGCTATGGTCAAGATCCAAATCTGGTGCTCGATTTGGTCTACAATCCGCCTGTTCCTGCATCTGAAGATTTCTCCCTGACTCCAGGGCAAATTGGGCTAGAAAAAGACTACAAGGCTTATCTCAGCGAACATTTTAATATTCAATTTAATAGCTTATTTACCATTACCAACCTGCCCATTGGCCGCACTAAGTTTCACCTGAAGCATCGTCAGCTCCATGACCCCTATCTGAGGTTTTTGGCCCAGCATCACAATGCGGGCACCGTCGATCATCTGATGTGTCGTAGTGAACTGTCGGTGGACTATCTGGGCCAGGTTTATGACTGTGACTTTAATCAGATGGAAGGAATCCCGGCTCTAAACGCCCAGGGGCAGCCTGTCACGGTTGAATCTTTGCTAAAGAGTGGCACGTTGGACGTTATTGGTCATGTGCAAACTCGTCCTTACTGCTTTGGCTGTACCGCAGGCAGCGGGTCTAGCTGCGGCGGATCTTTGGTTTAGCTAATGTTTTTGGCGTTGCTGATCCTCGGGATGATTTTATCTGCAAGGTGCTGACATATCGCATTGCTAGCAGATCGGCGCATCCCCTAAATCAGCAACGGCCTGTTTTTTGTCAAAATAACACTACGGGAGTAATCCTTATGAAAGACTCAAAGAAGGTACTTGGCTCCTTGCCAGGTCATCCGTCTAAGCTGACTAAGTTGGTTACAAAGTTTATGTCGTTTGCATTTATGGGCGCAGTGCTGTTAGCAGCCGCTCCGGCTATGGCACAAGATGGCAGCGGAGGCGGTATCCAGGGAGCTTTGCAAAACGCGCTCAACTGGATTGATGGGTTGGGGCCTATTGCCCCCATCGTCTTTGTGATTATGTATATCTTTATCACCGTGTCGTTCTTGCCGGCGTCGGTGGTGACCTTGGGAGCTGGAGCCGTATTTGGTATTGTTAAAGGCACTATCTTTGTTTTTATTGGTGCCATGTTGGGGGCAACGGCTGCATTTTTAATCGGTCGCTACGTAGCTCGTGATTGGGTGTCTAAAAAAGTATCGGGTAACCGGATTTTTAAGGCGATTTATGATGCTATTGAGAAAGAGGGCCGCAAGATCGTCTTTCTGGTACGTCTGTCTCCGGCGTTTCCGTTTAATTTATTGAACTATGGTCTGGGTCTAACCAATATATCGTTAGCTGACTACGTGTTGGGTACCGTGGGTATTTTACCTGGAACAATTTTGTACGTTTATTTGGGGGGAGTTGTTGGCAGTGCCGCTGCTGGTCAAGAGAGAACTCCTGCCGAGTGGGCGTTTCTAATTGTGGGTCTAGTGGCTACGTTTGCTGTTGTCTTTATTGTTACTAAGGTGGCTCGCAAATCGTTGAACGAATCGCTGCCTGACGGTGGTCAGCCGGTGTCTTCTGAGTCTTAAGCAATTTCTCATAAACCGCGTCTGGTTCATGGTGCTTGTCATCAGGTTTTGAATCTAGACGCCAATCTAGTTTACAGATTCGCATCTATACCTACATCGCCATGGTTCGAAAAAAATATTTTTGGGGTCTGTTGGTTGCCGCCATTATGGCCCCTTTTTGTTGGCGATTGGTTGTTTTTTTGTTCGACCATCAGGCTCTGACTGAAATGATTGAAGGAGCTGGCAACTGGCGGGTGGCTGCGTTCTTGGGAGCTCATACGCTGGCGGCAGCTATTGGTATACCGGGTACTGTTTTGGTGGTACTAGGCGGGGCTCTATTTGGTTTGCTGTGGGGGACGCTGTGGTCAATTATCGGTGCGACAGCCGGAGCTATTGTGGCATTTTGGCTGGCGCGCTATCTACTCCATGACTGGTTTAAGCGACGGTTTTGTGCCCATCCTCGATTTAAGGGAGTTTTTAATCGACTGGATCATACGATGAAAAATCAGGCGTTGGCCTGTGTGCTGGCGGTCCGGTTTGCGCCGATTTCTCCGTTTAATGTGGTGAACTTTTTGTTTGGTCTGACCGGTATTTCGGTTACTCCCTACGCTATAGGTACTTTGGTGGGAATTATTCCAGGTACGCTAGCCTATACCTGGCTAGGAGTAACGGGGGTAGATGCCTTACAGGGGGGCGAGTGGTGGCCTGTTCTTCTGTGTCTGAGTGTACTGACCGTGATGTCGCTGATGCCGCTCTTTGCTCAAAAGTATCGTCAGAGCTAAGGCTTGGGTGCTGCGTTGTCGGCTGGGTTTAAAGTCTGCTGCTCTCACCCCAATCCACTTCCCACACCGCTAAGCTAAACACTGTAGGATAGGCCCAGATCGATGGGATAGCAGACAGTGTTTGGGCAATTTTTTAAGTACCGCAAACAAGTTATCGGACGCCAAGGGCGGTTTGTGGTCACTATGCTGCTGGCGGTGGTGCTCATTCTGGGGGTATTTTGGGTACCTCAATCGGTTGCTCAGGGTACGAAAAATCAGGAAAGTACGGCTCAAGAAAGAAGAAATATTGCAACAGCCTGGATTGAGGTGGATGGCCAACGGCTGTTCCAAGTTGCTGGGACTCAGGATCTAACGGCAAAACAGAGAGCCCAGGCGATTAATGCGGAACTGATCGATCTGATGCAGTCGAGCGATCGCATCCGGGTCAGGGTCAATGCGTTTGGCTACACCCCGATTATTTACAACAGTGCGGGCAGCTCCCGGCAGCTATTGTCGGTGACAGCCAACGATCTGCGAGCGTTAGAGACTGAGGTCAACGTTACCGAAGATACCTTGCAACAACAGGCAGAAGCTTGGGCCATAGATATTGAAGATTGGTTAAAACAGGCGCGGGTAGAACGGACTGAAGATTATTTGCTACAGGCGACGATTGTTTCTTTGGTCGTGCTTTTAGGAACCTTGGGTCTGCACTATTTGCTGGGGTATCTGTGGCGACGCTACATTTCGCCGCTGTTACCCGTGCCAGCGGCCCAGCCTCAGCCAGGAGCGACAGGGGTGGTGCGTCCCCAGTTTTCGCTAGTGCAGTTTAGTGCTCGGCTGCTGCTGTTTGTACTGCGACTGCTGCTGTGGCTATCGGCACTGCTGTTTGTTGTCAATCGGTTTCGAGTGACGCGGGCTTGGGCCAATCAAGCGCAAGACTGGCTGGTGTCTACATTTGTGCGTCAGTCGCTGCCGCTCGGAGAAACAACGCTGTCTGTCGCGGATATTTTGGCGCTGCTGGCATGGCTCGGTGCCCTGGTGCTGCTGACTAAGATTGTGACCAATCTGTTGCGATCGCGACTTCTAAATACTTCAGGCATCAGCCTGGGCATGCAGGCCGCCATTTCGATTCTGGTGCGCTATGCCATTTTGTTTGTTGGTGTTATTGCCATACTGCAGCTATGGGGCATCGACCTTAGCTCGCTGACGTTGCTGGCTAGTGCCCTGGGTGTAGGTCTTGGTTTAGGGCTACAGAATATTGCTAAGGATATCAGCAGCGGCCTAGTGCTAGTGTTTGAGCGACCGATTCAGGTGGGAGACTTTGTGGAACTCAACGGTCGTTTTGGCATGGTGGACCGCATTGGTCCGCGCAGCACCGATATTCGCACCCTGGACCAGGTGTCGATTATTGTACCTAACTCGCGGTTTTTAGAGCACGATGTGGTCAACTGGAGCCATCGCAATCCCCTATCTCGGATTCATATTCCGGTGGGGGTGGCCTACAGCAGCAAGCCGGAGACGGTGAAGGCGATTCTACTGGAGGTGGGTCGGGAGCATCCTCAGGTGATGGCGGCTCCGGCTCCTGAAGTCTTTATGATGGGCTTTGGCGATAGCTCGCTGGATTTTGAACTATTAGTCTGGATTCGTAGACCCCAGGACCATCCTAAAATTCGCAGTGATTTGAACTTTGCGATCGCATCCGCCTTTCGCAAAACAGGTATTGAAATTCCCTTTCCCCAACGAGATATTAATTTGCCGACAGAGCCCCTGCCGGTCAAGCTATTTGATAGCCAGTTCAATCATCAGCTAGACGGTAACCGCTCCGAGTGATGGCGCGCTGGCTCAAGTCAGGCAGAACGCTCGCCGCCAATACCTGTTATGATATTGGCTTCTCGGGGGATCCACCGGTTGGTCACCCTTTGTGACCTCAGCGTCATCGAGAAGCCTCTTGAACCCTTTGCATTTTCTAGGATGTAGGACGTCCTGCTCAATTCAAGATTCAAACTTATCCAGCCCGGACCGGAGCCAGCTAACAGCTGATGGGGCAAGATTGGAGCAATTAACCATCGATGCAATTTGATACCCTTGGCCTTTCGGCCCAACTCCTGCGCGCGATTGATGAGCAGGGCTACACTGAGCCGACTCCCATTCAAGCCCAGGCCATCCCCGTCATCCTAGACGGCCGTGATGTCATGGCTGGAGCCCAGACCGGTACTGGTAAAACAGCGGGCTTTACCCTGCCCATGCTGCAGCGGCTCAGCCAGCAGCCCATTCCCAAAGGTCGGCGGCCTGTGCGGGCGCTGGTACTCACCCCTACCCGTGAGCTAGCAGCTCAGGTAGGTGACAGTGTTGAAACCTACGGTCGCCATCTGCCGCTGCGTTCAGCCGTAGTTTTTGGCGGAGTCAAAATTAATCCCCAAATCAGACAGCTGCGCCACGGCGTCGATATTTTAGTGGCTACCCCAGGTCGGCTGTTGGACCATGCCGGTCAAAAAACGGTCGATCTGTCCCAGGTCGAAATTTTGGTGTTAGACGAAGCCGACCGCATGTTGGATATGGGCTTTATCCACGATATTCGCAAAGTGCTAGCGCTGCTGCCTGAGCAAAAATATCGTCAGAGTCTGCTATTTTCAGCCACCTTTTCCAAAGATATTAAGCGTCTGGCCAGTAGTCTGCTAGACCGCCCTCAGCTGATCGAAGTAGCGGTCCAAAACTCCACCGCAGACGGGATTCAGCAGATAGTTCACCCGGTTGATAAAAGCCGCAAGCGAGAACTATTGAGCCACATGATCGGCTCGCGCAACTGGCAGCAGGTGCTTGTATTTACCCGCACCAAACATGGGGCCAACCGACTGGCCCAGCAGCTAGAAAAAGACGGTCTGACCGCTGCCGCTATCCACGGCAACAAAAGTCAAGGAGCCAGAACCCGCGCGTTGGCAGCTTTTAAGTCGGGTAAAGTACGGGTGCTAGTTGCCACGGATATCGCTGCACGGGGTCTCGATATTGCCCAGCTGCCCCATGTCGTAAACTATGAGCTGCCCAATGTGGCCGAGGACTATGTTCACCGCATTGGCCGTACCGGTCGCGCTGGAAACGAAGGTGAGGCGGTTTCTCTAGTATGTGTCGATGAACACAAACTGCTCAGGGCCATCGAACGGTTGTTAAAGCAGGATCTGCCCAAGGTGGTACTGCCGGGGTATGAACCCGACCCCAGCATTAAACCAGAACCGATTCAAAACGGTCGCAGCCGCCCTCGGAATCAGTCTCGGAGTCAAGGCCCCAGCAACCGCCGCCGTAAGCCCGCTGCGAAATCAGCCAAACCAAAGCGGTCGATTCCGGCTCCTGTTCGTAAATAGTTGGAGACAATCATAAGAGGGTATCACCTTACGTCGGAAAACCCTGACTGAGGCTAAATTTGGAATTCGGCAGTCAGAAAAGGAAGGCATTCCGAACTCTAGATTCCTAAGGAAATTGTTCTGCTTTGTATGGGTACCCTCAAGAGAAACTCTAGGCCGATTGTTGTTGCTCAATCGGTCCGTTCTGCTCTTTAATCCGCACAACAGCAGACTGTCTCTTGAAAAGACTCTAGTGAATAGAAAGATATATAAAATACTCGGCGTTTTTATTATCTCAGTCCTTGTTGTTTGTCTGTGGGAAACTCGGGTGAGCCTTCCTGTCCTCGGTTCTACACATCAAAGTGTTTCTGTTGCATCGACCGTTGCTGCGAGCGACAGCTTTGCTCCGGTTGCGATTCATAAAAGATTTGATCCGGCGTCCGAGACGACGCTGTTGATGAGTCATCCTAAAATTAAATATATCGGTCGATTTGACCAGTCAAATGCCTCTACATCAGTGCGATGGGGCTGGCCCGGATCTTACTTTCGTGTCCGGATTGAAGGGACTTCGTTTAAGATAGCGCTGGCCGAACCGGACAATCACACCCTGGTGTTTATTGATGGGGTAAAGCGAGCCGACATTCCACCAAAGCGTGGTAAGCAGAAAGTCATGGTAGCCGCTGACCTCGATCCTAACTGGTCCCACGATGTTGTTGTCTACAAACGCAGCGAATATGCCGCAGATCCTGGACGGATCTATAATCTCTTTCTAGATGGGGGAGCAACTCTGCTGTCGGCTCCCGAACATGACCGTAAAATTGTATTTGTCGGCGACAGCTTTACAGCGGGCTATGGCAATATTGCCACGTCGCAAACGTCTTTCCCGGATAGTATGACGCACGACGAAGATACTTCTCAAACCTACGCTGCCTACAGCGCCAATAGGCTAAATGCTGACTATCAGATTATCGCTACGTCCGGCACGGGTATTTTTCGCAATCGTACCGCTAGCCTGAGCCAAAGTCCTGACTCTATGGCCAATGAATATATCCGCGTTATCAGTGGCCTAACAGCCAGCTACGATTTCAGCCAGTTTGAGGCAGACTTGGTGCATATTTTTGTGGGTCTCAACGACTACGCTGAGGGAGATCTGCCCACGGATGACTATATCGGCAATTATCTAAAACTGATTAACGGGTTTCGCGATCGCAACCCAGGCATAAAAATTCTGTGCGCAGGCTTTGGCGACCGATTTGCCGACAGCGTTGCAGCGATGGTAGCTGCAGAAAAAACCGCAGGCAAGACAGATATCGAATACTATTTTCTTCCTGATATGGAGCTTAACCCCCTAGGCGACTGGCATCCCTCAGTTCAAGGGCATAGGACTGCAGCAGCGTACGCTACGGCAGCCATTCAAGACGTTATGAACTGGTAAAGCAGGCATTGGCCGTTTGTGTTAGTTTGAGCAGCTCCGATCCGATATTATGGCGACTGGATGCATAATTTGTTTGCTCTGTCAGCAAAATGCCCATATCGAACGCCTATAGCCACCCTGTATGCAAGTTTCAACTGAACAGCTCAATCAGATGGAGCAAGATGCCTTTGTCGCATTACTGGGCACCGTCTTTGAAGAGACTCCCGATATTGCTAAGCAAGTTTGGACCGCTCGCCCCTTTACCGATGTCATAGATCTCCATCAAAAAATGGTCGCTGTTGTCGAGCAAATGCCGCTGTCACAACAGATCGATCTAATCAATGCTCATCCAGAATTAGGCAGTCAGAGTCAGATGGCCGATGCGTCTGTTCAAGAACAGGCAAGCGTCGGCTTGGATCGTATTAGTCCGCAGCTACATGACCGCATACAACAGTTAAATCTCACCTACCGGCAAACGTTTGGCTTCCCATTTGTCATGGCTATTAAAGGACAAACGCCTGACAATGTCATGACACAGTTTGAAAAACGTCTCCATAATTCAAGAGACCATGAGATTAAAACAGCGCTGCTAGAGATCTCTAAAATCGCTCAGTTTCGATTACACGACCTGATCAAGCCCTAGTGCCCTGCCCATAGGGTTCCTCGGTCTTTGACCGGGAACCTCCCCAGAGGTGCCGCTGCCTCAATTTCGCAATATCTCAACATTTCTGCTTGACGTTGCAAATGCCTTAGCGGTCATGGTGCGCCACCTGCTCTTTGGTAGCCTTACCACCGTCCGGCTTACCATCCAAGACCTACACAAAAAGCACTACGCCGAACCCAACGACTGGAGTAAACCTATTTCCACCGGACGGTCCAACGAAGTCATGGCCAATGTGACCAAACACGTCGCGATTAAGTAGTCTGTCCACATTGGTTCCCGCTCAGAGGCTGGGAACCTCACCAGATGCTTCGCCTCGGCCAGTGCATCTGCTGGTCAGATTGTGCCGTCGGCACCCGTTCCGCCATCTGCTAGATGCCCACTTTCAGCAAACCAGAACTTGTCAAAATCCTTCTAGACTCTCTTCGTGTTCTAGTCATGGCAAACTATCTCCACCCGATCGCGACTGCCGACAATCTTTCCAAAAAACGCTGTTTGCCAGAGATACCGTTAGGGCTGCTTAGACAGAGCCTAAGAACAAGGACAGAGGCTGATATTAAGTCCTAAGAGCTTACAGGTTTAGGCGATTAAATTAGGTGGTGCCACGAAAGTTTGACTTAAGAAATGCCCTGCTAAAAACCTATATCAAAGGCTCCTAGCATGTTTTGCTAAGTTTTGCCATCGAGTAGTTTACGTAAATCTTTTGTAAAATCTATACAAATGATTTTTTTCATACATTTGAGGTTCAGCACTGGCGGTACAGTAAGATTGAGGCTTTTAATACCAATGCTTACTGGCTATAGTTCTCAATACTTCGGGTAAAGACCGTGTCCTGCAGTCATTTTCTGCAATTTGAGAACGAGTATTCTGAGCTGGACATATCATTGCAGGAATATCACCGTGTTTTCTGAAGAAAGAATTAATGTAGAGCACAATAGCTCTCCACCGTTGGCTTCCTCAGATCTGCCACATCTATCTGCGCTTTGGGCACAGAAGTATGTACAAAATCTAACAGACGAGCCAGACGCTCTTGTAACTCGAAAAGCGATCGCAGAGCATCTGGCAAATGGGCTGAGATCGGCTAGTGCCAAAGCTTGGAATTTGACAGAATCATTGCTCTCTCAAGAAGTTAGACGACACCGAATTAGTTCTAATCTGATTGATCCCTGGACCATTTCCCGAGATGTCCATAGAGTCTTCGAAAAAGCATTAACCGCCTATGCCAAGCGTATTTCGCCTCAGCGGCTATCTGTTCTGATATCGGGTGGTCTTGGAAAAGTGCGTGAGCGCTACACAGCGGACGATCCTAGGCTGATCGGTTTTGTCAGCATGCAGTTTCATTATTGCGGCCAAATGCTATTGCAGCAGGCCCCTGCTGTCGAGCAAAACGCTCTATGCTCCTACTTTAAGGTTATTGACGATCATCTCTATATGCCGCTACAGCGAGCCTATAACGCAGCGGCCAGGTATAGGTACGATGACAATCGCCTACAGGTTGTTCAAGCGCTGTTGCCACACAGTACGACAATCGCCAACACGGTAGTCGAGCAGGTCCATCGGCTGTATCCTAGCTACCGCGTCTACACAGATTTGCTCAGTAGTCCTAATGTTAGAATTTCGAGCATACGAGATACAGAAATGTTCCAGGTTTATCTTTGGACGTGTGTATTAGAGCAAAGTCCAGCCTCGATTCAGCAAGAACTCTTTCCCCTATGTGTCATGCTGTATCCAACCTTGCACGTCAGCTGGGAATTGGTAAGACAGATGCTGCATCTATTGGCTAAAGAGTTTGAACACTATATTCACAAAGAACAGATACAGTACTATGCGCCGTACCAGGATGCCCTGTGGCAGATGTTTTCACCTCAGGTTTTCCCTAACATGGTTTGAGATATATGGAGTAGGCAACTTTCAGCATCAATTTTTGGATCTTATTAAAGTTCTTGTTTTTCACAGATCGAAACTTGTTTACTGAAATTCTGAGTATTTAGACGAGTCTCTAGCATCAGCAAAAAGCTGTTTCATAGTCGTCATGCAGGACCTGATCATAGGAAGGTGCTCTGTATTGATCTGGTTTCGAATACAAGCCATCACCAGCTCGATGCTGGCTTCTACTAATTCCCAGTCAACTGAGTAACAGTCTCTACACCGCTTATTTGCCTGAATCTCTCACCTTGTAATTAATCTCTTCTATGGGTAGGTTCTCGCAATCCCAGTCGGTATATCGTAGCTGTAGTCGTCGTTCTTTGGCGTATTCTACTAGTCTGCCGCCATATTTCTCAGCTTCTGTCCCCAGTCCCTGAATCCGAATCTTGCCGTTAAATACTGTTGCTCGTGCCAGGTAAATTACCAGGTCATCTCGCGAGGGTCGGTTCACCGTCATACTAGCGGTTAAGTGAGCGACACCGCGCTCGTCCAATTCTTGGGGTAGGGCCATAGCTGTATTACGAATGCCGCGAATGGCAACAATTGCTGAGGCGATGGCCATGGTAATATCCACGCCGTCGTCGGTAAAGATTTTGTTGTTAGAGAGATATTGAAAATTGCGCTCGCGCAGGTCGTCACGAATGCGACGGTGAATCAGATTGTGCTGGTTATATTGATTCAGGGCTCCGACAATGGCACCGCAGGCATCACGGGGCTCGCGCCAGGGAGATTCTCTGGTTTTGCCGTAGACTTGCTTGTCGCCATCGCGCAGTCGGCCTACGTGGGTTTTGAGATCGATGGCTACTAGTGAAATCGACTGGGGGTTACCGGCATAGATGCGATTTTTAAGCTGCTCGTCTAGTTCGTGGGCTACGGTCACATGGGCTAGCGTTGCGCCGTTGTCAGTGCCGCCGCCCGCCGGGAAAAAGGCTTCTAGCTTAAGTTCGCCAATTTCTGAAAGGGTGGCAAACCGGGAGGCAACGACGTCGCGGTAGCGCTTGGTGGCTTCGCCCTGGTGGATGCGATCGCCACAGTTGGTATAGGCCAAAGTGGTCACTACGCTGGGCAGGTTCATGTCTGCACCGCAGGCTTTCATGTCGTGGGGGCTAGCCGCCGCAAACTGGAGTTCGTCCCGTAGGATTTGCAATCCCTTGATTAGGGCGTAGCGATCGCTAACGATCTCATTTAGGTAGTTATGATACGCGTTGCGCTCCATACCAAAGCTAGCGCCTAGCTGCCAGAAACTCTCGACCCGACGCTGGGTGGCGGCGGCATCAAATGATTGTGACATGGCGGCGGTTCTCCATATGCTGGCTCAGGGTCCGGTCTCTGATTTTCTAGTTAACCCAACTTATCGTCCAAGACGAAACTCATCAAATTTGACGGTGTTTGATTCCGGCTGGCGCGTATCGAAGTAATAGCTGCTGACGGTGCCGGTACCCGTATCTAAAATGCTAAAAGCGGTAATGTCGTTACTGGCAATGTAAGGGAGTGGAATCCCGGCATTGTCTGTGAGCGGAGCCAGCGTCGGTACGATGGGGGTGAGACCGTTGGGATTTCCGGCAGCCACATAGGTCTCTTGGTAGCGACTGTCTTTGGGGACCGGTCTGGGGTTGTCGGCGGTGTGGGCACCGTAGCTATTACCTACGTTAGAAGATTCTAAAAACTGCATGCCGCTAGCGCTTTCAAATCGGTTCCAAATGTGAGAATGTCCGTAAAAAACGAGCTGGGTTCCAGCCTCTTCTAGCAGCGGCAGCAGATGTTTAATGATGTGGTCTTCTGCTTTGGGATATTCATAGCGAATACTGGCGAGATTGCCCTCGCTATCCTGGTCATAGACCGGTACGGGTGTGGTAAACGCAGGCACAATGTTACCGCCTAGGGTGTGGGGTGGGTGGTGCAGCATAACAACTTTGTACTTGGCCTGCTGAAACTCATCGCTGGCCAGCTCCTGCTGTAGCCATTCGTATTGAGGACTGCCAGGTTCAATACTTTCAAAGATCATATGACCGTATCCCCAGCTGCTTGGATGGCTAAGATCGGCCATCCGTTCTTGGTAGCGCCCCCGAGTCTCTTCGTCTATTCTGGGCAGCCGCCAGATTTGGGTCACATAGAGAGAGACCAGTCGTACGTCGCCAAATGTAGTGGCGTAGTATCGCTGGGTCTCTCCGGTATCGCGGGGTGTTTTGGGTAGGGAGAAAATCTCGTTGTAGGTATCAAAATTAAATGAATGATTTTTTAGCCAGCGCTGCTCTATCTCGCTAGTATTGGCTGGATTAAAGACATTTGGATGCTGGTCGTAGAGAGTTTTGGCGGCGCTCCAGGGGACCGGGTCGTTAAACTGCTCATTTAGCCCAGCATTGCTGTAGCGTCCCATGACTTCATGGTTGCCTAGCGCTGTAAATAGGGGCGCTGACTGGATTAGCTGTCCGCCCTTATAAACGGTACGGGTACCTCTTTTATTTAGGGTGTAGCTGCCTCGTCCCTGCAGACAGGGGAAAAACGCGCCTCCCCGGCTATCGTCAAACCATTCGGAGGCTCGGTCTGGAATATTAATCAAATCTCCTGCCAAAAAGACACCGTCTACCTGACCAATGGTCTCTTGGACTTTTTGTAGATTGGCTGCCGTCATTGGCATCAGCTGATGGTCGGATGTGAGCAGAATCTGTAGGGACTGGCCAGCCGGAGGAGCCGACCCCAGGGTGAACTGATCGCTGCGGATAGGGTTGCCGTTAGCGGGCGTGCTGACCACAAAGTAGGGCACTCGTAACCCTGGTCGTAAACTGCTGATTTCGGCCTCATGCCGCCAAATGGGACGCGGTGTAACCTGGTCGTAGGATGTGGCGGTTTTGGACTGGGCGTCTTCGCGGGTACGGCTGAGCTGGGTGGTGGTGGCTGTCACTCGCTGAAACGACGGTCCGTAGATAACATGGTGGTCGCTACCTTCAAACTCGGTAAACCATACCACTCGCACCGATGACTGGGTGGGCAGCTGTAAAAAGGGATCGGTGAGCAGCGTCGGTTGAAGCGGCATGGCAGTTTGCGGTTGGGGTGCTCTAAATACCGTGGTCAGTTGCACATATAGCACCACTCCCAGGCAAAATAATAGACCCAAGATTACTAAGCTGCCTGTCTTGACTCGCGCCATGGATAGTTCTGTCTAGTTTTTTTGACCTATAGTCCCGCTTACGTTTAGATAGTAGCGAATATGGCGTGGCGGGTCGTTAATCCCACCAATTCGAAAATTGTCTAAAGAGGTCTCTAGTTTTCAACAGCGCGAGGAATTATGAATAGAGCGCTTGTAATAGCTATATAGATTAGCTCGGTTTTATGGCTCAGTTTTATCGGCCCAAATTTAATAGCTGGTTAACGAGTCTGATTCTGGTCTCTATTGGGCTACACGGTCTGGTGCTGGCGCTGCCGCTGCCAGATTTGGTAGATCCACCCCCAGAGGTTGAAGAACTGCCGGAGCCAGAGGTGATTCAGGTGGTAACTCTGCCAAAGTTAGCGACCGCGTCTGAGTCTTCTGAGCCGCCTGTACCTGAGCCGCCGGAAGAGCCACCCCCGCCAGAACCGCCGATGGAAGACATTGTGCTTACAGACCCAGAGATTTTGGATCAGGTGGAACCTGAATTTGTAGACGAGGAGCCAAACGACAGCGGGGACGAGTCTGGTCCGGATGAAACCGGTGACGATGGTGGACAAACAGATGCCCCGACCTTAGATCAGCGGATTGCCAGCCTCGATAGCTATCAGAATTTTGATGGTACTAAGGTCGGTGATACCTATGTGCAAAATGAGCTGCTCAAGCGATCGCAGCTTCCCGGCAGCAGCTGGCCCTCTCCACTTCATGCGCTAGCAGGCGAACTACCCTCCATTGTGATCCCACTGCAGGACTGTTTGGACAATAAGCCTGGCGATTCGATTACGGTCGTCGTTCAACTGGGTCCCGATGCCCAGCTGGTAGGTGACCCAGAGGCTGTGAATAGTAGCGGCTATACGGTGTTAGATGAAAAAGCTATCGAAATCGCTAAAGCAGCGGACTACGCGCCCCACCACACGCCGGGTAAAACGAAAGACTATTCGTTTTCAATCAAGGTAGACTATGATGCCTGCGACGTTGTTTTTAACCAATCCCTAGACGTCCAGCCAGGCTAGGCGACAGCGGTAGCAGGGTGGCCAGCATCAGAAACAGCAGCAGCAGCGCCAGGGCCGCTCGGGCATCGTCCGGTTCGCTAATGTCGTTGAGGCAGGGGCGCTCATCACCGCGCTGTAAAAACAAAATCAGTGCCGCCCAATAGAGAGCCAGCGGGTTGGCGAGCGCAACAATCGTTAGCAGGACAAAGGTAACGGCGGTGGCCCGTCCGGCAATTTTGCGACCATAGATAGCCTGGACCACCCGGCCCCCGTCCAGCCGCCCGGCAGGCATGACGTTGAGGGCGGTAATCACTAGCCCCAGCCAGCCCATGAGCACCAGCGGGTCCACATCTACCAGGTCAACGGTTTGTAGCGTGTCCCCCAGAACCGCTCGAGTTAGGGTACCGACTAAAATCGATTCTTGGAAAAACTCCACAGGTAGCTGGTAAAGACTGCCGGGATGGGAAAGCAATAGCCCCACTATGAGCATGGCTAGCGATAGCAGACCGCCCGCTGCCGGTCCGGCAAAGGAAATATCAAATAGAACCGTTCGACTGGGCAGCAGTGATTCAAAGCGGGTGAGGGCACCAAAGGCTCCAATCTGCCAGGCCGGTAGAGCATAGGGCGGACTGAGCTTGATCTGATAGCGGCGAGCCTGCCAGCGATGCCCCAGCTCATGAACCGCCAGGATTGCCAGAATAGCAATGGCCGTAGGCAAGACTTCTGACCAGCGACCCGGCTGCTCAAACAGGCTAAAGTCTTTGAGCAGGGCTCCGGTTTCTAAGCTGGTGATTAGAGTCGCGATCGCAAGTGCTACGGCTAAAACCTTCTGCTTTGTATCCGCTGGCTTCGGATCGGTTTTGCTCGGCAGCACAATCACCGCTGGCTTATCCTCAGGACCGTTGATTAAAAACAGCCGGTAGCGATCGTTAAAGCGATTTTCCAGCTGAGCCGTTAAAGCCTTTAGACAGGCGTCGGGCTCGCTTCGCAGATTGCCCCTAAAGAATACCCCGGCCTGATAGGGAACCGTTTCGGTTCTAAAAAAGGTATCTACGCCAAAAATGGTCTCAATGTCGGCCAGGTCATCGGCTGGGATTGCCGGGGGGATAGCCGGTGGTTCGACGGGGCTGGCGGCAGTTTCAGTGGAGCCTTCTGTGGCGTTGGTGGAGTTTTCTATGGCGGCGCCAGGGCTGCTAGAGCTGTCTGTTGTGTCTGTGGCACCGGTATCAATGTCAGCTTCCGTGTTCGCCAGCTTTTGCCGGGGCGGGGCAGCGGCGGCTAGAGTCCGCAGCTGTCGTCCCAGGTAGATATACAGCCCGGTAGAAATCAGCACCAGCGTTAAAATCCAAGCCAGATTTAGATAGATACCAAAGGTAAACAGTCCAAAAAATGCTAGCCAGGGTACCATCAGGACCACGGTCTGCAGCCAGGCGAAAATGCCTAACTTACCATCGGGGCGAGCGCGGATAAATCCCCAGACGAGAATACCTACTGCCGCCAGTAAAATTAAAACTGTTACCATTACACCGAAAAACCGGGAAGACCATTAAAACTCTGCTGATAGTTTAATGGTAGACGTCCCTTTCAAGCTAAACTCGACTGCGTAAAGACGTTGGCCCGACGTCGCCCCCCGACATCGTCAAGTATGAGCAACGTATGAGCGCCCGAGAGCCGTTTAATCGTGATGCGGAGGAGCTATCAGCCGCCTTAGAGCCGTCCCTGGACCCCATGTCGATCCAAGCATCAGAACGGTTTACGGTTGACTACAACCCAGACCCTGATTTTGCATCGCCGCCAGAAACCCATTTAGAACAGCAGCTCACCGTAGCCCCTGCCCGTACGCCGATGAAGGTGTCAGTGCCCCTACTAATTGCGATCGCAGCCACCCTAATCACGCTGATCGGCCTCACCTTAGACAGCTTTTGGCTAATTTTCTTTGGCTCTTTGATTGCCCTGGGTATTTCCATCCGGCTGGCGATGCCCACCCTAACAGCGGTAGTCAAGGATCTCTCTCCAGAGCAGCGATCGCTGATTATTGCGATTCCGGGGCTGATTCTAGGCATCTACGGTCTGATGCACGTCAGCGGTGTCAATGCCGGTATTCTGGCGTGGGGAGCGACGCTGCGCTGGGATGCCATTGGCGCGCTGGGCGACTTTTTGGTGGCGATCGGTCAGATCGTTATTGCGGTTTTAGCGCTGTACGTGGCCTGGCGACAGTTTATTATTTCTCGCGACCTGACAACTCAGCAAAACCTGATTACCCAGCAGCAGACCATCGATGCCTACTTCCAGGGAATCTCTGAACTGGTGCTGGACGATGAAGGACTGCTAGAAGACTGGCCCCAGGAACGCATTATTGCAGAAGCCCGGACTGCGGCCATTTTGGGCAGTATTGACGGGGCCGGAAAAGCAAAAGTGCTGCGGTTTTTATCGCGCTCAAAGCTGCTTACTCCCCTAGCCCGCGACCAGCGTTTGGGACGCCCCATCCTGGATGGTTCAGGCGGATATGCCGAAGACCGGCTCAATGGGACTCGGGTCATCGACCTGGGGGTGATGCTGGCGGCTGGGGGCCTAACGGGCAACGACCTGCGCTGGGTTGATCTTAGCGAAGCGAATCTTATTCGCGCCGACCTGTCCCAGTGTGACCTGGTGCGAACTGATTTGGCGCGAGCGGTGCTGTGTGACGCCGATCTGACCGGGGCCGACCTGATGGGGGCTCGCTTTTTCTACGGCGCACCGGATATGGCCACACCGCGTACCCGCAACGACACCCCTGACTATGAGACCGGAGAATTTACAGGTGCCGTAGTTGAAGGAGCCGATCTATCCAACGTGCGTCGTCTGTCCGAAAGCCAGCGCTGCTATCTCTGTACCTGGGGCGGCAGCAAAACTCGGGCTACGATTCCCGGTGGCTGTCGAGAGATTCCTAATCGATTAGGGCGTTAGACGGCTGGGGTACGTAGCCGACTTGTATAAAAAGTTCTTGTAAGGTTAGGACAATTCCGATGCGGGTTGCCTATAAATCAAGTCAGCTTTGGGTAAATTGAGACTGTGCTCCATAGGTCTCCGTTCTCCTTTCTTTGAAAGCCCATGCCCTCAAAGCCCCCCAAAAAGCGAAAGAAGCGCTCAAAAAAGCGATCGCGTTCTGCCACCCCCGAGCAAAGTGCCCCACAGCTTAGCCGCAAAGAGCAGCGGGCAAAGGAGCGTGAAGCGAACAAGGCCCGGTCCCAGCTAATCCAATTTACAGTGTTGGCCTTTGTCCTATCGGGACTGGTGGGTCTGATACTGGGGTTTATCATGGACCCTACCTTGGGCATCGCTGCCACAGCGGGGCTGCTGTGTTTGAGCCTATCGTTTAAGTATCAGCGTCAGGCGCTGTATGCCTTTATTATCTATATTCCATTTTCTGGCACGGTGACCTACATGCTGGGGGGGAACTCCTTACTCCAGCTAGCCAAGGATGCTTTTTATATTCCAGCCCTGATCGGTGTGGTTCAGATGTGTCGCAAAAAGCGGTTGGATATCCTGCTGCCGGAAGCGATAAAAGTGCCTTTGGTACTGGTGCTTGCCATCGTATCGATCAACATTTTACTGGTCAATTTGCCCCAGCAGGTTCAAGGAGACGGATCGGAAAAGCCGCTTCTCATGGGAATCTTGGGTCTCAAGATCCTGCTGGGCTATCTGCCGGTGATTACCTGTATTTACTACTTGATGCGCACCTCTGAGGATTTGTACTTTCTGCTGCGGATTCAGGCGGTGCTAGTGATTGTGGCCTGCGTCCTGGGATTTGTGCAGTTCTTTATGTTGAAAACGGGTGTGTGTGCGGGGACTGAGGGCACCGGAGCGCAAGGAGTAGAATTATTTAAGGCATCGCTGCAGTCGCGCTGTTTTGTAGGGGGAGCCTTGCTGTATACCCCTTCCCAGGGGCAAATCAGACTGCCAGGTACGTTTGTGGCTCCCTGGCAGTGGGGCTGGTTTTTAATTTCCAGCGCGTTTTTTAGCTTTGGTACGGCCTTTAACGATCGTTCGGCGTTTTGGCGGCTGGTGGGCATTATTTCCTTGGTGGCCGTTTTTGTCATGTCGGTGATCTCAGGGCAGCGGATTGCCCTATTTTTGGTGCCGATTGTTGTCGGTGGGCTGAGCGTTTTAACCGGGCAGGTGACCAACCTCAAACGGTTTGTTCCCATCGGTGTAGTCCTGGGTTTAATTTTAGTGGTGTTGACCATTCGCAATCCAGATCTGTTGCAAGAGCGAGTGAACAGCTTTCAAGCCCGGTGGGATGCGTCACCTCCCCACGAGTTTGTAATCCAGCAGTTTAGGGAGGTGATGGTTTCCCAGGAGGGTATTTTAGGTAATGGCGTGGCTCGGGCGACTAACGGGGCTCGTCTTTTTGGTGATATTCGTCTGGTGGAAACCTATCATCCCAAACTGCTCTACGAGCTAGGACCGCTGGGTCTGCTATTTATTTTGCTGCTATATACTGCCGTAACCGTGGCTACGTTTAAGGCCTATCGAAAGACGCGAGACAAAAACCTGAGGGGCTATGCGGCCTCGATGTGGGTGTTTGTGTTGTTTATTAGCTACTTTCCTTACTATTATCCGCTGGATGTAGACCCGGTATCTGTTTACTACTGGCTAGCCGCCGGAATTGCCTTAAAGATTCCCACCTTGGATAAGCAGCAGCGAGAGTTGGAAAATCCGAAGAAGAAGCGATTGCGATCGCGCAAAAAAGCTAAAGCGCCGCTCCCCGAAGAAAGCCCACAGCCCGTTTGAGCGCCCATATTTTCTCAGTGTACGACCCATGTATGACCTATGACGATAGCGCCAGATCTGTTGATATCAGTTGTTATTCCCACCTACGGACGAGAAGCCGTTCTCTGTAGCACCCTGCAAAACGTGCTAGAGCAGACCTATCCGGCCTTTGAGATCATTGTTGTCGATCAAACTCAAGCGCACGAACCCGCCACAACAGAATTTCTCAACGCTCTGGCAACCCATCCTAAGGTCACGATCTACACCGTTGACTGGGCTAGCCTACCTGCCGCTCGTAATTATGCCGTAGAGCGCTGCCACGGTGACATTATTCTGTTTTTAGATGATGATGTGGAGCTGCCCCAAGGCTGTTTGGCGGCCCATGCCAAAAACTACCAGCGCTCAGATATCGGCGCTGTTGCTGGACGGGTGTTTGACCGCATGAAGCTAGCCGAATCTAATGCTGCCAAACAAATCGAAACTTTGCCGCCTGAGGCGATGGACCCCGGTATTGCCTGGTACCACATTGATCTGGTACACACCGTTAAGCCACAACAGGTGCTCACCGCCCGAGGCTGCAACATGTCCTTTCGGCGAGAGGTGTTTGACACTCACGGACTGCGGTTTGACGAACGCTTTCAAGGCAGTGCCGTTCGCGAAGAGTCAGACTTTTGTCTGCGCTTTCGCCAGACCGATCTTAAAATCTGGTACGACCCGGCGGCTCACCTGATTCATCTAGGAGAAGAAACCGGTGGCTGTCACGACATTAGCACACGCTCTTTGACGTATCAGCTCACCTTTTACCACAACCAATTTTTAATGGCGCTTAAAAACCTCACACCCTGGCAGCTACTGCGGCTGTCAGGACGGCTGTTTGACTGTCACGTGCTGGGTAATCCCCCCTGTAACAAAAGCGGTTCTCCCATCAAAATTGTCAGCCGATTTGGATTTTACACCCTGGGCTTTCTACAGGCCTGCTGGACACTGTTGACCACCTTTAGCAGCAAGGGTCGCCTCTTTAGCCTACCAGCGCAGCCGATGCCGCAACCCCGTCCAGAAGCCGTCGCCAATTCATGAAAGTTCTCGTTGCCAGCCACAGCTATATCGTGGAGCTCAATTGTGAAAAGCTGCGAACGTTGGCCCACATGGGTCATGAGGTTACAGTCGTGGTGCCTAAGCGCTGGAACCCAGGCGGGGTTCAAAATCGCATCGTTGAACCCAAAGCACGTCAGGACGGTTCGTTTCGGGTGGTGCCCATCGCCAACTTTAGTCAAAACAATCAGGGGTTGCTCAGCTTTGGCTGGGGCATTGTAGAACTGTTACGAACATTCAAACCCGACATTATTCAGGTAGAACAGGGCTCCAAATCAATCGGCTACGCTGAGCTGATCACCCTCAATCGCCTGCTTGGGGGCAAAGCTAAGCATCTGTTTTTTACCTGGTGGAATTTACCCTACGACTTAAAATTTCCTCTTTCTCTATTAGAAAGCTACAACCTGCGTCACACCGACGGTCTTGTGGCAGGCAACCAGGACGGAGCCGATATCCTAAAACAGCGAGGCTACCAAGGACCGGTGCGGGTAATGCCTCAGCTGGGGGTGGATGAGCAGCTGTTTTGCCCTCGGCCACAGCCGCAGCTACATCAACAGCTTTCCATTCCTAGCGATGGCTTTGTTATAGGATTTGTCGGCCGGTTTGTACCCGAAAAAGGATTGGTCACCCTATTTAAGGCTTTAGGAACGCTGACGGACCTGACCTGGACACTGGTGCTACTGGGACGAGGACCGCTGAAAAAAGAGTTAGAGACCCAGGCCCAGGCGCTAGGAATCGCTGAGCGTATCCGCTGGATCGAGAGCGTGCCCCACGACGCGGTGCCCGACTATATCAACCTAATGGATACCCTGGTGCTGCCGTCTGAAACCACCTACGAGTTCAAAACGCTCACATCGGTGGGTTGGAAGGAGCAGTTTGGCCATGTGTTAATTGAAGCGATGGCCTGTCAGGTGCCGGTCGTGGGCTCAGATTCCGGCGAAATTCCCTATGTGATCGATGATAGCGGGCTGGTCTTTCCCGAAGGCGACCCCCTGGCGCTGGCTGACCGGCTACGTCAGCTGATGCAGCAGCCCCAGCAGCGGCAGGCTCTGGCCCAAAAAGGCTACACGCGAGCGATGGAACACTACACTAATAAAGCCCTGGCAGCCGAGCTTTTAGCGTTTTATCAGGAGCTATTAATCGCCTGACTGATGCGGGTAGCACAGTCGATAAGCGGTAGTGCGGCTGCAAGAACTACTGTCACAATCAGGTTTCATAATAGTTACCTCAACGATTATTCTTGATATCTTCAACAGAATTTAGCTAGAAGTTATCTAAACTGAGGCTATTCAACGAAATCTATTGCAGCAATCCGGTGGTCATAACAGCAGCGCGAAGTTCAGTTATTGGCAAATTATCCCTGGTTGGCATTGCGTTAGCCGTCTCGGCCTGTAGCGGTGTTACTGACGGCGGTGGCACGCTGGTAGCTGACAGTGAATCCGACCGTTTAAATCTCAATGTGCAGCCTATTCAGGTCTGTGATGACGACGGTATTGTCTGTGCTCAGGTAGAGCTGTTTGAAACTATTGCTGACAAAATCTGGGATCAGGCCAATATTGAAATCACGTTTTTGCCGCTAAATCAGCTCAACGACACCACCTACCTGAGCGCCGACGATGATGAGTTTTCTGACCTGTCGTTTTCAGGCGATGCAGGTTCATTTGGGCGTCATCCTGACTCTACGCGTACCCAGGGGCCGATCAATCTCTGGTTTGTTGATGTGATTGAAACATCCGTCGGTCTGATTCAATTTGGTAATGCCTGGATCGGTCTAAATGGGGTGCTGGTTAGCGATGACATCTTTGATTTTAATAACGGGGCCGGACGTATCGATGTCATTGCCCATGAGCTTGGGCACAATTTGGGCCTGCGCCACTCTACGTTTGGGGCCGGTCCTGCTAATAACTTAATGACCGGCGGTGGTAGCCGGACTGTTCCCAGCTCAATTGACGATATTGTTCCAGACGGTGAGGGCTTATCTCGACTGACGCCGGAGCAAATTGAGCGAGCCAGAGAAAGTAATTTTCTAACTCCAGAGAATGCTGATGCTCCGCTGCCCATACTAGAGGCAGATGCTATTCCTATCGGTGTGCCGTTAGTCGGTGATGTTCCCTTTGCCGCACTACCGGCTAGTCGCCCTGAGGCCGACGCCCTACCTCTGGCTAGTGAGGCTGTTGCTGTGTCTGAATCTCCTCTGTCACTGCTAACCTGGCTATTGTTACTGCCCCTAGGACAGCGCATCTATCGTCGAAACAGCGGTTAGTTTTTTCTATGGCCAAGTCCCTAAAGGTATTACAGATTGTCCCCTCGATCTCTTTAGTCTATGGGGGACCAAGTCAGATGGTACGAGGACTGAGCCGGTCACTGGCAGGGCAGGGGGCTGACGTAACGGTACTCACGACAGACGCTAACGGCGATGAAGGACAGGCTCCTTTAGAGGTGCCGCTGGGTCAGCCAATCGAAACCGACGGCTATCGTACGATTTATTTTCGCTGTGCGCCGTTTCGACGCTATAAGTTTTCGCTATCGCTGCTGCAGTGGCTGCAACGCCACGGGGCTGAGTATGATATTGCCCACATCCACGCGCTGTTTTCTCCTGTAAGTAGTACGGCTGCCACCGTTGCTCGCTGGCAGCGGCTGCCCTACATTCTGCGACCTTTGGGTACGCTGGACCCGGCAGATTTGGCTAAAAAGAAACAGTTTAAGCAGCTGTATGCGGCAGTGCTAGAGCGATCCAATATTCAGGGGGCTACCGCGCTACACTTTACCAGCGAACAAGAGGCCAAAATATCACACCGCTTTGGGGTAAAGACTCGGGATATGGTGCTACCTTTAGGTGTGGTGCTGCCTGAGTTTGACTGTAGCGATCGCAAAGCACGGCAGAACATTCAACAGCGCTACGGCATTGCTGACGGGATACCCATAGTGCTGTTCATGTCGCGGGTTGATCCCAAAAAAGGATTGGATTTGTTGCTGCCTGCTTTAGAGAAGCTGCATCGGCTGGGTACGCCGTTTCACTTTATTCTGAGCGGTGGCAATCCTCAGGATCAGGGTTATGTCGATGCGATCGCAACCCGCATCAGAAACTCTCCTCTCACCCACTGCACCACGATGACCGGATTTGTCTCGGGCGATCTCAAGACGCAGATATTACAGGCAGCCGATGTGTTTGTACTGCCCTCGTATTACGAGAATTTTGGTATTGCAGTCGCCGAAGCGATGATGGCGGGTAAACCAGTGGTGATTTCAGACCAGGTACATATTTGGCAAGATATTCAACAAAGCCAAAGCGGCTGGGTGGTTCCCTGTGAGCGAGATAGCCTAAGTGAAGCGCTGAGTACGACGCTGACGAACGCGACAGAACGACGACAACGAGGAGAGAATGGGCAGGTATTTGCTAAAGAGAACTATGGGTGGGATGCGATCGCAACGCGTATGATCGAGCAATACCATCAGCTGATGTAATTCGTTTCTACTATCCACATTGCCTGAGAAAAGGAGACGTTTACGATGCTGTTTCGTCAGTTGTTTGATCAAGAATCGAGTACCTATACTTATCTAATTGCTGATTCCCAAACTCGCGAAGCCGTTCTTTTTGATCCGGTTATCGAGCAGATCGATAGAGATCTCAAGCTTATTCGTGAGCTAGAACTAACGCTTTTGTTTTGTCTAGAAACACATATTCATGCCGATCACATCACTAGTACAGGTGAAATGAGAGACCGCACTGGCTGTCAGGGCTTAGTACCCGAAAATGCGAATATCAGCTGCGCTAGTGGTTTTGTTAGACATGGACAGATTCTAGAGGTCGGCAGCTTGACCATTGAAGCAATCGAAACTCATGGCCATACGGACAGCCATATGGCTTATCTCGTTGCAGGCGATCTCGTTCTAACGGGTGACGCGCTGCTCATTCGCGGCTGTGGTCGCACAGACTTTCAGGGTGGCAGCGCTGGGATACTGTATGACCACATTACGCAGCGATTATTTTCCCTAGCCGATAGCACACGAGTCTATCCTGCACACGACTATCACGGTCAGACAGTCTCTACCATTGGAGAAGAGAAGCGCTGGAACCCCAGGCTTGTGGATCTAGACTCTGAGCCAGTGCAGCTGCGCGATCGCACAGACTTTATTCAACTTATGAACAATTTAGATCTGCCCAAACCCAAAAAGATCATGGAAGCCGTGCCTGCCAATGAGCACTGTGGCCAGCAGACGACCTCGCGCCTTAAGTAAATCCAATGAGGGAGTCCAGACCCGTCGTTTCCCGATAGACTAAAGCATTGTGTCTTTTGCTACCCGACGATCCTCATGTCAGAGCAGATTGGTCTGTTTGGTGGTCAGCCCGCCCCCGAAGCTGCCGCCCTATCTCCCGAAGACTGGGAGCAGATTCCCACCAGCGCCAGCATTCCGATCCCTCCAGGAGCTTATGAGGATTTGGAACAGATGGCGAGCCACTGTAATCAATGTCAGCGGTGCGAGCTAGCCAGCGGACGTACCAACGTGGTGATCAGTCGCGGCAGCCCAAACGCGTCGATTATGATTATCGGCGAAGGCCCGGGTCAAAATGAGGACGAACAAGGAAAACCTTTTGTAGGCAAGTCCGGCCAGCTACTAGAAAAAATTCTGGCCTCTGTCCGGCTAGACACGCAGAACGACGTCTACATCTGCAACGTGGTTAAATGCCGTCCCCCTGGCAATCGTACTCCGACGGCAGGGGAAGTTAATGCCTGCGTCGGCTATCTTAAAGAGCAGGTACGGCTGGTAGACCCAAAGATTATTCTCTTAACTGGCAATACTGCCCTGAAGGGACTGCTTGGTGTAAAACAAGGTATCACTAAGGTACGGGGCACCTGGATGGAATGGGAAAACCGCCACTGTATGGCTATATTTCATCCAGCCTATCTGCTGCGCAATCCATCGCGCGAGAAAGGTAAACCCAAGTGGCTAATGTGGCAGGATATCCAGGCAATTCGAAAAAAGCTAGACGAATTAAATTCTTAGGTTAAACTGAAGTCTCATTTTCAGAAAATTACCGTACATAAGTTAGCGAAAGACAATCTGAGTTTAAGTTTCTGTTCAATTACTTATTGAGCCCCTATTTGTAGCGTCTACACTGATAATCAAATTTGCTTTCCAGCTGTAGATGTCAAACAATTTCTCTGATCCCAATCCTTCTGAACAGCCCTCATCTGCTGCATCGGAACTAGCTAAGGCCATAGGAAAGAAACCTCTCCTTAGTTGGGGAGCCGCTGGAGTTGCGCTTTTTCTAGCAGTGCACTTTGCAAAAATGGGACAGTGGAAACCAGCAGGGTTTTGTATGTTAGGGGCTGGGCTATTTGCCATCATCGACAAGCTATACAAAAAACTAGAGCCTGAGCTTGACAAACTATTTCAGTGGCTGGTCAATAACTTTGTAGGTTGGGTGAAAAAAAGCTGGTGGAAAATTACTGCTGATTTTCAAGGGAAATACTATCAGCAGCTTATCTTCGATTGCCGTGATTATCAAACGAAAGGACTGAAGACTACGGGACCTTTTACATTAGATTTGGAAAAGGTATTTGTACCACTGCAGCTTGCTCCTGAGAGCGCGCAAAACGTGTCGTCTGACATGATCCGGCAAAAAATTGCTGAACGCTGCTTGGAAATTTGGGACCTTTTGGCTGAAATGCCTAAGCAACCAAGCTATCAGCGAATTGCGATTATCGCACCACCAGGTGCAGGTAAAACCATACTATTGGAACATCTGACACTGACGTATGCTCAACAGGCGCAGCGACGGGAACACCGAAAAGCACCTACCTTAATTCCTATATTGGTGTATCTGCGAACAGTACGTCAGGAGATAGATGTTGAAAAGCCACCAACATTGTCCACCATTATTGAAAATCGACCAGAAATTAAGACTCGCAATCCAAAGGGGTGGTTTGAGACTCAGTTGAAACAAGGTAAATGCCTTGTATTACTTGATGGTTTGGATGAGGTTGCTGATGAAGGACAACGGCATAAGGTGAGTTGCTGGGTTAATCAGCAGATGTATATTTACCCAAAATCGTGCTTCATTTTGACGTCTCGCCCATTTGGGTATGAACAAGCGAGCCTAAATCGAGTGGGTACGCTGTTGGAAGTGCAGCCGTTCAGCTTGAGGCAGATGCAGCAGTTTATTAAAAACTGGTATTTGCAAAACGAACTTAAAAGCCGTTTGGGGAAAGATGATGAAGGTGTGCGACAGGTTGCGACCAAACAAGCCAATGATTTGATCAATCGCATTAAGAAATCATCCCCTCTGGCAACAATGGCGCTGAACCCTTTGTTGTTAACAATGATTGCAACGGTGCATTGCTATCGAGGTGCTTTACCAGGACGGCGCGTAGAACTCTATAGCGAAATTTGTGATGTTTTATTAGGACGGCGACAAGATGCAAAAGGTATTCCAGATTCCTTGACCTCAATCCAAAAACGCTCAGTTTTGCAGGTTTTGGCATTGGCATTAATGCAACGAAATACTCGTGAGTTTTCACTACAATTGGGATGTGAATTGATTTGCGATACGTTGCGAGGTATAGCAGGAGATAGTATTCAACCTGCGATGTTTTTAGAGGCGATCTCTAACCAAACTGGGCTATTGATAGATCGAGAGAAATCACTGTATGAGTTTACCCATAAAAGCTTTCAAGAATATCTAGCAGCTGTAGAGGTGCAAGAGGACCTACTTATTCAAAAGGTCAATGAAGACTGGTGGGCTGAAACCATTCGACTCTATGCCTCTCAAGATGATGCGACACGTCTGATTCAAGCAGCACAAGCTGATGGAAGTGTAAAAGCTTTGACTTTAGCATTTGATTGTTTAGAAGAAGCCTTGAGTGTGCAGCCAGCAGTACGTAATGCATTAGAGGATCAATTAACAAACGGTTTAGAATCCGACGACCCAGAATTATTTCGCCTGGCCGCAGAAGTTAAACTGTCTCGTCGGTTGAACCAATTGTTACGAATTGATGAGTATCGAGAAATTGATACAGGCTTTATTACTTGTGCAGAATATCAGTTGTTTATCAATGCTAAAAAAAAGGAAGGCATTCAACGGCAACCAGAGCATTGGTCTACTGATCACTAAGCGACTGGAGAACCGAACACAACAAATGAAGTAATAAAAATAAATGATGCTAAAGAAATTTGACGATGGCTGTCGGAGGAGGGGAAGG
>ERZ1740072.13-NODE-13-length-149362-cov-9.474070_pt1 | contig 149362 bp, 130 predicted proteins | sample MGYA00581733_ERZ1740072 | MGnify/ENA primary metagenome ERZ1740072 (study PRJEB43018, sample SAMN04849741) | marine metagenome | isolation source: floating plastic debris | place: Pacific Ocean | collected 2008-08-30 | study: EMG produced TPA metagenomics...
GATGATGACGACTCATCATCACTCATTCCGTTCGACTTCGTGTCGCACGAGCTGTACGCATTTTACAGCCACCCTGATGACGTTGCAGGGTGGCTCTATTTTTGGGCGCTTTCCTAACCCAGTAAAAACAAAGGAAAACGCCCGATGACTGTACCCATAGCACCGACTACTGTACCCGCCGATCTATCGATCACGCTGCCTACGGGCGAAACCATTCGCCATATTCTGCTCGGCAGCCCCGGCGGTATTCGCCAAACTATCCACCTGCTCCATAACCTCAAATACGTCGAACCCAGCCAGTGGAGCCCCCTAATCGAAATTCCTGACAATCAGCTGATCCTCACCCCCAGCCAAGGCGACGTCATCAGCATCCTCATGAAACGCCTGTAGGTTGGGTTGCACCACACCTACACATTTCGCATACCCCCAAAACCTCAATCAACCCAACATTGCCAACCCAATAAATTCTACGCGGCAGAAATTGTTGGGTTGATTGGGATTCAGATAAAAAGCAAGGATTTCGATGCTGTAGCAACCCAACCTACGGCAATGCCCAATCGCCCTCGTTGCTATACTGCAACCTATATTCCCCCGTCTAAACAATGCCCAAATGGTTTAACACCGCTGGTCCGTGTCAGCCCGATATCCACTATATGCTGTCCCCCACCCAGCGCTTTCCAGGGATAAAGATGATTTTCACTATTAAAAAAGGGTGAGCCTTGCCCACCCTTTGAATAGCCTATTTATGTTTTGCGAATAAAGGTCTAAGCTGCGACCTTGACTCTAAACATCAGTCGCTCGTTCTCTACACCGACGTCGATGGTATCGCCGCCTTTATAGTCACCGCGAAGAATACCTTTAGCGATGGTCGTTTCTAGCTCTCGCTGAATTGCACGCTTTAGCGGTCTTGCGCCATAGACAGGATCGTAACCAACATCGGCGACAAAGTCTAACGCTTCTTCAGATAGCGACAGCCCGATCTTTTGCTCGGCTAGTCGTTTCTCCAAGCTTTTTACCTGTAGTTTGACAATTTCTCGTAGCTGAGACTTTTGCAAACTATGGAAGATAATCATCTCATCCACCCGGTTTAGAAACTCAGGTCGGAAGTTGGAGCGCAGCGCGTCCATCACGCGGCTTCTCATTTCCTCATAGCGGCTGTCGTCACCTGCCACGTCCAGAATAAACTGAGAGCCGATATTGCTGGTCATGATAATCACTGAGTTCTTAAAGTCCACGGTACGACCCTGAGAGTCGGTGACACGACCATCATCCAGAATCTGTAGCATGACGTTGAATACATCGGGATGAGCCTTCTCTATCTCGTCAAAGAGAATCACGGAGTAGGGCCGACGTCGCAGTGCTTCAGTTAGCTGACCGCCTTCGTCATAGCCGACATATCCTGGAGGCGCGCCAATCAGCCGAGAGACTGAATGTTTCTCCATATATTCCGACATGTCAATGCGGACGATGGCTTCTTCGGTATCAAACAGATAGCTGGCCAGCGCCTTAGCTAGCTCAGTTTTACCGACACCTGTGGGGCCAAGAAAGATAAAGCTAGCGGTGGGTCGGTTGGGGTCGGCTAGACCCGCGCGCGATCGCTGAATAGAATCGGCTACGGCCGTCACGGCTTCATCCTGACCGATGACTCGATGGTGCAGCTCTTCTTCTAGGTGAAGCAGCTTAGCCATTTCTGACTGCACCAGCTTGCTAATGGGAATACCGGTCCACTTAGAAATAATCTCGGCGATGTCTTCCTCGGTGACCTCTTCTCTCAGCAGAGTTTTGCCGCTGGCCTGAGATTCAGCCAGCTGTTCTTCTGCTTGGGAGACTTTTTCCTGTAGCTCGGTGAGCTTGCCGTACTTAAGCTCTGCTGCTCGGTTGTAGTCGTATTCGCGCTCGGCTTGGGCAATCTCGATATTAACTTTATCGATCTCTTCTTTGATCACTTGGATTTGATCGATGCCGTCTTTCTCTGACTGCCACTGGGCGTTGAGAGCACTTTGTTCTTCTTTGAGATTGGCCAGTTCTCTCTCTAGGCGGTCCAGTCGCTCAAGAGATCCAGCATTGGTTTCATTTTTAAGAGACAGTCGCTCCATCTCTAATTGCAGGATCTTACGATCGACTTCGTCTAGCTCCTCTGGCTTAGAGGTGATCTCCATTTTGAGCTTAGCGGCGGCTTCATCGACCAGGTCAATGGCCTTGTCAGGTAAGAAGCGATCGCTAATGTAACGGGTTGACAATGTAGCCGCTGCCACGAGCGCATTGTCCGCAATGGTGACACCGTGGTGCAGCTCATAGCGTTCTTTAAGACCTCGCAGGATAGAGACAGTGTCGGTCACCGAAGGCTGGTCGATATAGACCTGCTGAAAACGGCGTTCTAGGGCCGCATCTTTTTCGATGTACTGACGGTACTCATCTAGGGTGGTAGCTCCAATACAGCGCAGTTCGCCACGAGCCAGCATGGGCTTGAGCAGGTTCCCGGCATCCATGGCACCCTGAGTCGCCCCAGCACCGACAACGGTGTGAATCTCGTCAATAAATAGGACGATTTGTCCCTGGGAGTCGGTGACTTCTTTGAGCACCGCTTTGAGACGTTCTTCAAATTCACCGCGATATTTGGCTCCGGCAATTAGGGCCCCCATGTCTAAGGCGATTAGTTTGCGATCGCGCAACGACTGAGGCACATCATTATTAATAATTCGCTGAGCCATGCCTTCAGCAATGGCTGTTTTACCGACGCCTGGCTCACCAATGAGCACTGGGTTATTTTTTGTCCGGCGCGACAAAATCTGGATCGTCCGACGAATTTCATCATCCCGGCCAATTACCGGGTCCAAACGCCCCTCGCGGGCATATTCGGTCAAATCACGACCGTATTTCTCTAGCGCTTCGTATTTCCCTTCAGGGTTTTGATCCGTCACCTTTTGATGGCCTCGTACTTGTTCTACAGCAGTTTTAAGCTGCTTGGCGTCGATGCCCGCCTCCCGCAGCAGGGATTTACCAAAACGAGCATCGTCCGGATAGCCCAGCAGTAAATGCTCAATGGAAATGTAGTCGTCTTCAAACGTCTTGCGACACGTTTCGGCCCGATCAAGCAGGGCATCAAGAGATCGTCCTAGATAGACGGTATCGCTTTGACCTTTGACCTGGGGCTGCTTGCGCAGAAAATTTTCAGTCGCACTGCGCAAATTTTCCACAGAGGCACCGGCCTTTTGCAAGATACGGCTCGCCAACTCATTTTGATCCAGTAGCGTCAGCATTAGATGTTCCGTTTCCAGCTGCTGATGCTGTCGTTGTTTGGCCAGCTCGGTCGTGGCCGCGATCGCAGCCCATGCCCGCTCGGTAAACTGATTTGGATTGGTGGGTTGCATAGCCAAGGCTCCTACTGCGTGTGCGCTTGTTTGCATTCTAGGCAAATACTCGGAGCCACGATGATCGGTGTTCCTCCTACCATGAGGTAGGTATTGCCGCCCCATGGGTAAAAGGATCGGTTTTATCCGTAACGGCCAATTAAAGAAGGGTATGTTACTAATAGATGTTGAGGGGCAAAACCTGAGATTTCTGAGTTTCTGACTTGCTATCTCAATAGAAATCTGTATTTTGAAGAAGGTGTGATTGATTTTTACCCCGATTTTGTCTGCTCTTTGCTGTTCAACGACATCTATGGCGGATAATCTCATAACAAAATCAACTATCACCATGTGTATTGCCTAGCGAGACGTTTTGCCAAATCTTCCTCCACGAGAGACTGGTCCAGTGCATTCTGCACTGCGTCAGACGCTATATTCCACTTACCGAGAGCAGCAACCTCTACAGCGGCTGTCTCGTACTCTCTCGCCATTAGAATTTATTCGATTTCTAAGCTATATCAATTTAGAGACAGTCAGGATTGTCATCAAAGCCACGCTGCAGCGGCGTTTGCCCAGTTTGGCTTCAGAAATGGCCTACAACGCGATGCTAGGTCTTTTTCCTGGCATTCTGGCGATGCTGACGGCCATTGGTCTGGTTAACTCCTTGCAGAACACGTTTAATCGTTTGGCCATGAGCCTGAGTGAGATCGCTCCTGGCGCGGTGAATGAGCTAATCCAAAACTTTGCGGCAGAAGTTAGCGAAGGAGAAAATAAAAGCCTGTTTTCGTTGAGTTTTGTGATCGCGCTATGGGCGTCATCGGGAGCTATTAGCGCCGCGATGCGAGCCCTCGATGAAATCCATCAAATTCCTCCCAAGCAGCGCCGTCCCTTTTGGAAAGCTCGACTGCTCTCTATCGGACTGACCATCGGTACCATTTTGCTACTGATGACTGCGTCTTATTTGGTCTTTGTCAGTGCTGGGGTGATCAGACTGCTGGCCCAGCAGAGCGGCGATACGGTGGGCATTTGGGTGCTGCGTATTTGGGAACTGCTAACGTGGCCGCTGGCGCTAGGGATTGTGTCGTTGGCGTTTGCTTTTGTCTATCGCTTTGGCCCTAGCCGCTGGACCCGAGGCAAACCGCTGATGCCCGGTGCTATCCTGGCAGCCCTGTCCTGGGCGCTGCTATCGGCATCTTTCCGCCTGTATGTGGCTCAGTTTGGCAACTATAACAAGGTGTACGGTGCCGTTGGTACCGTCATTGTGTTGCTGCTGTGGCTATTTCTTACCTCACTGGTGATGCTGATTGGTGAACAGCTCAACGTTATTGTGGGAGAGCTAATGGTGCACGGCCCTGGCTTCTTCGGACGCTATTCTCAGTCAAAAGGGTATCGCAGCGATCCCAGTCAGCTCCCCAGTTTAGACAAATCCACTATTAATAAAGACCGTCATCGGTGACGGCTCTAGGCCAGTACTGCGACCGTATCACCAACGGTGAGCTGCCCTTCGCTGTGGGCAATTAGGTTTTGGCCAAACCAGATGGCACTATCCCAGCGGCGATAGGTAGCCAGCGTCTTGAGTGGTTCTTTGCCTTGTTCTCCTGTGGTCTGCTCCACGCCTGGTATAGAGCAGCGAGAGCAGGCTTTGGCCACATCAAACATAATATTGCCAACTTTGATTTGCTTCCAGCCATCTTCGGCAAAAGCCTCGCAACCTGTGACCACCAGATTTGGACGAAATCGGTTCATGGGCACCGATGGCTCTGATTGAGTATTCAGACGACTATTCAAATCAGCCAGTGATGCTTCGGAAATAAGCAAAAACGGATACGCATCGGAAAAACTATTGGCGGTATCAAAACGACCATGATCTGCAGGCCGGTGCGTGGTATCAGGCATGTAAACCAGCTGCACTTCCAACCCCAAATAGTCGCTCAGATACTGAGCGGCCTCATCGCCCATATACCAGGCAGTACAGCAGTCGCCCCATACATTGACACTGATAGGTTTAGGCTCAGGAGGGACTGCTGTCAGCGCTATTGACGTACTGCCAATGCTCAAATGTAGCGCTTCTTTAACAGCGACTTGAATGAGAGCCAGTTTGGGAAACTTTCGCTGAGTGAGAAACTTACCGCTGCGATCGCAAATCATCCAGCGGCGGTCGTGCTTGAGTCCTCGGGAGGTTACCTGCGCCTGAGTTAGCTTGATACCTGCGGCGGATTTGATGGGATAGGTCGTCAGTCCACTGAGCTTGATGTCAACCATTGATATGTCTCCTATGACGGTTATCCGCCTAGCCACTCACCTGGCTCAACTGCCATAAAATTATTTATAACTTAAGGGGAGATCGATACAATCAGCGCGTTGATTAGTTACCGATAGTCAGCTGCCCGCTCCTGTTCTTTTAATACAGCACCATGGATAAGCTCTACGCAATGGAAGACGCCCAGCGGATTTTGCAAATTGCGATCGCGCAGGAAGCCGACTCAGGTGAGCTTTCCCACCAGCAGCTGCTAGAAATTGCGGATGAGCTTAACATCAGTCCAGCGGCGCTTCAAACCGCTGAACAAGAATGGAAAATTATGAAAGGCAAGGCCGAGGACCATCGCCTGTTTCAGCATCAGCGGCTGCAGCGGCTACAAAGTCAGCTGATGCGCTATGGCATTGTCATTTCCTTTCTCGTCATCATGGACTTTCTGACTCCTGGAGGTTCTTTTCTTGGCCACCTGGGGTTTTCACTATACGTCGCTCTGTTTTGGGGTCTAGGGCTGTCTCTCAAAGCCTGGCGCACTCTACAGACATCTGGCGAACGCTACGAACGTGACCTGATTAAATGGCGACGCAAGCGTAGTATGCAGCGGACAATTGACGGCGTCGTCAATCGCTTTCTAGGACCCACGTAGTGCATGACTCGTTTTAAGTTGCTGTGAAGTTTCAGACAAAATTTTTGCGGCGGTCTATTACCACCACAAATTGTTACAAAGCTTACAACCGTGGCCCATCAAGGCGGAACGGTACTCCTATAGACGACTTGGTCAAAGCCTTGGCCATCAGTGGTCAGGCGAAATTTTATAAATTTTCCTTGTAGATGCCAAAATCATTTGCACTTTCTGGCCAATCCTGCAATGATACGAAACACAAGGCTGATTGTGTGTTCTCGAATTTGTACTGAATAGCTGCGGATGGAGCATCGTTAAGATGTGTTACGTCCGCAGCTATTTGGTGTTTAGTTCTAATGATCAAACCAAGCGTTTAGCGCTAATGATTAAACAACCCCTTTCAGCAAACACCCCCCGGCTCATGGGAGACCTTATTCCAGATTCAGCAGCGACGCCCAAACGTCAATTTATCCAGGTTTGTCAGTATCGTAGCTGTCGACGGTTTCAATCTGCGGCTGTCCTGGCTGCTTTTAAGCAGTATGCCGGGGCCGATCTGATGGTGTCTGCTAGTTCCTGTCTCGGGCAGTGTGGCTCGGGACCCACGGTGAGGGTAGCGCCAGATAACGTTTGGTACTGTCGAGTTCTGCCTCAGGATGTTGCAACGGTCATAGAGCAGCACATCCATCAAGGTAAACCCGTCAAACGGCTTTTACACCCTCGGTTTCATCCTGACTACCAGCGGCTTTTGGACCGATTACAGTCGTAGGGTCTTTGTCGTTGGTGAGCTGCGATCGCACCTAGCCCAACAATAAATATCAATTCCCCACTGGAGAACCGGAGTATACTGAAGAGGTTGCAGTTACGCCGCGCCGTGGAACTCTCCTGCAAAAGTGAATACGCTTTACTGGCACTTCTAGAACTCAGTCTAAATTTTGACAGGGGTGAGCCGTTGCAAATTCGACAGATCGCCTCACAGCAAAATATTCCCGATCGCTATTTAGAACAGCTACTCGCCACCCTCAGACGCGCTGGATTTGTCAAAAGTCAGCGTGGGGCCAAAGGCGGATATTTGCTGGCCCAGGCCCCTTGGAACGTCATCTTATTAGACGTTGTGAATTGTATCGAAGGTCTGGAAAATAAAGACAATGCAGGCGATGCTGTACTAACGACAGAGCGTCAGGTTGTTCGGAGTTTGTGGAAAAACGCTCAAGACGCGGCCAGAGAAGTTCTATCGGCCCACACTCTGCAAGATTTGGTCGAGCAGCGTAACGCCAAGCATCAGGTTGATTTGATGTACTACATTTAGCGTCCTGGGGAACAGCTCACCATGCGGATCGCCCAAAATATTACTGAACTAGTGGGTCGTACCCCCCTAGTTAAACTCAATCAGATTCCTCAAGCGGAAGGCTGCGGCGCTCAAGTGGTGCTCAAGCTAGAAGGGATGAATCCGTCTGCTTCGGTCAAAGATCGCATCGGCGTCAATATGATCGCCACTGCTGAAGCGGCTGGTCAAATTCATCCTGGTAAAACTACGCTGGTAGAGCCCACCTCTGGTAATACTGGAATTGCGCTGGCAATGGCCTCAGCCGCTCGCGGCTATCGATTGATCTTGACGATGCCAGAGACCATGAGCGCTGAGCGACGGGCAATGCTGCGTGCTTACGGGGCTGAGCTAGAGCTTACCCCCGGTCATGAGGGCATGGCTGGGTGTATTCAGCGGGCTCAACAAATTGTCGAGTCTACGCCGGATGCCTACATGCTGCAGCAGTTTCGAAATCCCGCGAATCCGGATATTCATCGTCGTACGACGGCTGAAGAAATTTGGCAGGATACGGAGGGGCAGGTGGACTTTTTGGTAGCAGGTGTGGGCACGGGCGGTACGATTACCGGCGTCAGCGATGTGCTCAAACGACGTAAGCCTGAGTTTAAGACGGTTGCAGTAGAACCGGCTAACAGTCAGGTGCTGACCGGCGGTAAACCAGGGCCCCACAAGATTCAAGGAATTGGCGCTGGTTTTGTCCCAGAAGTGCTGCAGGTAAAGCTGATTGACGAGGTCATTGCTGTGAGTGATGACGATGCGATCGCATTTGGTCGGCGTCTGGCTAAAGAAGAGGGTATTCTTTCGGGGATCTCTACCGGAGCCGCCCTGTGTGCTGCGATTGAAGTCGGTCGCCGTCCCGAAAATATAGGCAAGCTAATTGTTGTGATTCAGCCGAGCTTTGGTGAACGCTATCTCAGCACGCCCCTATTCCAAGAACCTTTCTCGACAGCTTCTTTAGCTAACGCTCGCTAGCCCCAGAAGTACAGCGACTTCTACCCATTCCACCACAGCACCATAGGTGTCCCCAGTATGTCCGCCTAGTTGTTTGGCTAACCAGGCGGATACCAGCCACGCAGCGCCACCGCCTGTAATCATGGCCGCGGTACCATAGCGCCAGGAAATCAGCCTCAGCATTATGGCCAATATTGTTATTCCCACTAATCCAATGGCCCAGGGTAAAGCTTGCCAGACTGAAGGAATCGCTTGTTTATGAAAAGCACCTTTCCCCTCAGCCTTGAGATACGGGTAGCGGCCAATGGCCCACTGCTGTCCCCAACGGCCCCAGGCGGCAGCGGCCAGTAGCGCAAACCAGCGGCTATGACCAATTGATGTAAGCGCTGTGACTTTGAGGAGGAGAATTGCGATCGCAGCCATCACCCCAAAAGCTCCTGCCTGACTGTCGGCCATAGCGGCTAAACGTCTTTTCGGTTCTTGGACGGCAAGACCGTCGGCAGTATCCATGGCACCATCTAAGTGCAATCCGCCCGTTAGCCACATGCCACTCAATATCACCAAGGCACTGCGCAGCAGTAGTGGCAATCCCAATCCCAGTAGCAGCAGGTCTAGCAGCGTTAGGAGAGCACCCAGAACAAGCCCAACCAACGGTGCAACTCGGGCAATCTTTTCAAACCGTACTGGCCAACAAGACGGCAATGGCAAACGCGTATAGAACAAGACCGCGCCATTGAATAGAGCCCATTGAACCTTTGCTGCTTGGAATCCTCTTGCAAACCATCGTTTCATAAACTTCTCAAAGATTTATCCACAGGCGATTTCAGGCATCGAATGTAGCCCGAACAATCATCCGACGATCTGGTGCAAAATTCGATGTTCAGTATTCTGGCCGAAGGCAGTACGAGAATTCGCTGAAATAATATGTAAGCAAGAGGATAGAGCCTTACAAGAAGATTATTTTCGCCTTTGGCGTTCCAAATAATCAGATTTAATCTATCTTGAATATAGATAGATTGTTAAAAGCCTCGGTGTTTTACGGGCCCACTGCTAACTACAAGCGCCCATCTACCGACCCTGTTATGAGTTATCAACCTTCAACAACTTCTTTGCCAGCCCCCTGTCTTGTCGATACTGGTACCGTTATCAATAAAAAAGATATGGTGCGCATCCTGCAACACTTAGGGCGGGTTCGATATAGCCACACTCAAGAAGAGCAGCTTCTCAAAGAGGGTGAGGGATATGTCGTTGAGGTCTTTAGCGACCCTCAACAGGCAACGCTAGTGGCCAACAGCAGCCTGTACCTCAATGTCACCAGCTTTGACTATATGGAAATGGGGCAGCTAGACGATAGCCAGCCCTACTTCGATCTCATTCAAGACAATCGCTGTCTTCGTATCTTGCCGCTGTCTAATCCCCTGACAGAGCGCAATACCTGTACCATCAATGACGCTACACTAGAGGCCATGCTGGCTGAAGCGTTGACGGCGCGCTGGGATGCCTGTCTGGACGATGAGAGTAATAACTTTGGCAGCTAGCCCTTGTATCTGTTGTCTCAAATCTAGTACGGTTGCTCACGGAAGCATCGTTGGGACTGCGTTAACTGTTGGCTACTGACCCATTTTTCTTTGAACACCATGCCTCTTGCACTCACACCAAAGCAAGAGCCGGTACATTTCATACGCCCCACGGGCCTGTCCATACCCCACGCTTTATGCCAGTGGGCACTTTAGCCAACGTTAAAACGGTAACCCCGGCACAGCTACACGATGCCGGCGCGCAGATGGTCCTGGCAAATACGTATCACCTACACCTGCAGCCTGGTGAAGAACTGGTAGCGGCAGCCGGTGGTCTGCATAAATTTATGGGGTGGTCTGGCCCTATGCTGACCGACTCTGGCGGCTTTCAGGTTTTTAGTCTGAGTAAAATTCGTACGATTGCTGAAGCTGGGGTAACGTTTCGTTCACCTCGCGACGGGCGGGTTATTCACATGTCTCCTGAGGAATCCATTCGGATTCAAAATCAGCTAGGGGCAGATGTGGTGATGGCATTTGACGAGTGTCCGCCATATCCGGCCGATCGAGATGCGGTAAAGGCTGCGACTGAGCGTACCTATCGCTGGCTAAAGCGCTGCATTACGGCCCATCAGCGCAGCGATCAGGCCCTATTTGGAATTGTTCAGGGTGGAGTATATCTAGATCTGCGTCAGGCCGCAGCCGAGCAGCTAGTGGAGTTAGACTTACCCGGCTATGCCATTGGTGGTGTCAGCGTTGGCGAACCGCCGGAGCTGATCGAAAAGATTGTACAGGCAACAACACCGCTGCTGCCGCCTGATAAACCAAGATACCTGATGGGTGTTGGTACCTATCGAGAAATGGCTCAAGCGATCGCAGCCGGTATGGACCTGTTTGACTGCGTTATTCCTACCCGGTTTGCCCGACATGGAGCTGCGTTGGTTGGTGGAGACCGATGGAACTTAAAAAACGCTCAGTTTCGCCGAGATCTCACACCGTTAGATCCAGATTGCCCTTGCTACACCTGTCAAAATTTCACCCGCGCCTATCTGTGCCATCTCATTCATGCCCACGAGCTGCTGGCCTATACATTATTGTCTATTCACAACATCACTGAGCTCATTCGGTTTACTCAGTCTATTCGTGAAGCAATTTTACAAAATCGATTTTTTGAGACATTTCATGCGTGGCTAGAGCCCTCTGGGGACAACGGTTAGAAAGAATATGAACAAACCTTAGCTTGCACCACAGCATGTTAAGATGTGATTCAATTATTAAGCAAACTATCGCCAACGTAGAGAGGTTTTCATGGACGCGGTCCTACTGTTAGCTAAACTCCCCGAAGCTTATCAAGCATTTGCTCCCTTGGTAGATATTTTGCCTATTCTGCCAATATTTTTCCTGTTGTTAGCCTTTGTTTGGCAGGCATCCGTTGGCTTCCGCTAACTCAGATGGGCAAATGTGCGTTTGTTGCCGTAATCGCCTGAAGTGTTTTTAGGCGTACAGGTTTGAATGTTAAGTCTCTTTTTTCTGAACGACTAAGCAAAGAGGCTGACTGCTATTGACAATGTCAGAATAGCCATCGCTTAAAAGCCGTCTAGATACAGAAAGCGAAGAAAGCCTGATTAGGTTTTCTTCGCTTTATACTGAATTTCTAATTTTAGACTGATGTCTTCTGGTAATAAAAGACGTATGAAATGCCTGCTCTAAAGAGTCATATGAGTGTACTTGTGCTGCTTGACGTTGTCTTCAGCAGTGACCTTATGAGATGCATTCAAGATACGCTTTTTGTCAGTGGAGAAGTTGACTGCAGTAAATGTTTGACCGCAGGGTACAGCTGACTGAATATCAGGTTTGTTCTGATACGTTCTAGCAGCAGCCTCTACGCGTTCGACAAAGTTCTCACAGAACTGAGCCCCCTTAGCATCTACAGGCAAATGATTGACTGCGGGTCGTTGTTCATCTAAAACTTGACCTAGCTGCAAACTATATAGCGTTTGATAGGATGTAGGCACTCCTTTGGTGAGTGCTTCAAAATAGGCTGATGGTACAGGCTCTATGATTTTGATGGGCACCATCTCACCGTCTTGCTTTGTAAAGCAGTGGGCTAAACCAACAATTACGTAGTCACTGTCTGATAACGCAGCTGGTACAGAAGAAATAGTCATAATGGCCCAAAACAATAGTAATAGCTTTACTACTGCTCATCGTAACGTTCTGGAGCGGGCTCCCAAGCGATACCCATTAATCCGTCATAAAACCCCATGAGCCGTAACGTTTAGCAACTTTTTAGAGGCGTTGAATGAAACGCCTCTACGGACGGGGATTTTGGAGCGTATACAATCAACCCTTTTCCCTAATCGATTGAAATAGTCTGCGGACCTTTGCCAGCGCTGTCATCGTCATTGTCCTGACTAGAAACATCAGCTCCCTGATTCTCTAACCAGCTTTTAACCGGATCGTCGGTAAGGTTGAGCTTAAAAAGACCAGATGCAAATCCACCGAAAAAGGCAGCAGGTTGCCCAAAGATCTCTTGCACAATCGGGGTTAGCTCATCAAGAAACATAAAATTAACAGACTGTCACAAATTACCTTAGACATCCTAACGCGGCACAGGAAAAATCGGAGATTAATCGTTAAAACTGCCGTTGCTAATCATCGGGATGATCTACTCTAAAAAGCCCTGAGCTATTGTGTTAGCGTAGCCCTCGTCGTCCGTTGGGATAAATAGTTGACCAGTTAGTCTTAGCAACTGATAGCTGTTTGTCAGTGAGCGCTGCATTCGTTAAATCGGCACCGCATAGATTAACCCCTTTGAGATTCGCTCCGGTTAGATTGCAGCGATTAAGATCGGCTCCCCGCAAATCACTGTTTTCTAAGTTGGCTTCTCCCATGTAGGCGTTGGAGAGTTTGGTATTCCTAAGGTTGCAGTTACGTAAATCAGCCTTACTAAAGTTACTGTTGATTAACTCCGTGCCTTGGAGATTGCAGTCTGTCAGCTGCGCTCCTGCAAAACTAGCGCCGCTTAAGGTCATTCTCTGTAGGTTGAGTCGTGACAGTGGCTGTAGGGAAAAATCACGATGTCCGCGTTCGTAGGCATTTTGCACAGCTTCGGGGGTGATCTTTTTATCGCCAGAAAATGGCCCCGATTGGCTAGAGCTGCTGGAGAGTAAGTTCCCAGAAGGACGTCTAGGAGATACGGGATAATTTGTTGTTCTTTTGGTGTTGCGTCGACGCTCCCGGCGGGCTCGAATAGCGGCAGCCATGCGGGCCGATGGCGATACGCCTGATTGCGAGTCATCCAGACCTAAAACGGACGCTGTGTCATCACTGTTAAAAGTTGGCTGACTATTGGGCTCCACTTCCTTGGGGGCAGTGGTGGGAATTGCCATATTTTGAGCCAGACTGGCTAAATAAGGCTCCAGGTCGAGGTCACGTAAAATTGCATCGGCTGAGCTGTATCGATGCCGAACTGAAATTTCGAGCATTCTACTGAGTACTCCAGCAAAGTGCTCGCTGACTTTCACGTGTTCTTGCCAAAGGATCTCCCCCGACTGTGGGTCGTAGGACATCTCCTTTGGTGATTTTGCTGTTAGCAAATAGAGACAGGTAACGCCAATGGCATAGATGTCGCTGGCATAGACGGGACGCATCGCCATTTGTTCAGGCGGTGCGTACCCAGGGGTACCGACAGCATAGGCCGTTAATGCAGTGTGGCCTGACTCCTCGTTGGCTTTGACTGGATTGACCTTGTCTTTGACTGCGCCAAAGTCAATCAGCACCAGCCGCTTATCAGCGTCGCGACGGATTAGGTTAGCGGGTTTGATATCGCGGTGAATAACTTGATTGCGGTGTATGTATTGCATCACCGGCAGTATTTCGCTCAGAAATTGTTTCGTTCCGGCTTCACTAAAGGCCCCTCGGGTTTTTACTTCCTTCTGAAGTGTGGAGCCGTGGATATATTCCTGGACTAAAAAGAAATCGGTGCGAGCCTCAAAATAGTCTAAGAGCCTTGGTATTTGAGGATGATTGCCAATTTTACCGAGAATTTTTGCTTCGCGAGCAAACAGATCGCGGGCCATCTGCATCACATGGGGGGCTTCAGCCGTCGGCTGTAGCTGCTTAATTACGCAGGGAGGGCAGCCTGGGAGCCCTTCGTCATGGGCCAAGAACGTCGTCCCAAAACCACCTTTACCCAAAGCACCACTAACACGATAGCGATCGCGCAGGAGCAGTGCGGTCCCACAAGCAAGGCACTGTCTTGCTGTAGATGGGTTTTTAGGGCTAGGACAGTCCGAATTGATGCAGTAGGTCATGTAGCTTTAGCCACCCTGCTCACATATGTATGACTTGGGGCTAGGTTCAACTATGGCACGACATTTCAAAACAAGTTGGTAGGGAATGAGCCACCACCATCGATCCATAAACAAATGAAGTCGATTGAAATTTGCTCCGATAATTTCTAATTACTTCGTAATTTTCAACTATCAGTCATGAGTAATGGAATAAGCAAAATTCTTTTAATAGCTTAATTTTATTCGGTTCCAATTTGGGCTCCAGTTTTCAATGTTTCCCCGAATCTTGGTTTCAAAAACCTTGAACCGAAACCAGAGAATCGGTCAGCTCCATAGACTGGGCAACTGATCCCGGCATGTTGGCCCAGGTAATTTTTCATTATGCGTATTATCTTATCCAATTGTTGATGATATCAGTGTCAATTTAAGAACTGGTGTTGTGGTCATCATATGCTCAGCTTTATGTTTCATCGATGATATGGAATGAGTGCTCTCAGGCGTGTTATCCATTATTTCTTGAAAACTTGGATGTAGGCAGTGCCTATCCTGGTTAGTCTGGTTAGGGGATAGAATTCTTTTTTAGATAGGTCGGCTGTAATGGATAGCAGGCTCTAATCCGGCGCTACGTCATAAACCCAACGGATTAAAGCGGAGCTTCAGCGATAGAATAATTTCGGTTCACGGCTATCTAATACCCATTTAACTCACGCTCCATGCGAATTTCTGTCAACTGGCTCAAAGAATTTGTCGATCCACAACTTACACCTGAAGCCATTGGCGATGCCTTAACGATGGCTGGGTTTGAAGTTGAAGATATTGAAGAGCGTTGGCAATGGGCCGATGGTGTAGTGGTGGGTAAGGTGATTGACCGTAAATCGCACCCCGATGCCGATAAGCTAAGCGTCTGTACGGTTGATATTGGCGAGTCAGAGCCATCGACCATTGTTTGTGGTGCTGCCAATGTTAGGGCCGGTATTCTTGTGGCGGTTGCTCAGGTGGATACCTATCTGCCTCAGGTGGACTTGAAGATTAAGCTGCGTAAGGTGCGGGGTGTCCCATCTGCAGGGATGATTTGCTCGCTATCGGAGCTAGGTCTGGCCAAAGAGTCTGAAGGTATCTATATCTTTGAGCAAGATAACCTGCAGATAGGGCAGGATGTACGTCCGCTGTTAGGACTAGATGATACTGTCTTGGATTTGTCCTCTACAGCCAATCGAGCCGACGCTCTGAGCATGGTGGGTATTGCCCGTGAGCTGGCTGCTATTACTGGTGCAAAACTAACGTTACCGATTAAAGAGGTCGCTGTTCCGACCGATGCTCACAGTCAGGTTGCGATCGCACTTTCCGATCCTAACGCTTGCCCAATCTATATCGGCACCGTTCTAGAGAATGTCAAAATTGGTCCATCGCCGACCTGGCTTAAACAGCGCCTAGAAGCCTCAGGAACGCGCTCGATTAACAATATTGTCGATATCACTAACTACGTACTGCTGGAATGGGGGCAGCCGTTGCACGCCTTTGATCTTGACCGACTGCGCCAGGACCAGACAGACGTGAGCGTTCGGTTTGCTCAGCCAAAAGAAACCCTTAAAACCTTAGACGGTCAGAAACGGCAGCTTAAGGAGCAAACATTGGTGATTACGGCCAATGATGTCCCGGTTGCGCTGGCAGGTGTCATGGGTGGAGAAGACTCTGAAGTCCACAGTGATACCAAAAATGTCTTCTTAGAAGCGGCCTTTTTTGATGCGGCGGTGATTCGACGCTCAGCGCGCAGTCAAGGGCTACGTACAGAAGCCTCAGCTCGCTACGAGCGCGGGGTCAATCCAGCGGAGCTAGAGCTAGCTGCTAATCGGGCAATTCAGCTGATGGTAGAGCTAGCCGATGCCAGCGTCACTCATCAACAAGATGAGCGTACAAAAATTGGACAAATCACCCCCATCCGTACGGTCAATCTGCGGCTAAAACGCGTGCGGCAAATTCTAGGTAGCTATGTGGCTGAGGGAGCGCTTAAAGATCTGAGCGCTGCTGATGTGGAAGATACGCTAACTCGTCTAGGATGCCACTTAACTGCTGAAGCAGATGGGGTATGGGTGGTAACAGTGCCGGCCTATCGCTATCGAGATCTAGAGCGAGAAATTGACCTGATTGAAGAGGTGGCTCGTCTATTTGGCTATAACCGCTTTGCCAATACCTTGCCCCAGCAAACATCCCGCGGGCGGCTTTCTCCAGAGGCGGCGCTCTCCCGTCAGCTGCGAACGGCGTTCCGTGGAGCGGGGCTAACTGAAGTTTTGCACTATTCGCTTACCAGCCCGGCTCCTGAACGAGTCGTGTTAGAAAATCCTCTATTTACAGAGTATTCGGCCCTACGTTCGGACTTGCTGTCGGGGCTCATTGACGGCTTTCAATTTAATTTAGAGCAGGGTAACGGTCCCCTCAACGCGTTTGAAATTGGCCATGTATTTGCCAACGAAGATGGTCAGCTCAATGAGTACGAGCGCGTCGCTGGCATTATGGGAGGTAATGCGGCTCAGGGGCAGTGGAGCGGGACAACCCAGCCGCTGAGCTGGTATGAAGCCAAAGGCATTCTAGAAGCCGTATTTCAGCAGGTGGGTCTGAGTGTAGACTATCGACCTGATAGCGCAGACACGCGGCTGCATCCGGGACGGACGGCGTCATTGTGGGTGCGGGGTCGAACTCGTCTGGGCACATTTGGTCAGCTGCATCCGCGTCTGCGTCAGGAGCGAGATCTGCCTGAGGAAGTGTACGTATTTGAACTGGACTGGGATGCGATCGCAGTTTGCCTCGTGAGCGATCGTTTCCGTGCGCCTAAATTCAAGAGCTATTCTACCTATCCCGGCTCTGACCGCGATATTGCTTTTTATGCGCCCACGAGCGTATCGGTTGCAGACTTGGAAAAGCTGATCGCGCGCACCGGAGGGCAGCTACTAGAAGCGGTCACTCTATTTGATCAATATACCGGTAAAGGAGTTCCCGATGGCCAGCGCAGCCTTGCTTTTCGCATGTTCTATCGAGCCAATGACAGGACGCTGACTGATAAAGATATCGATCCTCTACAGGATAAAATTCGAGCCGCGTTAGAGAAAAAGTTTAAGGTGAGCCTGCGGAGTTAGAGAAGCCTTGGGCCTCTGTTTAGCTGTCTACTCAGCAGGCGGCTTGGGTCCTTTTTTCTGCTGCTCTTCGCTAAAGTAAACCTCTAGTACCTGCTTGGCCATGGGTGCGGCAAAGGAACCACCGCCACCGCCCGAATGTTCGCCAAACGAAACTACCAAAATTTCTGGATTTTCAAAGGGAGCATAGGCCCCAAACCAGGTGTGGTTCTCAAAGGGTGGGGCTTCAGCCGTCCCTGTTTTTCCTGCCGCGTTGGGAATGGTGGGTACGTTGAGGCTGGTGGCCGTACCGCTGGTAATCACCTGACGCAGCCCCTCTTGAACCACTTTGATCGTCTCTGGCTGCATCCCGAGAGATGTCTTCCACTGTTTGGTTTCGGCTCCGTCTAGTAGCAGATGGGGTTTGACGCGGTAGCCGCCGTTGGCTGCGATCGCAAACATGACAGCCGTCTGCAGCGGCGTTACCTGCATATAGCCCTGGCCAATGGTCATATTGATGGTGTCACCCAGATACCAGGCATCATCAAAGGTTTCTTGCTTCCATGCCTCGTCAGGAACTAACCCTGGAGATTCTTCAGTTGCTAGCTCAATACCGGTTTTAGCTCCTAGACCGTAGTTGCGCATCCACTGAATCAGGGGTTCGTGCCCCATCCTCATCCCCACCTGATAGAAAAAGGTGTCGCTACTCCATTTCAGCGCCCCTGCAAACCCTAGAGGACCGAAGCCAGCGTTGTTCCAATCCCAAAACAAAATTCCGCCAGCGTTGATGTTGGGATAGGTGGGTAGGACCGTACTGGCCGGAAACGTTCCTGACTCAATGGCGGCTGTTGTGGTGATAATTTTGAACGTACTGGCGGGCGGATAGGCCTGTAGAGACCGATTGAGAAAGGGGTTGCCGCGGCTGTTGAGCTGCTCCCACTGGGCTTGAGTAATGCGTGTGGAAAAGATATTGGGATCAAACGTGGGACGGCTGACCATGGCCAGGATAGCGCCGTCTCTTGGGTCCATAGCTATGATGGCTCCAATCGTGTCGCCCAGAGCTTTTTCAGCCGCTTTTTGCAGTTCTAGATCTAAAGTCAGACGAATATTCTGACCAGACTCTGGTGGTTTTTCTCCCAAAATGCTGAGAACGTTGCCAGCGCTATCTACCTCAACCTGCTGACCACCCCATACCCCACGGAGCATCGATTCAAAGGACTTCTCAGACCCCATTTTGCCGATAATGTCCCCCAGTCGATAGTCGTCATCGAGCTGGTCAAACTCCTCTTCGTCAATTTCACCGGTATAACCAATGACGTGGGCAGCTAAATCCCCATTGGGATAGTTGCGGATAGCTTCTGCTTCAACTCGTACCCCCGGAAGCTCAGGCGCATATTCGGCTAGGGCGGTTGTTTGGGCCGGGCTCAGACCACGTGCGATCGCAATTGACTGGGTGGATTCATAGCCAGCCGACTCAATCCGTGCCTGGATTTCATCGGCTGGAATTTCTAAAAGCTGGGCTAAACGCTGCACCACCTGATCTCGCTGGTCGACCGGTAGGGCAATCGGCCAGATTGACACCGAATGAGACAGTCGGCTCCCCGCCAAAATTTTGCCATTGCGGTCAAACATAGTGCCGCGAGCCGGTCGCCGTGGCAGCAATAAGATGCGATTTTCTTCGGCCAGCTTACGGTTGCGATCGCCTTCCACCAGCTGCAGGTAAAATAACCGGCTGCCAATTCCCCCGAGCATCACCAGGGAAAGCGAGATCATCATAATCACCGATTGGTACTGACGACCAACGGTACGCCCTCCCTTTTTTTCCACATTGGCTGAGGGATATTGGAGAAAAGCCATAATTGACGGTGAACGTTCAGTACTGACAGACTGTGGAGTGATAGAAATGCAAACTAACTGAAATGTTACAGTAACCAGCGGATGCATTTGTTGGCTACGTATAAGGTTAGCTGCTGTAACCAAGGGCGCTCAGGACATGAACTGCCCTAATTAGTCCGGGATTAAACCTTGATCAGTTTAGCTTCTTCGATGAAATGACAGCAGCCCACTGCTGTCGCCGCTAGGCCCACCCTGCCTTTGTGCAATTGGGATTTTGAGCACCTCCCCGTAAAATAATTCAAATGGACCAATCACGAGGATTGCATCCGATGGCTCAAACCATCTCTCCACCAAAGGTAAATAAGACAGCAACGCTGGATGTAAAACTCAGGGACGTCGTTAAAGCTTTTGGTGAGTCCATCGCGGTTGAAGGTCTAAATTTAAATATTCGTCAGGGCGAGTTTTTTAGTATTTTGGGTCCCTCTGGATGCGGTAAAACGACAACACTGCGAATGATTGCTGGATTTGAAACCCTGACATCGGGGGAGCTGACTATCCAGGGTCGTTCCATGGAAGGGGTTCCTGCTCATCGCCGCTCGGTCAATACTGTTTTCCAAAGCTATGCATTGTTTAACCATATGAGCGTCTGGGACAATGTCGCCTTTGGACTCAAGATTATAAAAATTCCTAAGGCCGATTTGCGGCAGCGAGTGGGTGAGGCACTCACCCTTGTACAAATGGAAAGCTTTGCGAAGCGCTATCCTACCCAGCTATCCGGTGGCCAGAGACAGCGGGTGGCTCTGGCCCGAGCTTTGGTCAATCGTCCAGCGGTGATGCTCCTAGATGAACCCTTAGGGGCTCTAGATTTGAAGCTGCGTAAACAAATGCAGGTGGAACTTTCCAATCTGCATCAGCGCCTGGGTATCACATTTATTATGGTGACCCACGACCAGGAAGAGGCCCTATCCCTGTCTAACCGTATTGCCGTAATGAAAGAGGGACGTATCGAGCAGGTGGGGTCGCCCAGTGAAATTTATGAGCATCCGGCGACAGCCTTTGTCGCCGATTTTATTGGGGATACTAATCTGCTGTCTGGGCAGCTTCTAGCCGGAGATCTCAATCCGCTGCTGGTGACCAAGAGCGGTCTCAAAGTTGCGATCGCACCCCCCGATCACCCTGACATTACCCAGATAGACGTCAGCATTCGTCCTGAGAAAATCTACCTCAGTGCTCAGGCGACAGCAGAGGCCCCGCAGCACCATAACAACTGCTATCCAGCAGAAGTTAAACACACTCTGTATACAGGACCCCATATTCATTGCATTATTGAACTACCGACAGGAGAACAATTACGCGTACTGCAGCCTAACCACATGCGATATCAGCCAGGGGACTCCGTCTATGTATCGTGGGCCGCAGCTGACTGTCAGGTTCTGGTTTCTTCAAGCGCTTCCTAGCAGGTTGTATCTACTGACCGCTCCAACGCTGGCAGCTAAGATTTTGAGTAAGGATCTACACGAACAAATTCCTAGTTGCTAATAGCCTAAGGTCAGAAAGTGGTTTAAAAAGTATCCATGGTGTTTGCTTAGAGGAGAAAGACTGTGCCCCGCCGAATATCCCGTAATTCGCTACTGTCTCGTACGTCCCGTCGACGCTTTCTACAGGGTTCTGCTGCAGCCCTAGCCGGAGTCGGTTTAGCCAACTGTCAGCGCACCATCGGTGAGGCTGGTGGGACAGGTGAAACCGCTTCTACTGATGCCGCTTCTGATTCGACCCAGGCATCTGGTACGCTGCATATCTACACTTGGGCAGACTACACAGACGATGAGCTAGCAGCACAGTTTACTGAAGCTACAGGTATCGATGTCAAAGTCGATGTCTATGACTCCAATGAAACCATGCTGGCCAAGATGCAGGCTGGTGGCGGTGCGGACTACAGCTTGATCTATCCGTCAGACTATATGGTTACGGAAATGATCGACCTGGAGATGCTGACCGAGTTAGATAAGTCTCGTCTGGTGGGCTTAGACAAAATTCGTGAAAAATGGAAGAGTCCTGTCTACGACCCTGACAACAGCCATAGCGTTCCGTACAGCTGGGGCACCACTGGCTTACTGTACAACTCTGAGCTACTGACAACGCCACCCACCGATTGGGACTACCTGTGGGATAACAGCGATGTGCTCTCTCGTAAGATGACGATGCTCGACGATGTGCGAGAAACCATGGGAGCCGTCCTCAGCTCTTTAGGGTACTCGTACAATGCTACTGACCCAGCTGAGCTAGAAGCCGCCTACCAAAAGCTGCTGGAGCTGAAGCCAGACCTGGCTTCCTTTAAGTCGTTTGGTTGGCAAGATGAGCTGCTCAGCGGTGATTTGCTGCTCTCTATGGTCTATTCAGTAGAGGGTATTCCTGTCAGTCTTGAGAACCCCACATTCAAGTATGTCATTCCAGAAAGCGGGTCTTCTGTTTGGACGGACACCATGGTGATTCCCACGTCTGCCCCTAATGTGGATGCGGCCTATGAGTGGATTAACTTCAATCTGCAGCCTAAAGTTTCTCAGGAAACGGTAGAGCGTCTCTTCTTTGCCACACCTAATGGGGAAGCTATGACAATGCTCTCCAAAGAATTGCTTGAAAATGAGAACCTCTTTCCTCCTGAAGATCTACTCGCTAAGTGCGAAGGGATTGCGCCTGTTGGCGAAGCCAACGCTCTCTACGATGAGTACTGGACTAAGGTTACTAGTGCTTAGGGGCTGAGAAGAAGTTTAATAATCAACGATGCCTCAGGGGATGGATAAAGGAATTAAACCAGCGGTGGCTTTGGGCAGAACCCTTAATCTAGCCAACGTTCTAAAAATGCTAAAGGCAAGTATCAGACCGCTGGGACTTTTAGGCCCAGCGGGTGTCTGGCTACTTCTGCTAATGGTGCTGCCAACGCTGTTGATCACTGAGCTGAGCTTTGTGCCAGGGTTGCGACCTGGAGAAGCGATTGAAGGGTACGGTCTGCTGAACTATCTCAGGATTCTAGAACCCACTTACCTACAGGTTTTACGACGCTCAGCTACGTTTGCGACTGGGACTACGCTGCTTTGTCTGCTCTTAGGGTTTCCTGTGGCCTACTGGCTGGCTCTCATGGCTCCCAAGCGCTGGCGTAACCTTCTACTGGTACTGTTTATTTTGCCGCTGTGGACATCGTCACTGCTGCGCACCTATGCCTGGATTACGCTGCTGCGACCCTCTGGGGTAATCAATCTGGCGTTGGGTGCTCTAGGTCTGCCCACGCAGTCTTTGATGAATACGCACTGGGCTGTCTATATCGGTATGACCTATAGCTTTTTGCCCTATATGGTGCTGATCTTGTATGCCTCGCTAGAGCGTCTGGATTTGCGTCTCTTGGAGGCGGCAGCCGATTTGGGGGCAAACCCTCGGACTACCTTTTGGCGGGTCACCGTGCCTCAAACGCTGCCAGGAATCGCGGCGGGCTGTTTGCTGGTATTTGTGACCAGCTTGGGTGATTTTGTGGTGCCGACATTGCTAGGCGGTCCTAGCAGTATGACGATTTCGCGACTGATTTACAATCAGTTTCTCGGAGTAGCGCGAAACTGGGGCTTTGGCTCGGCCCTGAGCATGGTGTTGATTTTGATGGTGAGTTTGGCGATCGCACTGCTGCTCAAATATGGCGATCGCAATCCTGAGATCTATTCATGAACTCTGCTAAAGACGCAACCAAAAATCGCCGTCGCCTATCTTGGCAGGCCCTAGTCACGGTGCTCATGTACAGCTTTATGTATATCCCCATTATTATCTTGGGGGTATACAGCTTTAATGAATCGCGGTACGGAGCTATCTGGAAGGGCTTTAGCCTGACCTGGTATCGCAAGTTAATGGGCGATGAGCGCTTATTTCTTGCGTTGGGAGACAGTCTTAAAATAGCGCTGTGTGCTGTGGCAGTTTCCTCTGTACTTGGTACTCTGATGGCTGTTGGACTTGCCAGATATCGCTTTCCTGGTAAGTCTTTATATGTAGGCGTTTCCTATTTGCCGCTGATTATTCCAGATATTGCGATCGCAGTGGCGACCCTCGTCTTTCTAGCATCAGTCTCGATTCCACTAAGCCTATGGACGGCGATTGCAGCCCATATGGTCTTTTGTCTGGCCTACATTGCGATTGTTGTCTCCAGCCGTCTCCAAGGGCTAGACCCTAATCTTGAAGAAGCCGCCTTAGACTTGGGGGCCACCCCAACCCAGGCTCTAATTAGAGTGCTTATTCCCCAGCTCATGCCAGCGATACTATCCGGCTGTCTGCTAGCGTTTGTTTTGAGTATGGATGATCTGCTGATCTCCAGTTTTACCGCAGGTGGAGCCAATCCTCTCCCCATTGAGATTTTTAGCCGAGTCAAGACTGGCATCAAACCTGATATCAATGCTCTCAGTGTTCTGCTGATTTTGGCATCAGGTCTCATTGCTGCCCTTTCTGAATATTTTCGATATAAAAGCGAACGAATTTGAGGATGCTTTCTCAGAACTGACGATCCATCAACATCTCTGGGCCAGCCAGTTGCCAGCTAGCGTAGCGACAGCAAAACTCTCTGGGCCATGAGGATGAGATCACCTCAAAGCATGCGAAAGATCACATTTTTGGAGCCCTAAAATCACGGTAAATGCCTTGCCTAGAGAGCATATTAGATGTAGACATTAAAGTCTCTCTTCAACGACTTTATGACTGGTGTTCCTTAGATTTTTTCTGGAGTTAGTGCAATGTTAAGCGGCCAAATCCCAACTCAGTCTCTAGAGAGTCTGATGAAAACAATCTTGAACCGCCGTCGCATCAATCGTGAAACTCAGCACATGCTGATGAACTCGCTCTTGGGCAAGGCTCATCTCAACAACCAAGAGCAAGCACAGGTACAAGAAATTTTTGAAGCTATTAGCCAGGGGCGTCTGCGCGTCATTGACTAAGTCCAGCTCTGACGTCTAGTTTTCAGATGAACTATCGGTGGGCTTATCTTCCACATCAGGTACAAAGTCAGGACGAGCCGCATTTTCCCAGCCAGGGGGACGCTTAGAGTTGTACCAGGCAATGGAGCCAATAACCACAGCCGCAATAAAGCCCACCACATAAACTAGCTGGAAGTAAGCCATGGGAACACCCGATGGGGTCGCTTCCCCGAATAAAAATGTCATAGAGACCTATCCTCTGGTTTTGCAAAATGCTCAGAGACGAGCGTTAACGATTCTTTAACGTTTTTTATATGGTACTCTACTCCGTCGGCGCTCCTGAATCTATCGGTGCTGGTGCTGGTGCCGGTGCTGGTGCTGGGGCCGGTGCAGCCGGCGCTGGAGCAGCCGGTGCAGGTGCAGCCGGTTCGGGGGCGGGCGCAACGACTGGTGCAGCCGGTTCGGGGGCCGGAGCTACTGGCTCAGCTGGCGCTGGTGTAGGTGTGGTCGGAACCGGTGCTGATACGGGGGCCGGTGCCGGCGCAGAAACAGTCGCCGGGGCCGGACGAGGATCGGGCGATGGGCTGGGAGATGACTGTCTTGGTTCGGCGGGTTCAGGAGCTGCAGCCGGTGCAGCGGGTTCAGGATCTGAGCGTCTGGGCGCGGGTTCGCTAGCAGGTTGCTCAGAACGGCTTCCTGCTTTCTCGGCGACAACTTTGCCAGGTTTGACGGGCTTTGCTTCAATGGAGCCTTTTCGACCGGAGAGGCGCGGCAGGTCTGGAAATTCTTCGACTGGAAGATCTTCGATAAACTGTGAAACAAACTGTCGCCAGGCATAGGCTGCTGTACTACTAGCCCCTCGGGTCGGGCTACTATCATCGTTGCCAAACCAAACTCCCACCACTAGTTGAGGGGTGAAGCCGATAAACCACAGATCGCGATTTTTTTCAGAAGTGCCAGTTTTACCAGCAACCTGACGTCCGTTGATATACGCGTTACTGCCGGTACCTCCTTCGACAACGCTACGCATCATCCACGTCATGATGGCTGCTGAATCTGCGTCAATTGCCTGCTCTGATTCGTCAGCAAATTCGTACAGGACTTCCCCGGCCCGATTTGTAATTCGTTTGATACCGTGGGCTTCAACATGCTTACCCTCGGCGGCAAACGTGCCGTAGGCACTGGTCAGTTCTAGGAGGTTAACTTCAGAGGAGCCCAAGGCGAGAGAGTAGGCCGGTAATAGGTCAGACTTGATACCCATCCGTTTAGCCATGGCAATAACGGGCTCAAATCCTACTTCGATCAAGACTTTGACTGCCACAATGTTGATCGACGATGCCAGTGCCCGCCGTAGCTCAACGTTACCGCTGTACTTATCTCCATAGTTTTTGGGTTCGTAGCCGTCAACGACGTAGCGTGCATCGACGTAGTCTTTATAGGGAGACATGCCGCTTGCGATCGCGCTGCTATAAACAAATGCCTTAAATGTGGATCCTGGCTGGCGCTGAGCCTGAGTTACCCGGTTGAACTGGCTTTCCTCAAAGTCAGTACCGCCGACCATCGCATGCACCTGACCGGTTGTGGGGTCAAGCGCCACAATCGAGCCCTGCTCAAACCGCTGCCAGCTAGCATATTCATCTAGAACCTCTTCCAGGGTGGATTCAGCTGCTCGCTGCCACTTGGGCTTGAGACTGGTTTCAACAATCAGGCCGCCTGCTTCAATATCCTCTTGAGAAATCAGCTGTGGCAGCTGTTTTTGCACATAGATAGTGAAGTAAGGAAATTCGCTATATAGAAATTTCGGCTCATTTGGAGTCGTGGCGATATCGCTGCGATAAGCCGTTATTGCCTGAGCCTGAGAAATAACACCGTTCTCTAGCATCCGGCTGATGACTTTATCTCGCTGCTCACGGGCGGCTTCTTCATCTACCAGCGGTGAATAAAGGCTAGGCGCTGGAGCCATACCCGCAATCAGAGCGATTTCCGCTACCGTTAGCTCTTCTACCGGTTTGCCAAAATAAATCCAGGCTGCATCAGCGACACCGTAGGCTCCTGCCCCCAAATAAACTAGGTTCAGATAGCGCTCAAGAATTTTCTCCTTACCAATTTCTTTCTCTAGCTTATTGGCCAGCAGAGCCTCACGAAATTTACGCTGAAAGCTACGGTCCTGGTCTAGAAAGATAATTCTGGCAACCTGCTGTGTAATCGTGCTGGCTCCTTCCACCAGCTCACGATTGCGTAAATTGGAATAAACTGCGCGAGCGATTCCTTTATAGTCAATGCCGCTATGCTCGTAGAACCTCCGATCTTCAGAAGCGATAAAGCCTTGGATTAGGGTATCGGGAATATCGTCATATTCAAGATATTCCTGGGTGGCCGGACCGATCTTTTGCAGGATGCTACCGCTATCGGATTTGATAGTGATTGTTCCTGTGCGTGCAAATGTTAAAGCCTCAGATACGTCGGGCAGATTGGCTTCGGCTTCTTGCCAAAAACGATAGCCACGAGTCACAGGACCAGCGACACCCGCCCCTAATAGCAGGGCCAGCCAAAACAAGAAGCTCTTGTAGAGAGGCTTTGGCTGCTTGGCCCCTCTTGCAGAGCTAGCTGCGGCTGAGCGTCCTTTAATCTCATTGTTTCTGACTTTACCAATCCAATTAGCCACGTTAAAGAAACCCTACTGAACCTATCGGTCTGGAAATGGTTGACTCGCTGGCAAACGCCAGTTCAATTAACAAGCGTGTAACAAGCGGGATAGGTGCCTACACCTGAAATTAATACAAAGCTCAACTGGCATATCTTCCAAAAAGGCTATCAGAATCTACCCTAACTCACCAAATAGTCGGTATGACCCAGCGCTAACCCTAAAATCAACATACCAATAACTAGAAACGGCTGAGCACTTGCCTGATATTTCACATCGTTCTCTAACGGATTGCGTAAGAAATACATATCCTGGAAAGTTATTTGCGGAATAATCATCAAGATCAGCAGCACCGCATAGAGATTTTTATGAATGGCAATTAGGTAAGCCGCCATTCCCGCCTGAAAGATGTCGATCATCAGCACACAGATCCAGGCGGCTGTCCCGACTCCAAACATGACCGGTAGCGATTTTAAACCGAGGGCTTCATCCCCTTCTACACTCTTAAAATCATTCACTACAGCAATTCCTAGTCCAGCCATGCTATAGAGCAGGGTAAGGACAATGACCGTAGGATTTAGCTGCCCAAATAGAGCGTGACCGGCCCACCAGGGTAAGGCAATGTAGCTTGCGCCTAGCGCATAGTTGCCTAGCCAACCATTTTGTTTGAGCTTGAGCGGCGGTGCAGAATAAATATAAGAGACAAATGAACCTCCAACAGCTAAGGCTGTCAGTATGGGAAAGTCGTGGTGTGCCCAGCGGTCTAGACCATAGGAAACGGCAATGCCGCCCAACAGCAGTACCCAAATTTGAACCTGGACCTGCCCCAAGCCGATAGCACCAGACGGAATCGGTCGGTAGGGTTCGTTGATGGCATCCAGCTCGCGATCGTAGTAGTCATTAATGGTCTGGGTATAGCCGGTTAACAGCGGTCCTGCCATCAGCATGCAGGCAAGGGAAACTAGCACATGCTCAACGCTCCAGACAAAATGCCCAGAGGACGCTGCTCCACAAAGCACTCCCCAAATTAGAGGAATCCAGGTAATGGGTTTCATGAGCTGTAGCCGGATCTTCCATATAGAAGTCTCACCGTCGGCAGCCCCTTTCATACCCAATAGCTGACGTGCTTTGGACCCTTCTGAGGCAGCCGGGCTGTTCACCGGATTAGACTCGCTAGGGTTAACTGAGGAAGGATTATCAGCCATGGGCTTTAGTAGAAGAGATTAAGAGAAAAAGACATTAGCCAAAGGACAAAATGAGATAGCCAGACTGAAACTTAGCTCCTGTGACAGAGCGTCCCTGTAGCCCCTTGGGCAGACTCAGGTTTCGACGCTGATCTCCAGCTTCAATCGTGACTTCTGGCCCATATTGGGTCAGCTGTATTTGTTTTTTGTCAAAACTTGGTAAAAACAGCCGCACTGTGCTGGTATCTGGGTCGATCTCCACCGGGGCTGGCACCGCTGGAGCCACCATAAAGTCTGGTAAGGCGTCGATCTGGGGCTGCCAGTCGTCCGTATTTGCTGGCAGTGAATAGACAGGTAGTGGCTCAAAATCCTGGGTGTTACCACCTCGATTGACCATGACGCCTGCTACGGTTAGCTCAATTTGCTGAGCAGCACCCCAAAGGTATCGAGCGGTTGCGATCGCAATCGCATCTCCGCTTGACACCAGGTAGGCACGAACCCGCATTGGGTCTTTAACCGCAGTCACACCCTGGCTGACAAAATTTGTCCCTTCTTGAACTTCAGGCTGATTAAATAAATCACCAGATAGTCCCCGGCCACCGCTCAGGACGGCACCAGCGACCGGTTGCACAAAGGGCATCACGGCCTTAGAAAACTGAGATGCCTGAAAAACTTGCTTAAATCGGCGAAAATACCAGTCTATACTGGCTGGCATTCCCCACATGCGTAGACTGGTCTGATCGCCAGGACCGTCATGCACAATGACGTCATAATCCCCGCTGGCATCATATTCACGCAGCTCATTGAGCGTGAGGGCCTGATCCATACCCGGTAGCAGGCTCAGCTCTTGCCCATATACGGCCTTAAAAAACGGATCGCGCAGGTATTCTGCTTCTAATTTCTTTAGCCGTTCCCAATTTTGTTCTAAAAGCTGAGTAAATTGCAGCTGAGCGATCCATAAGTTGCTGGCAGCTACCGTTGGCGTTGGTGTAACCTCCTGCCCCAGCAGCATGCCAAAGCCAGGACCGGCATCCTCGGTTACCAACAGTACTCGCTGCCCCTCGGCTGATAACTTCTTGGCAGCTGCGATCGCACAAGACGAACGCCCACTCCCCCCTTTACCCAAAAACGTCAGAATTAAAGCCATCAGTGACGAGTCAAAAAATCAGTAAAAACGTCGCTTACTCGGTCATCAGCTGCAATCAAAAGCACCCCTTGCTATGAGTTAAGAGGTGCTTTTGCCAAGTAAAAAATGCTAAGCAGTTTGCTTTAGCTCATCCTCAAAAAACCAGCTGGAGAACCGGTCAGAAAACTCGACCACAACGCCAACACCGCTGCCGTCGACCATTTTAAACTGGGTCACCGTACCCTCTTGCCCTAGACGCTTGGCAACGCTATCAGACACCCGATCCCTTACCCGTACAACTTTCACCTTTTGTCCGATATCCAAAGCCATGCTCTAAGACCCTCCTATCCAAAATAAAGCTGCCGAGTATTAAGAATTAAAACCAACCCTAAGTTTATCAGTGTCTTGCTCTTTGTAAGCTATCCTAAAGAACTGTTGCTGGATCTAGATCGACTCCTAACCCTTGTCTGTAGCGTATCTCGGCAGAAATAACCTATGTTGGCAAAACGAATTCTTCCCTGTCTAGACGTTAAAGCAGGCCGCGTTGTTAAAGGCATCAACTTTGTAGAACTCCAGGATGCTGGGGATCCAGTTGAGCTTGCCCAAGCTTATAACCAGGCCGGAGCAGACGAACTCGTTTTTCTAGACATTACGGCTACCCATGAAGATCGCAGCATCATTTTTGATGTTGTTCATCGAACGGCTGAGCAGGTGTTTATTCCACTCACTGTGGGTGGCGGTGTGAGCTCAGTAGATATCATCAAAAAGCTTTTACGAGCTGGGGCAGACAAAGTCAGTATCAACTCAGCAGCCGTTCGTAACCCTGATTTTATCCAGGAAGCTAGCCAGCGTTTTGGAAATCAGTGCATCGTAGTTGCCATCGATGCCAAACGTCGCCCTGACAGTTCCGGCTGGGACGTTTTTGTCCGTGGTGGCCGTGAAAATACGGGGCTAGATGCGGTTGAGTGGGCACAGAATGTCGTCAGTCGTGGTGCTGGAGAACTCTTGATTACCAGCATGGATGCGGATGGCACTAAAGCTGGATACGACCTTGAACTAACGCGTACAATTGCCGCGTCTGTCGATGTTCCAGTGATCGCCTCAGGCGGTGCTGGCACCTGTGAGCACATCTACGATGCCCTAACGGATGGTCAGGCAGAAGCGGCTTTGCTAGCATCCCTCTTACACTATGGCCAACTCACCGTAGCTGAGATTAAAGCCTATCTGAGCCAGAAGCATATAGCCGTCAGACCTTAACCGGCTAAGACATCGGTCAATTCTGTGGCATTCCTTAAATAGTGCTGTGGATCAGAGCGCATTTATGATAGCTCTGTTACAGTATGTAAAAGATAGTTTTAGTTTTTTAAGGCCTGCTGTTCGTATTTTTTTCGATGACGCTTTTAATCATAGCCATCGTTGTTGGTTTAGTTATTTGGGCCCTGCGTCTTATGGACCGGGCTATTGTTTGTCAGGAATTTTCCCTGATGTTGGCAGGCTTCTTGGTCGCTTCTTCTGCCGCTGCCATGGTAGGAGTGTATTTTCTGATGAGCGACTACATGGTTTATATGCATCAGAATGAGCTGCTTTTCCAAGCCCAATATTATTCAGATTTTGTAGTCCTAGACGATCAGCTTCCCTCGTCACAGTTCTTAGAGAACGACCTGGCCTCTTTTCATGTTGCTGATTTGCCAGGGCGCTAGAGTTTTACAGCCTGGCCTAAAAGGCTTTTTTGGCTTGAGAAAGCCACAAGTTTCCACAAATTTTATTGCAATAATTCTGTCCAGGTTGCTGGACCAACGACTCCGTCGACATCTAGTCCTGACTGCTGTTGAAACTGCAGTACGGCCTGCTCAGTTTGCAAACCGAAAACACCATCAATAACCCCTGTATAGAAACCGGTTTCAGCTAGGCGTCGCTGTAGTGTAGTGACATCCTCACCCTGGTCACCTAATTGAAGTGCCGGTAGGGTTCCAGCTGTGCCCGTTGGGTTCTCTGCGGGGTCGATGATAGGTTCTACAGGTTCAATGGCGGTTTCTATAGGGGATGCCGGGGCATCATTTGAGTTAGAGCCATCTGGCTGTTGAGGCTGCTCTAAGGCTGTCAATGTGGGTAATAATCGTTGCCATGTGGCAGGCCCCACGACACCGTCTGCGGGTAATCCTGCATCAGCTTGAAACTGATTGACCGCTGTCATGGTTGCCTCACCGTAGGTACCATCCACGGCTCCCGAGTAATAACCCAGAAGTGACAGCATTGCCTGGACTTCTCTGACTGCATTTCCAGAACTGCCAAGTTCTAAAACCTCGTTTGCTTGAGCAATTATGACAGCTGAACGATTACTTAATTTGTCCGGTTCTATCGATGCAGTCGCCGTTTGGGCAGCTAGCGCAGTCGTTCTTAGGATGCCTAGCAAACCCAATGTTAGCCAGAAATTAGAGATTGCCAATAAGTCCCAACGTTTCATGCACACAAACACCATAAGTTTTGGTCCAAGCGTAGGATACGTTTGTTCGGTACACGCCATACCAAACATTAAGATGTCATAGCATGTTAATTGCGTCTAGAGAAATTGATATTTCTAGCTCATCTATTGAATAAAAGATCTGGCGAGCGTCTTGCTCGATTTTATCTGACATTGTTGGGGAGCTATGGCTGCTATTTCCATCTTTGATAGATTGCTAGGCAGTCTGTTAGGTAGCTATATGGGTCACTGCTACCAGACGGTTTGCGATCCAATCAATCATCTGCAACCGTGTGGATTTGAGGATAGCTTGCTCTATCAAGCGTGGTCATCCCAAGTTTGTCAGCTGCGAGTACTTGAATTTGACCCAGCCAATGCAGATCCTATAGTGGTGCTGCCGTGGCTACTTTATCGCCACGATGATCGTTCCCTCAGACATAGTGAGCTAGCTCAGCTATTAATGCCAATATCCGCTGAAAAGGTTAACGATACGTTGGGCGCGCTTTATTTGCTGGGTGACTGTCTAGAATGGCTAATGCAGTGCTCGCTGGCAACTCAAGAACCCCTGGCGCTGCTATGTCAGTATGTGCGTCATCATCAGTCAGAATATCCAGAGATCCTCCGGTCTCAGTTTGATTGTTGGGTGAGCAGCCTATCTCGTGGGGGCTTTAACGACCGGCTGATGCATGATGAAGATGAGCTAGATGGGGCTTTGGTCTCCGTTATCATTGCCATACAGCAGTGTCTGAGCTATCGAGAGAATCTAGCGATCGCACTGGCTAATCCAGTGCTGTCTCAATCGACGCTCACAGCGGTAGGCTGTTTCCTCGGAGCTTGGGGCGGGACCGCTATTATTCCAACGCAGTGGATGCTCACAATCCCTGGTGATACTCGCCGGTCCATTTGCGTATTTGCCGAAAAGATCTATCGAGAATGGGCCGGAATTTTATCCGTATCAGGCAGCTTAGAGATAATACCGCTGGATTTATGAGTACGGCTCCCAGGTCAGCTAGCTATAATAGGAGCACAGGTACGACAAGCATCTTTCAACGTTGATTGCTATTTAAGCTAAATGCCAAAGATTAGAAGAGTGGTAGGCTAAGTCGGCTGCTCTGACAACCTTTTACGTATTGGTAAAATTTAGCTGCAGCAGCGTTGTAAACAGTATTTAATTCTGAATCAGTTCAGGTTAACTCCTTTAGATCACGTATAGATAGTTATCTACACATACCCTAAAAGGGGGATGGTCCAAGTCTGAGTCGGTTAGCCTTAATATCTCTAGAGCGCTGACTTTCGATTGCGTCAGACATCTGGCCTCTGCTTGGGGACGACGGTACGTCTAGCCAAGTCTTCGCTGGTATTTAACGCTCGTAGGCCGCTAAATCAGAGCAATATTTAATCGCTTGATTAGCAGTCTTTGTTGTTGTGGCCTTTCCTGCAGTCGGTGACATCTATGGTCAAAGTCATTTGGCAACGTTTGCGTGCTTCGGTCGGCTGGTGCAAAACTCAGTTGCCGGAAATTTCTACATCTTTGCGTCAAACGTCCAATACATCAATCCGTCAGTCGACCCGGTCGAGTAGTAATTCTACTGGGTTGTATGTTATTTCGCGGCACACGCCCTTTAACCAGACCCAGATCGCTATTGTTCTGACAGTATTACTGCTGACTGCGATTTTAGGACAGCGGTTCTACAATCAGCCAGCTCTAACGGTAGGAACATTGGCTACAGATACCTTTGTTGCGCCTTACGACGCCACACTGCCGGACATGATCACAACAGAGGAAAATCGTCAGGCAGCTCGCAGTGGTTCAACGATTGTCCTGCAGGTTGACCCAGAAAAGACAAAAGTGATTCTAGAAGAGGCCAATGCCATTCTTGGTCAGGGAACAGCACTACGTCAGCAGGCCGGTAAAATTCCATATTTGTCTACTGCTCAGCTCTCTAGCCGGACGCAGCGATATCTACGTCAATCGGCGGTCGAAGAGTGGGAGGAGGTTTGGGAGCTGGCCCAAACACCAGCGCTGACCAACAGCGTATTACAAGAGGGCGCTAGCGGCTCGCTTCAAGTTCGTATCAATAGTCTAGAAACCAATCAACGTTTGGCGTTAGGAGAGCTTCTAAGGTTCCGGGAGAAGACATCTCGGCAGTCTATGATGGCGATTCGAACCCAGGTAGATGCAAATCGCCGACAATATGCGGCGACACTGCCTAATCTACAGAATCTAACAACACGTAACGGCTCGCAGCCGCTAGATTACAAGCTATTTGAGTTGAGTGATTCCGACTGGCAGACGGTGCAATCATCGAGTCGTTTGATATTAAACCGGATGCTAACTCAAGGTATTCATGACGGTATGCCAGCGACACTCTGGCAAAAAGCTGTCGATGTCCAGCTCCAGGGCATGCTGGTTTTGGACGATACTCCTGGTTTTACTCGCGATGAGCTCAGTGCTAAAGAAGCTGTGGCTAAAGAGATTACTGCCAAAATAGTTCGTTCTGTTTTGCAACCTAATCTAATTGAAGATCAAGAGCAAACTCGATTGCGAGCAGAGCAGGTAGAGAATGAAGTAAAAACGGTCACTGTCTCCATTGAGCAAGGTGATTCCATTGTGAGGAAAGGGGAAACAATTGCCCAAGGAGACTTTGTTTTACTCGATCACTTCAAGCTGACCCAGCGTCGATTTAATTGGCTAGGATTTTCTGGTTTTGGCGCTTTAGTCAGTGCGGGTGTGGGTTTATTACTGTGGGTGGACCACTGGCAAAAAGGAGGGCTGCGTCAGCGAGATCACTTGCTGGTGTTAAGCGTGATTATGAGCGTAGCAGCGCTTATGGCGCTCAAAATACCGGGTTTAGGTCTGCCCGCTGTGGGGCTTTTGTTGGGAAGTTTCTACGGATATATTCTGGCTACTGTGACGATTGGCTTGCTTGTAGTTTTACTACCTGTGGGTGGCTCTGTGGCTGTGCTGCCACTGGTGGCAGCAGCCTGTGCTGCTTTAGTCGGTGCTTGGATTGCACCTCGACTACGATCGCGTGAAGAATTTGCTTTACTCGGCGGTGTCGTGGGCCTCACCCAGGGATTGGTCCACCTGATTCTGACACTGATGTTTAACAGTGTCGCAGCCTCAGTGTGGTACACCGTACTACGCGACTCGGCCCTGTTTGGGGTTTATGGCATTGCCTGGAGTATTGTTGCCTTGGGGGTAAGCCCGTATCTAGAGTCATTTTTTGATGTAGTGACACCGATTCGACTGGCTGAGCTGTCGAACCCAAATCGACCTTTACTCAAGCGATTAGCCGCTGATGCCCCCGGTACGTTTCAGCACACTATGTTTGTGGCCAACCTGGCAGAGGCAGCGGCCCGCGCCCTAGGTCATAATGTCGAACTTGTACGGGCGGGCACCTTGTACCACGACATTGGTAAGATGCACGATCCGCTAGGATTTATTGAAAACCAAATGGGTGGTCCCAATAAACACGATCTGATTAACGACCCCTGGGTGAGTGCCGACATTATTAAAAAACACGTGACCCAAGGGTTAGTGATGGCCAAAAAACATCGTCTTCCCAAAGCAATCCAGGCATTTATTCCTGAGCACCAAGGCGCGATGCTCATTAGCTACTTTTACTATCAGGCTAAGGAAATTGCTAGCGAAAATCCGGAGCTAGAAATCCGAGACGAAGATTTTCGCTATGATGGTCCCATTCCCCAATCACCAGAAACGGGCATTGTGATGCTGGCGGACTCGTGCGAGGCGGCGCTGCGATCGCTCCATAAAGAAGCCTGCGCTGAAGAAGCCTATGCCATGGTTAACAAGATTCTGCGGGCCCGCTGGAAAGATAAGCAGCTAGTGGAGTCTTGTCTGACCCGTAAGGATATGGATGTGATTGCCAACGTATTTGTACAGGTCTGGCAGCAGTTTAACCATAAGCGGATTGCCTATCCCAAAGGGGCGTTGGCAGCGCGGTAGCTGGGCGGCTTTAAATTAGGTATTTGAAGTTATGCGATCGCATTTTAAGGTCTGCCCTAGAATGCCATACTTGGGGGCAAACACCATGGCCAGGGTAAACAACAGGGTCATGAGAACCACAATGCTACCGCCAGTGGACACATCTAGGTGATAGCTAAGGTAGGTGCCCAAAATACAAGAAAGCACGCTAGTGGCGACAGAAATAGCCAACATGTGATCAAACCGATCGGTTAACAAATAGGCCGTAGCACCGGGGGTAACTAGCATCGCCACGACTAAAACAATCCCGGCGGTTTGTAAGGCTGTAACAATCGTCAGAGCCAGGACCGATAGCAGTGTGTAGTACATCAGCTGAGTATTTAAGCCAATAGCTTTGGCGTGATTTGGGTCAAAGCAAAACAACAGCAAATCCTTACGACGTAGCAAAATAATCACTAACGTGGCAATGCCTGCAACTAAGGTTTGGATAATGTCCGAGCGAGAAATACCTAGCACATTGCCAAATAAGATATGGAACAGATCGACATTACTGGGAATTTTGGTGGCTAAGACTAGGCCAAACGCAAAGAATCCGGTGAAAATTACTCCGATAACAGCGTCTTCCTTGAGCCGCGTTTTGGATTTGACGTAGCCGATAATAACGGTGGCTCCAAACCCAAACACAAAGGCTCCAACTGCAAAGGGAAGTCCTATGGCATAGGCGACTACTACTCCAGGTACTACCGCATGGGACACGGCATCCCCCATGAGAGACCAGCCTTTAAGCGTGATGTAGCAAGATAGTACGGCGCAGACCACACCGACAAAAGCGCTGACCCAGAGCGCTTTAACCATAAAGCCTGCTTGGAGAGGTTCAACCAGCCACTGCCAGACCGGCAATAGTCCCAGTATTGGCCCGTGCCCGATCAGCCCGTGCCCGATCAGTAAGTTATTCATAGCGCCGCTGCTGAGAGATGAAATTAGTTTGGGGCAGGCTGCTCAGGGGCAGTCCGCCAAAGGTCATAGAGAGGTTTTCTTCAGTAAAGGTGTCGGCAGTAGTGCCTTCGGCAAGAACGGTGCGGTTGAGTAGGATGGTGCGATCGCAAAATGTTGAAATCGAGGCCAAATCGTGGGTGGATACCAAGATCGTATGGCCCTCATCCCGCAGTTGGAGCAACAGATTCACAATGCGCTTTTCTGTTTTCACATCAACGCCGGTAAATGGCTCATCCAGCAAAATTATCCGGCTGTTTTGAGCCATCGCCCGCGCCAAAAACGCTCGCTTTTTCTGACCGCCTGACAGCTCGCCAATTTGCCGCTGACGAAAGTCACTCATTCCCACACGCTCTAAGCTTTCCGCCACCTGACGACGGTCCTCTCGACTCGGAATTCGCAGCATATTCATATAGCCATAGCGACCCATCATCACCACCTCCGCCACGCTTACTGGAAAATTCCAGTCCACGTCATCTGCCTGTGGAACATAGGACATCAGCTGGCGCTTCTGCGCTGTTTTGACTGAAAGACCATCAATATGAACCCGACCCTGGTTGGGATTAACAAATCCCATAATGGTCTTAAACAGAGTCGATTTGCCGCCACCGTTGGGGCCAACTAGCCCCGTAATGGTACCGGGCTGAACGTAGCAGCTAGCACCATATAGGGCAAGATGCGAGTTGCTATAGGTGACGTTGATGTTTTCGACAGTAATGCCAAATGTATCTGAGCGCATTGTGGGTTAGGAGTTAAAAGGACAGAAGTTAAAAGCGCTGCACTATGGTGAAAGCAGCCCTTCGCTGATTACCTGAGCGTCGTATGCCAGCAAGTCTAAAAATGTAGGGACCGGCCCATCCGCTGTAGAGAGCGAATCGACGTATAGATTTCCGCCAAACGTGGCTCCGGTCGCCTGGGCAACCTCCCGCTGGCCTTCATCGCTGACGGTACTTTCGCAAAAGACCGTAGTGATATTGTTAGTTCGGACTGTTTCAATAACGCTCTGAATCTGCTTGGGTGTGGACTGCTGCTCTGCATTGATGGGCCAGAGATACACCTCTTGCAGACCATAGTCACGAGCGAGATACGAAAACGCGCCTTCGCAACTCACTAGATAACGCTGATTCTCCGGCACCTGGGCCAAATCAGCCTGCAGCTGCTGGTCGATTGCCTGTAGCTGTTCGCTGTAGGTAGCCGCATTCGTGTTGTAAATCGCCTCGTTTTCGGGGTCTAATTCCACAAATGCCTGACGAATATTCTCGATATAGACCAGCGCGTTTTGAGGCGACATCCAAGCATGGGGATTAGGCTTGTCTGTATAGGGACCTTCAGAAATTGCAATCGGCTCAATCCCATCAGTTAAAATCACCGAAGGCACATCTTGCACATTACCCAAAAACTGCTCAAACCAGCGTTCCAGGTTCATGCCATTGTAGAGAATCAGATCGGCATCTTGAGCCTTGACCAAATCGCTCGGTATGGGTTCATAGCCATGGATTTCTGCGCCAATACGAGTAATCGACTCTACCTGTAGCTCATCCCCGGCTACGTTCTGGGCCATATCTGCCAGGATCGTAAACGTTGTCAGCACAGTCTTTTGGTCCGTAGCTTCCTCAGAGCTAGGAACGTCTTGACCACATCCTGCCAGTCCGATCAGGAGAGCAATGCCTGATAGCAAAGATGCTTGTTTAAATTTTTCAGATAGTGCCAGCACAGTCATTTCATAATCGTTTCATTTTTCATTATTGTCTCATAATTAAATAAATATGTGGGGATGTGCAGTCCAAAAACTGAGTAGGACGTCCATGTCGTATGTTCTATCTGCCGAACTATAGTTGTGAAAACTGGTTTAGCGCGTCAGGCTCGAGCACCTATTCACCGTTTTGGTCTCATAGCATCAATAGTTTGGTTGGTGTAACAAAGATGAGACCAGCATCTTCAGGCTGATGCACGAATGGTTTAGCGTTATCTTTCAGTCCAAAGAAACAAGGACTCAATTCTCAGCAAAATATCTTCTTAAGCCTTTTCTAGAGACGCCTTTAAGCATTGATGCTCCTATCGCCAAACTACTCCATAATTAAAAAGCTGCGTTGGCGACAAGTGTTTTGAGTTCTGACAGACCCACCCTGCTCATCATCGACGGTCACTCCCTGGCGTTTCGCTCCTACTATGCCCACGCTAAAAGTCGCGATGGCGGACTGCGTACCTCTAAAGGCATTCCCACCAGCGTGTGCTTTGGCTTTCTCAAGTCTATGAGCGACATGATGGTGGTGGAAAAGCCCGACTATGCAGCCGTCGCATTTGACCTAGCTCAGCCCACCTTTCGTCACGAGGCGGCTGATTCTTACAAGGAAGGTCGTCCTGAACAGCCAGAAGACTTTACTGAGGATGTGGAAAATCTCAAAAAGTTACTAGCAGGTTTCCAGCTACCCATTCTGACGGCTCCAGGCTTTGAGGCGGATGATGTGATTGGCACCCTGGCCCAAAAAGCTGAAAGAGAAGGCTATGACGTCCGTATCCTCAGTGGTGACCAGGATCTGTTTCAGCTGATTGATGACGATGAGCATATTAAGGTGCTCCACCTGGGCAGTACCTTTGGTCGCACCAACGGTTTAGCGAAAGAGTACGGCATTCAAGAAGTTGAAGAAAAGTTAGGCATTAAGCCCGAGCAGGTTGTTGACTATAAAGCTCTATGCGGTGACACGTCGGACAATATTCCTGGAGTCAAGGGCATTGGTAAAAAAACGGCGGTCAAACTACTGGCAGAACATCAAACCTTGAAGGGTGTCTATCAGGCCCTGCCCGATATGAAAGGAGCTGTCAAGAAAAAGCTAGAAACGGGTAAAGATGATGCGGACAAGTCCAAGTATTTGGCTACTATCGTCACTGATATCGACCTAGATGTTGAGCTCTCTGATTGCAAGCTAGAGGGATTTGATGAAAGTGAAGTCATTCCTCTGCTAAAGCATCTGGAGTTTCAGCATTTTATTAATCGCTTGAATAAGCTACAGGAAGCTTTTGGCGGTGAGGTGACAGCCACACCGAAGAAAGCCCCTGCAATATTTGAAGACGAAGAAACATCCTTTTTTACGGTAGAAGAAACAGACGCCGCGAGCGATGTAGAGGCGGTTACGATTCAACCGCAGGTTGTTACGACGATCGCTCAACTGACAGCACTGGTCACGCAGTTAGAAGCTCAGACTGACAAAACTAAGCCCGTAGCTTGGGATACGGAAACGACCGCGATTGATCCGCTGGACGCTGAGCTGGTGGGTATTGGCTGCTGCTGGGGAGCTGCCTCAGATGAGCTGGCCTATATTCCTGTCGGCCACGGTTCGGGTAAGCAGCTACCTTTAGCTGACGTATTGGACGCGCTGAAGCCGATTTTGGAAAGCGCTGACTATCCGAAGGTGTTGCAAAATGCTAAATATGACCGAGCAGTCTTCAAGCGTCAGGGGATCGAATTAGCAGGTGTCGTGTTTGACACGATGCTGGCTAGCTATGTGCTCAATCCAGAGAGCACCCACAACCTGACAGATTTATCGCTGCGCTATTTAAATATAGCCGCGCAAAGCTATAGCGACTTAGTGCCTAAAGGAAAATCGATTGCGGATATCGCCATTGATCAGGTGGCGGCCTACTGCGGTGAGGATGTGCACACCACGTATCGTCTGGTGCCGATTTTGCAAGAAGAGCTAAGTCAGGTAGATGCGATCGCAACCCTATTCCGTGACATCGAAGTCCCCCTCGAAGCTGTCCTCGCCGACATGGAAGCCACCGGCATCCGTATCGACGAGCCCTATCTAAAGCAGTTTTCAGAACAGCTCGAAGCCGATCTCTACGAGCTGCAAATAAAAGCCTACGACTACGCAGGCGAAGAATTTAACCTCAGCTCCCCCAAACAGCTCAGCGTACTGCTGTTTGAAACCCTGGGCCTGAACAAAAAGAAAACCCGTAAAACCAAAACTGGCTACTCCACCGATGCCGCCACGCTCGAAAAGCTCCAGGACGATCATCCCGTTGTAGACTGCATCGTTAACCATCGCACCCTGTCCAAGCTGAAATCGACCTATGTTGATGCCTTGCCTAAACTCGTGCGAGCAGATACTGGACGCATCCACACGGACTTTAACCAGGCTGTTACCGCCACCGGTCGCCTATCGTCATCCAATCCCAACCTGCAAAATATTCCGGTTCGTACCGCGTTTAGCCGTCAAATTCGTCAGGCTTTCTTGCCTCAAGAAGGCTGGAGGCTGGCCGCTGCCGACTATTCCCAGATTGAGCTGCGTATTTTGACCCATCTAAGTGGTGAATCGGTCCTCATTGATGCTTATCGCACAGGACAAGATGTTCATAGCCTGACCGCTCAGCTGTTGCTCGATAAAGAGGACATCACTTCTGAAGAACGCCGCATGGGCAAGATTATCAATTTTGGCGTCATTTATGGCATGGGGGCCGTGCGCTTTGCCCGAGAAATGGGCGTCAGTCGCACTGAAGCTAAGTCATTTATCGATAAATTTAACGAGCGCTACTCACGGGTATTTGACTACCTGCAACAAATGCAGCGCGAAGCAATCGCCTATGGCTATGTGGAAACAATTCTAGGACGACGGCGCTATTTCAACTTTTCGAGTAATAGTCTTAAACCTTTGAAAGGCAAGGCTCCTGATGAAATCGATCTCGATCATCTGCGACCAGGTGGTTACGATGCCGGTCAGCTAAGGGCAGCCGCCAACGCACCCATTCAAGGCTCCAGTGCTGACATCATCAAAATCGCGATGATCCAGCTCCATGAAGTATTAAAGGATTATCAGGCCCGACTGTTGCTACAGGTCCATGACGAACTGATCTTTGAAGTTCCGCCAGCCGAATGGCCAGAACTGGAGAAAAAGATAACGACAACCATGGAATCAGTGGTGAAACTGTCGGTGCCTCTAAAGGTCGACATCAACGCAGGCAACAACTGGATGGATGCCAAGTAATTCCAGCAGGTCTAACCAGAAAGAGTGGCCTAATTCAACTTTAAGACGGCCATAAAGGCTTCTTGAGGCACATCTACCGTACCAATGGCTTTCAGGCGTTTCTTACCTTTGGCCTGTTTCTTCAGCAGCTTTTTCTTGCGGGAGATGTCACCGCCGTAGCACTTGGACAATACATCCTTCCTCAGGGCTGGGATGCTAGCGCTGGCAATGATGCGGCTACCGATGGCGGCCTGGATGGGGATTTTAAACTGATGTCTGGGAATTAGCTCCTTGAGCTTTTCTGCCAAGGCCTTGCCCACATAGTAAGCCTGATCGCGATGGACGATGGCGGCGAGCGGATCGACCTTATCGCCGTTGATCATGACGTCTAGCTTAACCAGGTGGTTGACGCGATATTCGATTAGCTGATACTCCATGCTGGCATACCCACGAGATCGCGACTTCATCTGGTCAAAGAAATCGGTCACCACCTCAGCTAACGGTAGCTCGTACACCAGTGTGGTGCGGCCTTCGGTCAGATACTTCATATCCTTAAAGTCACCGCGCCGAGTTTGACACAGATCCATCAGCGTTCCGACAAACTCCTCGGGTGTAAAAATCTCAACCTTGACGTAGGGTTCTTCGATTTTCTCTCGTTCTTGAGGCTCAGGCAGCTCACATGGGTTGTCGATATTGACGACCTCGCCATCAATTTTAGTCACACGATAGACCACTGAGGGAGCCGTGGTAATCAAGTCCAGGTTGTATTCACGCTCCAGACGCTCCTGGACAATTTCCATATGCAGCAGCCCGAGAAAGCCGCAGCGAAAGCCAAAGCCCATGGCGCTAGAAGTTTCGGGCTCGTACTGCAGAGCCGCATCATTGAGGCGGAGTTTTTCTAGGGCTTCACGCAGGTCTTCGTAGCGGTCAGAATCGGTGGGAAATAGACCGCAAAATACCATGGGATTGGCCTCTACGTAACCCGGTAGTGGCTCCTCTGCTTTTTTCTTAACTAGGGTAATGGTGTCACCGACACGAGCGTCGGCGACCGCTTTAATAGACGCAGAGATATAGCCCACCTCGCCAGCATGGAGTTCGTCTACTTCTACCTGATGGGGAGACAGTACGCCGAGTTCGTCGATTTCGTATTCTTTGCCAGAGGCCATTAGACGGATGCGATCGCGACGGCTCAGCGTCCCATCCACGATTCGAAAATAAACAATCACCCCGCGATAGCTATCGTAGTAGCTATCAAAAATCAGCGCCCGCAGCGGTTTATCGGTATTGTCCTCAGGTTCTGGAATGGTTTCTACAATGGATTCTAAGATCTCAGTGATGCCCAGTCCCTCTTTAGCAGAGGCCAAGATTGCGTTACTACAGTCAAGCCCGACGATATCTTCAATCTCTTTCTTTACCCGCTCCGGTTCCGCTCCTGGCAAATCCACCTTGTTGAGGACGGGAATAATTTCAAGATCGTTGTCTAGAGCCAGATACACATTAGCCAGGGTTTGCGCTTCTACTCCCTGGGAGGCATCTACCACCAGCAACGCCCCCTCACAGGCAGCCAACGCACGAGAGACCTCGTAAGAAAAGTCAACGTGTCCTGGTGTGTCAATCAAATTTAATACATAGTCTTCTCCACCTTCAGCTTGATAGTTCATGCGAGCTGCCTGAAGCTTGATGGTGATGCCCCGCTCCCGTTCTAAGTCCATGGTGTCGAGCACCTGAGCTTTCATATCCCGCTCGCTGATGGTGTTGGTGTCCTGTAGCAAACGATCCGCCAGCGTTGACTTTCCATGATCGATATGAGCAATAATCGAAAAATTGCGGATTCGGGAAACGGGTGCTTCGGTCATGGAAAGAAAAATTTTGGAAGGTTAATTGTAAAAGCGCTTAGCTTATCTTAATGCTTTGCCCAAGTACTTTGCCGATCCTTGAGGCTACTAAGGATAAGACTACCGTCCCTGTCTGGGCGTTTTTAGCGTTTGGTGCTTGGCAGCAAAGACCGGCTTGGGGGCAGAGCCTGTAGGAAAAGGTTACTTAAAAGGGATGACCATTAATGAATCCCATGACAAGATGAAAGATAACCGTAGCGTCTTGCCAACAGCTAAGGTTAGGCAGATTCTATCTAGTGTCTCACGATAGCCTTGATTAGCTCCATGGTTCCGTGATTTGCGAGATCTGGAGATTTTTCAACGCTGGCAGCCGTCAATGTTGGTATAGATATTTCGGATCTAGGCCGGGAAAACCCGTAAGCATTTAAAGATAGGGCTCATAACTTCTGCCGATTATGCGATCGCACGTGACAGCTGACTCAGAATCTATGGTCGTCCCAGCCACAGTGAACAATTCGTTCCTCGAAGTTATTCATGATGCTTGCGGTCGCATAGTTGCTATTGATTGGCCACATACGATTCAAGGAGATGCCAATCGCTATCTGCATGAGTCCATCAGCAAGCTCTTTGGCCCAGTTGCGATCTCGCCCTATCTCAAACGTGTGCAGCGCGTGCTAGATGACGGACAGCCCCAGCAGTTTCAATGTGTCGTGCGCTGTGGTCCTCATCCGGTAGGCTTAGACTTTAGCTTGAGCATTACTGAGTGGCCTGATGCGCCTGGTCAAACTTATCTCAAAGGTCAGGGCTCAATTTTGACAGTAGCTGGGGGGCAGACCATGCCTCAGCACTTGACCACTACAGGCATTGTAGTAGAGCTGCCCTCCGACGCCCAAGCTGGCTTGCGGGCAAACCTTTCCAACTACCACGGTATTCTGACCAGTATTGCCTCCAACATTCGAAAAACTCTAGAGCTAGAGACGATTTGGCAACAAACTGTTGATGGATTGGGGACTCTTCTAGATTTGCATCGCTGTCTGGTATGTGATTATTCAGCGGCTATGCAAACGTTGGATGTCGTCGCCGAATTCCATCAGCTTGAGCTTGACCCCTGTTTAGGTCAAACGTTCGACCTCGATCACAAGGCAGATTTCCGCTGTACGATCAATACGCTGAAGCCGGTACTGTCTGATTTTGAACGCGAAGACAGTGATGTCGGTCCCTATACAGTTTTGACCGTAGCCACCTGCCACCGTGACGACCCCAATAGTGTTTTGCTGTTACAGATGCCTCCCGACAGGCCCTGGCATCCCTTAGAAATTGAGCTGGTCAATGAGCTTACTGACCAGGTAGGGACGGCTATTGCCCATGCCAAACTATTTGAGGCCAGCCGCACCCTGGCCGACGATCTCAAACAGGTTAATGAAAAGCTGGTCGATAAGAACGATGAGCTGGAAGAGGCCAGACGCTATGCCGAGGAAGCTTCGCGACTTAAGAGTGAGTTTCTAGCTAATACGTCTCATGAGCTGCGCACACCGCTAAACGGCATGATTGGATTTTTGCGGCTAGTGCTTGACGGCATGGCCGATGATCCCGACGAACAGGAAGAATTTATCGAAGAGGCCCATAAATCGGCACTCCATCTGCTTAATCTGATCAACGATGTGTTGGACATTGCCAAGATTGAAGCTGGCAAGATGGAAATTGACCTGACGGCCATTAGTTTGCAGGAGCTATTCTGCGATGTGGAGAACTTTACCCGGCCTCAGGCGGAGCAGCGCGGACTGTATTTTGAAATGAAAATGCCAGCTACGCTTGATGAAATCAAGCTGTATGGCAACTATCAGCGGATTCTGCAGGTTCTACTCAATCTGATTGGCAACGCGATTAAATTTACTCCTGAAGGGGGTGTCACCATCAGAGCTGAGGTCAAGCCTCAAAATATTCGATTTCAAAACAATGTGTGGCCTGGGCACATCAAAATCAGCGTTGAAGACACGGGCATTGGCGTCTCGCTAGAAAAACAAAATCGCCTGTTTCAAACCTTTAGTCAGGTAGATGGTGAACGGACTCGACAGTATGGCGGTACGGGACTAGGGTTGGCTATTTCCCAGCGGTTGATTGAAGCTATGGGGGGTAAAGTGCAGTTTATTAGTATGGGTGAAGGGTTGGGCTCAACGGTGACTTTTACTGCCATCCTGTACCAAGAGCCTGTTATTAAGGCTGATTTAGAAGACAATCAGATGTCATAGAGGGCTTGATGGGGCGCTCAAAGATAGTTGGGACGCTCTTGCTGAGCAATGCTGAGCCTTGTTGCTAAAGCGCTCCACTGCTCTGCTTCAATCAAATCAATCAGGGTGTCCAGCTGATGGCGATATTGGTGTAACGCTTGGAGTAAGGCCGGGCGATTGTATTGAGCCATCATTGTCCCTAGCTCGGGGTTGCCACCGCCGACTCGACTGGTGTCACAGAAGCCGCTGCTAGCTAGCTGCTGAGCCAATATTTTGACATGGGGATCCGATTCGCTTACGCAGGTATGGAGCAAACTGGAGCTGACCATAACAGGCAAATGGGAAATAGCTGCGACAGCCCGGTCGTGGGCTGCAGGGGACGCTGTGTAAATATTGGCCCCTAGCTGAGTCGCGATCGCAGCTATTTGATCCACCGCAGCCGATCGGGTTTTATCGATCGGGGTAATCACATAGGGGCGCTGTTGAAATAGACCAGCCTCAGCCGCTGTGAGTCCAGCTTGAGCTTTACCTGCCATCGGATGACTGCCCACAAAGTTGGGCCACAGATTGGTGGCTGCTGCTACGATCTCACCTTTGACAGATCCCACGTCAGTAACAATAGTTGATGTATTCAGGTGTTCGACCAGCTGATACACCGTGGGTACAATCGCTGCCATCGGTGTACAGACAAAGACCACATCGGTTGCTGCCATTAAGGCCAGATCACAGCCTGCTTGGGTAACGATCCCCTGGGCGATAGCGGCCTCGACTGTCGCCGTTCGTCGGGCGACACCATAGACCCGATAGCCCAGCTGCGTCAGGTCTGTTGCCAGACATCCCCCAATCAGACCCAAGCCCACAATGCCGATGGTACGAGGTGTCCTTGATGCTGAGGACATAGCAGGTGACGACATAGTTAAAAGACTGAATGAAATAACCATAAAGCAATAGGGATGACAGCGGCTAGTCTACGGCCGGTCTACCAGAAGCCGTCAAACACCCCAAGGGAGTATGTCACAATGAGACACAGCAAGCGAGAGTCACAGCACGCGTGATTGAGGCAGAGGTTCACCAGCTACTTCGAGAGTTTTTACGTCAGCAGGGCCAAAATCGATGGCCTCACCACTTAACAATGGCTCGTCTGGTGGCTAGGGCGTTACGATTAGGCCGTAGCGCGCTATTACAGATAGGCAGCACTGCCGCCTATCGCGGTCAGTATCGACTGAGCTATCTAATGCCAGCTCTGGTGTGGCCAGGACCTATTGTGCTGGTCGTGCCCGACACTATTCACCAGCAGCTGATTCAAGACGAAATCCCTACACTGCTGCAAACCCTGCCGACCATCAAGTCTATTCATATTGGTGATCGATGGCCTAGCAATGCCTTCCAGGGCATCTTGATCACCACGCCTAAAGCCTGGTTGGCGGCTCAGCTGCCTACTACAGCGCTGCACCAAGATCGAGAACCTGCTTTTCCAGCCAATGTGGTGACGTTGATTGACGGCATCGATCCGCTTGTGGAGTGGGTGCGGACTCAGCTAACCTGCAGCCTTGACGACGCCAGCTGGCATCAGCTGAGCTTAGCTTATCCATCACAGCAGACCGCCATTCGCAATTTGCGAGTCAAACTGACTCATCTGGCGTTTCAACATCCTGCCAATCCCTACAGCTGTTATCTTGCCGACACTGAGGAAAATGCTTTACTTATCGAGCTATACGCACGGCTGGCGGAGACCCCGTTGGGATTAGATGCCTTGCCCGCTGTCTGGCGGCAGTTTAAACAGCAGCTAGAGCGCGATGACGGCATGACCTGGCTGCAGCTCAATCGTGAGTTGGGGCAGCTGTCCTTGCGATGTGCACCGGTTAGTTTGGCTAATACGATGAGGCCAATCTGGCAGCGACAGCCGGTAGTTTTAATTGGCGCTGCAGTCGATGAACACCAGCGTGCTGAAAACTATCGTCAGCGTCTGGGATTAGACAGCCTGACCTGTCTCAAGTTTACGCCAGATCGGCAGCAGGATGGCATTGAGCTATACACACCAGATCAGCTGCCTATGCCCAACAGCAGCCGATTTCCCAATGCGATTCTAAAAGAGATTCGTAATCTACTACAGCTGCCAGAAACCCGTACGCAGCCAACCGTGATTTTAGTGGGAGATAATCCTCTCAAAGCTCAAATTGGTTCAATCTTGGCGGCTGAGTATGGCTCGCGAGTGCAGGTTGAACGCAGTGAGCTATCTGAAAATGGCATTTTAGTCACAGGTTGGGAATTCTGGCACGACTATCGACTGCGGTGCCCGCTACCTGGTGTATTAATTATTACGACACTACCGATCCCATCATTAGAAAATCCGCTTGTAGCAGGGCAGGTCGCCTATTACAAACGCATGCGCCAAGACTGGTTTCGACTCTTTTTGCTGCCCACAGCTTTGCAAACACTACAGCTTGCGATCGCGCCTGTTAGCGCCCAACAAGGTAAAGTTGCCCTACTCGACAATCGTGTAAACCACCGCAGCTATGGCCGAACTATCCTCAAAACCTTAAGCCCTATTGCCCAGAGCACATACCTAGACCCCAGTTGGTTAACACCGGTAAACCAAACGCTATAATCTAGGCCAAGCAATCGACCGAGCAAGATATCATGGGAGAAGCTAAGCGACGACAGACAAAGCTTGGAGACGACTACGGGCAAGCTGATCGCATCCTGCCTTGGCTCCCAATCACCAAGAAACAATCTGAAGCTTTTGTTGCCTGGAGCACTCGGGGCGCATGGGCAGGCATAGTTTTAATGATTATCCTATGGCTAACCGTCAGATTTATTGGTCCAGCCCTTGGCTGGTGGACGCTCGCTGATTAACATCAGCAGTTCTGTCCTCAGGCAATCCTATTTTTTTAGGAAAACCGTTACAAAGAAGACCTTCTGTCTAGACATATAGGCTTAGGGTAGTTATGGTTTGGCTAATGTCAAAATTCTATGACTATTGCCAACGTCGCCAGTTTTGAATACTCTGAGATATGAGTAACGGTTTTATACCTTTTGTTGACTTATAAAACCTTTTCAAGTACTAGGGCTATTTGCTTATCTGGCTGGGTAACTTGGAAGCAAGCCCTAGCCTAGAGATTACCCCAGAGTCAAAGGCTGCATCAGAGGTGGTGCGATTGTTATCTCTCAATTGCAGCTTAGAGCGTTGGAAATACGTATGGGAAGCAAACGTTGAAATTAATAAGAAAGTAGTTTTTCCACCTGAATTATATTTGTCGAGAATGAAGGTTAAGAAGAACTAATCGAATAGTTTATAAAAAACATTAAGCAAAATTTAAGATTCAACCTTACAATGTGACCGGTGGGAAGGAGAACGCAAATGTTTGTTCGACTTGCAGAGCAGCACCGCCAATTCGTAAAAGATTTGGTCCTAAACCTAAAAGCGCTAGCAATTGTCCTTGAAAATCAAGGATATCTGGCGTCTTGTTACACGTGCGGTGATCAGCTCAACAGTGCTTCATTTATGGTCAGTCTTGGAGACGATCATTTAATTCGTTTTCTGGTGTCGGACTATGGCATCACATGGACAGAGATGCGCGATGATCGAGAACTGATGAAGTTGGAAGGCGCTGAAGCCATTAATCAGCTTCAGGAGCTTGCCAATCTAGTCAAGTATCGTATCCAACCGGTTGAGTATCAGGTTGCATATCGTTCCGCTTAGTTTGTGTGCTCAACTGAAGTCGGCTGATTGTCCATAGCTTGTGATACAACGGAGTAGTGAACGATCTGCTATGGAGCGTTCATACTGTCCGTTATCTCGTAAAGTTACTTTTTGGTCGGAGTCATATCGTTGAGCTGGGAACACAGATACATAAGTGCCAATTCAGTAAAACTTCACTACGTTACCCAGGGCAGTGGAAAGCTACTAATACTGCTACATGGCTTGTTTGAATTTTGGTACTCTTGGCGTCATCAGCTGTCTTATTTGTCACGACATTTTAAGGTAGTTGTCCCAGATTTACGCGGCTATAACGATTCTGAAAAGCCTCATAACGGTTACGACTTAGATACTCTGAGTACAGATATTTCATCCCTGATTCATAGACTGGGCTATGAAAAAGCCTATGTTGTTGGTCATGACTGGGGCGGAACAATTGCCTGGCATTTGGCACGTCGTTTTCCTGCAAAAGTAGATAAGCTAGCCATACTCAGCAGCCCTCAAAGATGGCAAACTGCTTTAACACAGGGGCTTTCTCAAAGTTGGGAACATTTGCAACGTAACTGGCATTTACTCGCTTTGCAGACCCCCGGCTTGCCCCAGTGGTTGATCAAGGATAATTTGCCATCCCTACTGACCTATCTTTTTCAACAGCAAGTTGTTAGAAAAAGCTCTTTTACCAAGGCTAATACCGATTTATACGAAGCTGCACTGCAAAAACCAGGTGTTGTACCAGCTTTACTACAGCATGCGCGTCATTGTTTTAGTTTGAGCGACTGGATCGTTAGCTGGGCAAGCCCATCACGATTGTCTAATGTGCAAGCGTCTACCTTAGTTATGTGGGGTGAAGACGATCGGCTGATACCTGAAGCCGGTATCTTTTCTAAAGATGTGGCGACTGAAGCAATTATCAAACGTTCTATTCCTGACTGTGGTCATTGGATTCAGCAGGAAGCTCCCAGCAGTGTGAATCGGGAGCTAATCGAGTTTTTAAGCTAAAGCAGGCGGATAAGAACGGCTGCTCTCTAGGCTCTATAATCGTGAGCGCTGAACAGTTCTTAGGTTTGAGGGAACACTGTCTGATCAAAACGACTGTCAGTTTTTCGACTAGGTGTCCGGAAGCTTGACCATCTTTTCACAATACATCCGATTAAGTTCAAGGTTTTATGGGAATGCTACGGCGTGTCTCAAATTTCAGTAGTTCTAACGAATACTAGAGCTGGAGATCCATTTTTTGAATCAACCATCGTCACCTCAGTAATAGGGCTCAAAACAAACAATAGGGCTCAAAACAAATATTCTGTTTGAACCTTGTATGGCTTATCCAAATAATCTAGCCGAGTATCGTATGATGCTTGCTGATGAAGATGAAGCAGAAATCGAATCCAAACTAGGTCTATTTCAAGCTTTTTCTAAACTGTATGAGCATGATCGTAAGCTGTTAGACGATGTCCTGGCGGCCGACCTTCATCCTCAGCTACCCGCAGCACACTACATTCAGAGCGTCATTTGCCACGAGCAAGTTTATATTATCAGTAACTTATCAGCGGGACAGTCAGAAAGCTTTTATTCGCTTGACGGTCTCTGGACGATTGGTCGTGACCCGCGTCAGTCAGATATTGCAGTGCCAGATAAGCGTTTATCTCGCTGTCATGCAGCTGTGCAGTACAACAGTGCACAGGAATTTATTCTGTCTGACCTGGAAAGCACAAATGGAACCTATGTTAATGGTGAAAAACTGCAACGAGTACACACGTTGCAGGATGGGGATCGTATCCGCATAGGTAGCTCCCTATTTCATTTCTTTCACTGTAAGCCTAAAAAAGAAGCAGAGGAGTCCTCGCGCACGGCCAACAGCGGTGCCAGTGGTGCAAGGACTTTGCACTAACTTCCAGATCTGATACAGCTGCATTGAAATGATACAGATAGCGTTATGTCAGTTTATTTAAAGGGGTTAAAGCGACTTAGCTTTTCAGCTCTTCTCTTTAGTTTTCTTTGTTGATGCCTTTGGAGTGTCGGTGGCTGCGGCTGGCTCATCGCTAGCCTCACTGGGTGTAGCAGCATCGCCGATTTGTAATACTTGACGGAGCTGCTGCTCGATATCGCCAGTGATCTCAGGATTATCAGCTAAATAGCGAATCGCATTGTCACGACCTTGGCTGATATTATCCCCCTTATAGCTGTACCAGGCTCCTTTACGAGTAAGGATATTATTTTCTTCTGCGAGGTCGACAATACAGCCCAATGTCGAGATACCTTCGCCAAAAATGATGTCAAACTCAGCAATCTTGAAGGGCGGGGCAATTTTGTTTTTAGCGACCTTAACCTTGGCGCGAATTCCAAACTGATCGTTGCCTTTTTTAAGTGTTTGGATACGACGAATATCCAAACGTACTGAAGCATAGAATTTAAGGGCATTACCGCCCGTAGTCGTTTCTGGATTACCGTAGGTAACACCAATCTTGAGTCGTAGCTGGTTGAGAAAAATAACCGTACAGCCAGACTTTCCGATATTACCGGTGATTTTTCGTAGAGCCTGGCTCATGAGACGAGCTTGTAAACCCACATGAGAGTCGCCCATCTCACCTTCGATTTCAGCTCGAGGCACCAGCGCTGCTACAGAGTCAATCACAATCAGGTCAATGGCAGAGGATCTGACCAGTTGATCAACGATTTCCAAGGCAGCTTCACCAGTATCGGGTTGGGAGACCAATAAGTCATCAATATTGACTCCAAGGGCACCCGCATAGACTGGATCTAGCGCATGTTCGGCGTCGACAAAAGCAGCGACGCCACCTTCTTTCTGGGCTTCAGCAATGGCATGTAACGCTAAGGTTGTTTTACCTGAGCTTTCTGGACCATAGATTTCGATTACACGTCCTTTTGGCAACCCTCCACCCAAGGCCAAATCTAATGTCATGGCTCCTGTCGGAATGGTAGCCACTTTCATGCGCTGTGCATCCCCTAAGCGCATGATGGTACCTTTACCAAAGTTGCGCTCAATTTGATTGAGCACCATGTCTAAGGCTTTTTTGCGCTCGTTATTTTCGGTGGATGTTTTTGCCATGCTGTCTGAGGTTTTAGAGTAAGTGTTGCTGAGTTCAGCAATTATAAGCTCACAATGCGATAGCTAATTGTGTCGATGTTAGGCCGTCTGTTACATCTAACAAGCCCATCATGCCCACATTTATGATTGTACCCAGAAAACATACAAATGTACTATTAAAATTCTCTTTAATTGTACTTGGCGTTGGGGAGTGCCTATGTCAGCGATAAGTGAGCTGGATTTTAAGGCAGTGAGTGTAGCGGGTGTCACTGAGTACATCCAGCTTCTGCTAGAAGGCGATGAGAACCTACGTAATATATGGGTAATTGGTGAGGTATCCAGTGCTCGCCAGCACGGAAGCGGCTGCTTTTTTTCTCTGCAGGAGGCAGACGGCTCAGCGACTTTGAGTGCTGTTGTTTGGCGTAGTCAGTTACCCAAGCTCAGTGTAATACCGACAGTTGGTGAGCAGGTAGTTGTGTTAGGGCAGCTCAAAGTCTACCCCAAGCGTGGTAGCTATCAGCTCACTACCTGGCAGGTGTTACCGGCGGGGGCAGGGCTTCAGGCGTTGCGCTATCGTCAGCTACGCCATCGTCTTGCTAGTGAGGGCTTGTTTGATGACGCGCGTAAGCATGCGCTCCCGGCTTTTCCTGGCTGTATTGCAGTAGTTACCTCCCCTCAAGCTGCAGCTTGGGGCGATATTCAGCAAACGCTGGTTCAGAGATACCCAGGATTACAGGTCCTGCTATCTCCAGCCATTGTTCAGGGAGAGCAAGCCCCGAAGTCCATTGTTCGAGCGATTGAGCGAGTAGGTGAGGACGCTCGAGCAGATGTATTGCTGCTGGGTCGTGGCGGTGGCGCTGTAGAGGATTTAGTATGTTTCGATGATGAACGGGTGGTACGCGCGATCGCAACCTGCCCTATTCCAGTCATCACCGGTATCGGTCACGAACGTGACGAATCCCTAGCGGATCTTGTTGCCGATGTATGTGCTCACACACCAACTGCAGCGGCAGAGCAAATTGTCCCAGCTCTCAGTGATTTACGCTATTGGCAAGCACAGCTCCTACAGCGTTTGGCCCAAGCGACTGGAACCCAACTGCATCAGCAAAGACAAAGTCTGCATCAGCTTTATCTGCGACTTCAGCGACTTCAGCCTCAGAGTCAGTTAGAGCAGGCAAAACAGGCACAATCTTGGCGTAGACAACGGCTGATTCAGATATTGAGCCAGCAGCTACAAGTTAGACAGCACCAGCATCAGCTTTTAAGTGAGAAGCTCGCTACTTTAGACCCAGCTGCTGTGTTACGTCGGGGGTATGCCCTAGTCAGAGAAACTTCTGGAAATGTAGTGACTGAGGCCGGTCAGCTATCTACCGGTGATAAAATCACCGTTCGTCTAGCTCAAGGACAGTTAGAAGCAGAAGTTCTTGATGTCATTTAAGAACTTCCTCGCGATTAATCCTGAGGCTAATTGCTACAAGCTTGCGGTTGCGAAAGACTTAAGGCCGATCAAAACTGATCTATAGTCAAGTCCCTATAAATATATGCCTAAAGCCAAAAAATCTGCTGAAACCTGGGATTACGAAGCGTCTGTTGAACAGGTGGAGGCGATTATTCATGATTTAGAAACTGGCGAGCTGCCCTTGGCTGATATCTTTCAGCAGTTTGAAAAAGCCGTCACAGAACTCAAGAAGTGTGACAGCTTTCTACACGAAAAACAGCAGCAGGCCCAGCTATTAATAGAAACCCTGACATCAGACGAGTCTGAATAGGCTTGGAACGCTCTGACTCATTAAATCTGGAAATTCTGAGCATTAAATGCGAGCAACGCCTGACGGAATCCTTTAAATGAAGGACATAAATTTGCTACTTCATCTAAATCCATAGCGGTGGCTAAGTCTCGGCGAATATCGTTATTTGTCCGAATGGAGTAAATGCTTGATTGAATCCATTCGTTGAGGCTACGTTTCGCTTCTCCTGGCTTTAAGTTTTCAGGAGATTGAAAGTTTTTTGGAACTGAACCAATCACCTGGTTGATTGCCTTCGAGTCTGCTACCAGCCAGGCTTCAAATTCTTTGACAGCAACACCGACAGCTCCTTGTAGAGAATATTTATCAAGTGCCTGTTGTAATATCGATGTGCGTTCCTGTGGGGGACTATCATCACTGTCCACCAGAAAAATTATGAGCGGCGGCATAAATTGAAAATTCAATTGCCAGGGACTGAGAATGTCATTAAGGACGCTAGGCTTGAGTAACTTGCTGCCTTGAGCACGTGCTCCGGTCTCGTAAGCAGTGCGCAGTGGTTCTTTAAACTCAATGGCGGCTGCAGGAATTTTGCTTCCTTCCGTCAAAATACGCCGCACAACTATATGGGCAGGGCCAAGATTGTCTGAGCTTAATACATCCTGAGGTCGTACATCTCGATCCGGATTGCCCAATTCTCCTGGACCTTCTGCATGAACGACAATAGAAATATTTGCCATTTCTAGATGCTAGGAACTCCACCTAGAGCACCCGTCATCCACATTCTGCCTAGGGAGTTTTGGAATTGGTCATAAACCTTTTCCCAGTTTTCATTATCTACAGGAGCCTTCTGCACTTCAGTTTCGCCAGTTTCACGGCTGCGGCGAATAAAGCGAACTTCCTCGGGTTCTAGGCAATTTAAAAAAGATTGCGAATGTGTGGTGCAGACAATTTGTATCGGTTCATTGTCTAGCTCACCTTTGCTCAACTTTCGAAGCATTTCGACAACATGCCTTTGCAGATAAGGATGTAGGGCTCTATCAGGATCTTCAATCACTGCTAGCGTTGGTGCTTCCTTCTGAAAACACAGAGCGATTAAGGCTGCTGTCAGCATCGTACCGTCTGAAACTTGGTCCGGTTCATACCAGAAGTCTTCCTGCCAACGATCTAGGAACTGCAGGCGAGCATTGCCTTGAAGCGATCTGACTTTGATGTCAGAGTACATAGGCACTAGTTGGGTAAATGTCTTAACGTATCTGTCTTGGGCTTGTCTTGACAAAGTATTGAAGAGATTGGCTAAACTACTTCCTGTAGAATCCAGCTTCCACTCCTCATTAGCTTGCTTCGACACTCGTAATTCGTTCAATAAGAATGAATACTTAAAACGCTGACCAGTCAAAACTTTAGAGGGAGTGTGAAAGGACACATCATCTTTTGTCCAAAGTGGACGCTCTTTACCCTGCCAGAAATCGCTGCTCCTTAACAAATGAATATCTGGCTCATGACTGTATCGAGGGGAATCTAAATTGAGATTGTGATACTTGTTAGGCAATAGCAGGTCTACCGGCGCAACAGTTAAAGCATCTGCGATCGCACTTTTCCCCGAAGCATTGGGACCGACAAATACCGTAAACGGTCCCAGCTCCAGCGTGACATCCCGAAGACAGCGAAAGTTTTGGATGCGGACACTCTCTAACACGGCTTATTTAAGGGCAAGGATTCTCAGGATATTCCCGACTATGGGGTTTATCATAGCGCCCGGATTCGTTATCAAATCAGCTCATCAGAATCAGTTGATAACAAAATCGTAAACGTGACTCCTTTGCCGGGACTGCGGCTGACTGAAATGGAGGCATTACAGTGCGCTAAAAGTTGCTCTACCAGGGTAAGTCCTAAGCTGTTGCTGTCAGATGTACTGCGATAAAGCGAGTTAAAGGCCGATGGCATGATGCCGCAGCCATTATCCTGAATGACGATGGCGACTTTTTTGTCAGCTCGCTGATGAGCGCTGACCCAAATCCGTCCGTTGCCGTTAGTCAATTGAATACTATTGCTGAGCAGACTGACTAGGGCCTGTTTGAGATAGGCTTCGATAGCCAATACGGGCGGTAAATGAGCAGCTACGGTGTAGGTCAAGGCAATATTGTTTTCCTGAGCCAGGGGCTGATATGTGCTGACCACGCCGGGAACCAAGTCCCAAAGCTGAACTTTTTCGAGAGCCGTTGTCTGGGGGATAAGCTGTAGTTCGAGAAGGGTAAAAACGTGATTGATTAGCTGGCTTTGACGATCGCAAGCTTGGCCAATCATTTGCAGGTAACGCTCACGCTGTGCGGGTTTCAGTGCAGAAGAATTAAGTAGGGTGAGAGCGGTCTTAATGGTTGTAATGGGGTTATTGAGATCTTGGGCAGCTGTCTTGAAAAATAGAGAATTGACCTCAGCTGCCGAGCGAGACGGCGTTAACGCGGATGACCTGACCGTAGAAGCGTCCATAATGGCTCTCAATTACACCCACGGTGTACTTGGTGATGTATGTATGCTCTTAGGTTAGTGAAGGAAAAGCGTTGATAAATGAGTATTCTCACCTAACTTCCCGTATTAGCACGGAGTTTGGCCATCTGTGAAGCTATGGCTCGCTAGGATGGATAACGAAGTTTGAGGGCTAACTGGGCCTGTTCTCGGTCGTCAAAGTGGATTTTTTTGGTACCGATGATTTGATAGTCTTCGTGACCTTTGCCTGCAATGAGCATGCCATCGCCGGGTTGAGCCGAAAGGATTGCTGTTTGGATAGCAGTGGCGCGATCGCAAACCACCTCATCCTCACTCAAATCAGCTTCAATCCCAGCGACCACATCGGCCAGAATCTGCTGAGGATCCTCTGTTCGTGGGTTATCAGAGGTGACAACTATCCGGTCTGCTAGCTCATGGGCAATGCGTCCCATCTGGGGGCGTTTGGTACGATCTCGATCGCCACCGCAGCCAAAGACACAGATCAGCTGCCCTGAGATAAATGGACGTGCCGCCCGCAGAGCATTTTCTAGACTGTCAGGCGTATGGGCATAGTCCACAATGACGGTGATATCTTGTGCAGGATCGATCTGTACTCGCTCCATCCGTCCAGGCACACCGCCGAACTCTGCTAGAGAATCAATCACAGAATTAAGCGGTACCCCTAAATGCAGCGCTGCTCCGGCTGCTGCTAGCAAATTCTCAAGATTAAACTGCCCGACCAGGGGAGAGGTAAAAGAAGCTGAACCCATAGGAGTCACTAGGCAACCGGTGATTCCTGACTCGCTGTAGCTGACGTCAGTGGTATGGAGATCGGCTTTAGTATCTGTAATGTGATAGGTCCAAACTTGTTCAGGCTTTAGCCGCTCGATCAGCTTCTGTCCATAGGGATCCTCACTGTTGATAATGGCACGACCCTTGAGATAGTCAGGACTAAACAGCAGGGCCTTAGCTTCAAAGTAGTCGTCTAGATTTTTGTGATAGTCCAGATGATCCTGGGTGAGGTTAGTAAATACTGCCACCTCAAAGGGACAGCCCCAAACTCGCTTCTGCGCTAAGGCATGGGAGCTGACTTCCATGACGGCGTGCTGACAGCCTGCTTTAACCACTTTGGCTAGCTCTCGCTGTAAATCAACTGGAAAAGGAGTGGTATGTACAGCAGTTTCCTGGTAGCCGGGCCAGCGTGTGTAGAGGGTGCCCAACAAACCCGTGGGAACGTCGCTGCTATTGAGCAGGTACTCGATGATATGAGTGGTGGTGGTTTTACCGTTGGTACCGGTTACACCCACCAGGTTGAGGATCTTGCCAGGATAGTTGTAGAACGCAGCGGCAATTTCACCGCAGGTAGTGGCAACGTCTGACGTAGGGATGAGTAAGGTGGAGTCGTCTGGAGCAGGCTTATGTTCTAGGGCGCTGTGGGAAATGAGGGCTGCGATCGCACCGCTTTCTATCGCACTCGGCCAAAACTCTCCACCGTCTACCTGAGTCCCTGGCATACCAATAAACAAATCCCCCGGCTGACATTGCTTGGAATGGGTACACAGCCCGGTGACCGTTTGATCTAAAGTCGGATGGTCCAGATTAGGCAGCAGCCCAGGCGGCAATTTTGCCAGTAGCTCACGCAGCGTCATACAGTCCTCTCTAAACCGGCATTTCGCTATTTTGCCTCAAAGGGGCCTAGATATGTCTGGAGCATTTTTTCCAACTGACGCACGGGAGCACGGGGGGACAGCCGAGGTAAAGGCTGTTCCTTTTCTAATTCGTTCGTTTCAGGATAGTGAATGACTCGGCAAAGCACCGGAATTTCATACTGATATTCCGCAAACCAGGCCGGGTTCTGGGTGATATCGCGAGATTCAACATCGATAGGCAGATGCTTTAGCTGAGCCAGCTTTTCTTCTAGTCCTTCGCACAGGTGACACCCGGGCTTTGTGTAAAATATGAGCTTTTTCATGCTTGCTATTGTCCTACGGTAATTAAACAAACTTTACAGAGGCGGTTACCCCCCCTATTTGCTCGGATTAATCTACATTTCTCCGGTGGGTTATAGGGGATTAATTAAGATAGGATGTTTCCAGACATATTTTTGCGGGCTACACGCCCATCGACAGATATGGTTTCTTGTTTAGAAGCGCAATCATACACGACTCTTCAGTCAGTTAGACATACGCAATTTGACCCCAGTCAACTAGATTTAGACGAGCTTAACCGCCGCTTTGAATCAGCCACACCTCAAGAAATTTTGGCCTGGGCCGTCGCTACAATTCCTAACTTGGCTCAGATGACCTCCTTTAGTATGGGGGTCCTTACTCACATGCTTTACTGCGAGCTGGCAGCTAGGGTTCCTGTCATTTTTCTAGATACGCTGCACCTGTTTCCAGAAACCTTGGCGACTGTTCAAAAAGCGAAAGAACTGTACGACCTCGATCTGCATACCTATCGTCCAGCTGCAGATCGTAACGAGTTTATTGCCTACTATGGTGACAGGCTATGGGAAAAAGATGTGGTGCGCTTCCACTCGCTAACAAAGGTTAAGCCTATGGAGCGGGCGCTAAAGGAGCTAGATATTCAGGCATGGATTACCGGCCGACGACGCGATCAGTCTGCTACTCGTGAGCATATGCCAATTCTCGAGCGAGATGTGGATGGGCGCATCAAGATCAATCCCCTCGCTAACTGGACCCACAAAGATCTGTGGCGTTACACCTTTGCTAATGGTGTTTTTTATAACCCGCTCCACGACCAAGGCTACACCAGCATTGGCGACCAGCCTCTGACAACCAAGGTGCAAGTGGGTGAAGACGAGCGTGCTGGTCGTTGGCGCGGTAGTCTAAAAACCGAGTGCGGTATTCATCGGTAGTATTCCGAAATTGATAGCTCTGAGATTGATGTAAGAAGCAACAGCCAACAGATGATTTAGCCCCAGCTTTCGGGACTAGCGTCTACTCAACACAGGCACATGCTTATGGAAACCTCAAGCTCAGTGGGGAAACTCTGGCGTAGCTCGTCCGTAGGCGGCGGCGGCGGCAGACCTTTCTCGGATATTAATTGGCCTCCTCAAACCAGTGACCAGATGTTTGCTCAACAGGCAAAGCCGGTCGAGGTTCGGATACGGGTAGGTCGCTATGTGGATCAAGTACAAATGCGCTGGGCCGATCACGGGCTATCGGCTCATGGTGGCGAAGGGTCTGAGCTGGATGCATTTGTGCTTGACGTAGACGAATATATCGCTAACGTACGCCTGACGGGCAAACGCTACGTTGGTTCCATAGAGCTGATTACCAGTCAGGGCCGTAGCATTCTCTTTGGCCAGCAGTCGGGGGCTGTATCTGATCTTAGGGTTCCTCCGGGACACCAGGTTGTTGGATTCTATGGTCAAAGCGGTCGCTGGATTGACAAGCTGGGTGTGATTGCAGTGCAGCGTAGTGAGCAGCCTGAAAAACCTAGTGTTTCAAAACCTGAGCGCCCCAGCGATGGGTTACTGGGTGCTATTCCTCGGGCTGGGATTGAGCTGATTAAAGAATTTGAAGGGTTTGCCCAAGCCTTGCCTGATGGTCGTGCTCAAGCCTATGCCGATCCTTTGCGGGGGTGGGAAGTGCCCACCATTGGCTACGGGACTACTCGTTATCCTGATGGAGTCCAAGTCAAGCAAGGGGACATCATTGATAGAAAGCAGGCAGAGGACTATTTGATTGACCATGTCGATCACTACTGCCGGAAGCCGTTGGAGAAAATTCCAACCTGGTCGCGGATGAATATTAACCAGCGAGGGGCGATCTATAGCTTTGCGTACAACTTGGGCTCTGGCTTTTACCGGGGTGATAATTTTGAGTCGATTACGCGGGTATGTGATTCGCCTGAACGATGGAGCGATCATCGCTGGGTAGCGGCTCAGTTTGTCAAGTATCGCAATCCAGGTACGTCTGTAGAAGAAGGGCTGCGCCGTCGGCGTTTGGCTGAAGCCGATTTGTTCTGCCAGCAGGTAACCTCAGCGACTCCTAACTGGGAGGATGATCATGATGAGGCTGTTGAAGCGGGCGATCGCAAACCAGAAGAGCGACTAGAAAAAATTGTCCAAGCGGTAGCGGGCGATCAGCCTGTCGGCAATCGTCTGACCCCAGAGATGCCCTTTGACACCTTGATTACGCCCCATATTACCTACGGCGAATTTGCCCTATATGACGAAGAACGGCGCTTTCGCCATAGCTTTCAGTGCAAGACCGCCTACGAGATCTGTATCTTTTTAGAACGGTGTCGTGATTACTTTGGCGGCAATCCGCTGGTGATTACCTCTGGCTATCGTCCTCCAGAAATCAATGCCAAAATCGGCGGTGCTCGCCGTTCAGAGCATCTGTATGACGCGCCGGATACGGGAGCCGTTGATTTTTATATCAAAAATGTCAGCATCTACGAGGTGGAATCTTGGTGCGATCAAACCTTTCCTTACAGCATAGGCTATGGGGCTAAACGAGGGTTTGTGCATCTAGGGATGCGTCCTGGTAAACCCCGAGTGCGCTGGGTGTATTAATCTCGCCAGGGGCAAAATTACACTCGCTGAAGCAGTCTAATGACAGCCTCTGCCAGTACGCTGATAAAGCACACTCAATAAATGATTGATACGGTGGATTTTTCGGCGTTGCCGCCAGCGGCATTTATTCATCCCGATGGTCAAAATCGAGATGCGATCGCAGCTCTCCTGCACCAGGTTATCGATTTACTCCTAGAAACCATGGCTCAGGCAACAGACCGTTCGCCGCTGCCTGAGCCGCTGATATTAGATAGCTGGAGCACTCTGCCCAAAGAGTCCGTGGCGCTAGAGCAGCTGCTAGAAGCAGCCCATACTCAGCTTCTCCATGGGATGAATGCTGCTCATCCCGGCTACATCGGTCACATGGATTCGATTCCAACGACGCTGTCAATCGTCGGGGATTTGCTAGTGGCGGCGCTTAACAACAACATGCTGAGTGTCGAAATGTCGCCGGTCTTTTCACGGCTTGAAACCCTGGTGCTGCGACAGATCGCCCAGCTATTTGGTTTAGGTGAGCAGGCTAACGGCGTTTTAGTCAGCGGCGGTAGTTTGGCCAATCTACAGGCGCTGATCGTGGCTCGCAATGTGGCCTTTGATGCTTTAGAACATGGTATTTCCTCGGGGCAGAATCCCGTTTTCTTTGTGTCGGAAGTTGCTCATACATCTTTTAAGAAGGCAGCTATGGTCATGGGGCTGGGGACAAAGGCGGCTATCCCTGTCAAAACCAACCAAAATTCTCAAATTGACATTACCGATTTAGAAGTTCAGCTGGTTCAGGCCAAATCCCAAGGACAGAACCCCTTCGCTATTGTGGCTACTGCAGGGACTACGGTTACCGGCAATATCGACCCTATTGCTGAGATCGCCAGTATTGCCCAGCGGCACCAGCTTTGGTTCCATGTGGACGCGGCCTATGGCGGGGCAGTGATGTTTTCCAAGCGCTACCGCCATCAGCTATCGGGGATTGAGCTGGCCGACTCGGTGACCTTTAATCCTCAAAAATGGCTGTATGTGGCTAAAACCTGTGCCATGGTCATGTTTCGCCAGTTCGATCTGTTGCAGCATCACTTTCGAGTGTTAGCTCCTTATATGCACGACCATGACGATTGGCCTAACCTGGGCGAATTTACCGTGCAAGGCACGCGCCATCCAGATATCTTCAAGCTCTGGCTCTCGCTGCAGCACATTGGTCGAGAGGGCTACAGCGCCATTATTGACCATAACTATGCGTTGACTAAAGCGTTTACGGCAGCAGTCAACGCTCGCGCTTTTTTGACTCTTGCCAGCGAGCCCCAAATGAATCTGGTGTGCTTTCGAGCCGAGCCTGCAGCCGTATCGTCAGCCCAGTGGGATAGCTGGAATCATGGTTTGCAGCAGTGGCTATTAGCTAAGGGCAATACGTTTTTGTCCCTGCCAACATATCGAGGACAGCGCTGGCTGAAGGCCGTTTTACTGAATCCGTTTACCACGCTACAGCAGATCGAGAGCTTGTTTGAGCACATAGATAGCTACCATGCAGCTCATAGCGCTTGACGGGATTGGGTTAGAACAAACATACTGAGAGGTGCGATCGCGCGTTCTCGGTTTCTTGCCCCCCCCTCCATGGTCAAGCTTCTTCATCTCTCCGATATCCATATGGGCAGTGGCTTTAGCCATGGATATGTCAATCCAGAAACAGGGCTAAACACGCGTCTAGAGGACTTTATTTCGACATTGACCCGCTGTATTGACCGCGCGCTGAGCGAGTCAGTCGATCTGGTGTTGTTTGGCGGAGATGCGTTTCCTGATGCCACACCTCCACCAGTTGTGCAGCAGGCGTTTGCCCACCAGTTTCAGCGGCTGGTAGAAGCGCAGATTCCAACGGTGTTGCTTGTAGGTAACCACGACCAACATTCTCAAGGAATGGGCGGTGCTAGCCTGAGTATCTACCGTACTCTGGGTGTCCCAGGCGTTATCGTAGGCGATAGTCTCACGACTCACCGGGTCGAGACTCAAGCCGGCCCGATCCAGGTGATTACCCTACCCTGGCTGAATCACTCCACCCTGTTCACCCGTCCTGAAACCGAGGGGCTGTCCCTGAGTGCGGTTAATGAGCTGATGCTCGATCGTCTGCGCGCGGCTCTAGAAGGCGAAGTGCGTCAGCTGGATCCAGCTATTCCCAGTATCTTACTCGCCCATCTAATGACCGATACTGCCCGCTACGGTGCTGAGAAATTTCTGGCGGTTGGTAAAGGATTTACCGTACCCATGGCGCTGCTCGCCCGGCCATGTTTTGACTATGTTGCCCTGGGGCACGTTCACAAGCATCAGATTCTATGTGCAGACCCTCCCGTCGTCTATCCCGGCAGTATTGAGCGGGTTGACTTTAGCGAAGAAGAAGAAGACAAAGGCTTCGTCCTGGCAGAAGTGACGACAGATCGAGCCTCAGTGGAATTTTGTCCCCTGTCCGTCCGGGCATTTAAAACCGTTGAGGTAGACGTTTCAACATCGGACATCCCCCAGGCAGAGCTTGAGCACTCTTTAAGTAAAGCCAAGATTGCTGATGCTGTCGTGCGTTTAATCTACAAACTCAGTCCGACGCAAATTGAGCATATTGACCATGGGGCTCTTCATCAGGCGCTGGCCCATGCCCACAGCTACACGATTCATCCTGAGCTAGTGAGTCAGCTATCGCGTCCCCGATTGCCTGAGCTAACCTCCGATAGCAACCGCGATCCCCTCAGTGCTCTACAAACCTATCTCGCTAATCGCGATGATCTAGCTGCTTTCAGTACAGATATGCTGCTGGCCGCTCAGGTATTGCTTGATGATGCCAATCAGCCAGTCAGTGCTGCAGCTCAGACCGTGGATTTAGAAACAGCTATTGCCGACGAAACTCAGCAGCAGCTTCGGCTTTTATAGGTGTAGCTTGCCAGAGGGCCCAGCCACTACATCTGAGCAATGCCCTGTTGTAAACCAGTACAAACTTGGGTCAAAAAGTCCAAGTCAAGGGTAGAAAAAGTATCGGTCGGACTGTGGTAGTGGGGATTTCGTAGATTGGCCGTGTCAGTGACCATGATGGCGTTGTAGCCAGCATCCCAAAAAGGTGAATGATCGCTACGCCGTGTATCAGGCAGCAGTAAGCCTCGATTGACTATGGGCAACCAGGCACAGTCCACCTCAGCAACGTTGTTAAAGATTCGCTGTAAACGCATCATAGTCAGCGCCGTTTGCCAGTTGCCGATGAGGGCAATAAAATTTCCTGTCTTTGGATAGATATACTTCATTCCGGCTAAGGGATACGCCTGGCTAGGCTGTGCAGCAGACTTGTGAATGCAATACCCCAGCATCTCCAGTGACAGCATGAGGTGTATCGGATGACCCCGCAGGGTCTCAACATAGGCGCGGCTGCCAACCAGACCATATTCCTCTAGGTCAAAAGCCACTAGATGCACCGGATGGCGCGGCAGCTGCTCAGAAAATAATCGGGCAAATTCTAATAACACGGCCACACCTGTTGCATTGTCATCAGCACCGGGAGAGCCCGGTACCGTGTCGTAATGTGCGCCAACTACTATAGGCGGTAGATCACGCTGCCCTGGCAAATTTAGACAGAGGTTGCAATGGTCTCGCCCTTTTTCCTTAAAGACCATGGATGTGACCGGTCCCCAGCGCTCTAACTGTGTCTTGATGTAATACCGTGCGTACTGGTATCCCTGGGTGGCTATGTATGGATCGCGTTCACGTATCAGTTCGTGAAGGTGTGATGTCAAGCATGCTTTTAACTCATCCTGGACCATAGGGGCGAAACTACCGCTAGTAGGAATACACGGGCATACAATATAGCGATCCGCTATTTGCGTTGGTGTAGTTATTGGTTTTCCTTATTTATTAGTAGTTGAGAATATTCTCTCCAAAATGAGAGAAATGGCTGGTGGGTCATCTTTGTAGCGCATTGGCTCTTACAGATTTGAGTTGGCTTATGGTTGGCAGGCCAATGGCAGGGCAGGTCAATCCCAAAAACAGACTGTATACTTAGGAGATTGTGATTTTAAATACAACATTCGAGCCAGACACCAGCGTTGTTTCCTATTATCTGGCATCAGCTATCGGCCAATAAAAGCTTTGACCTACTCAAGTCATAGTTTTTAGCTGGAGCTGTTTTTTAGTCAAAGTGTTCATCTGTCAGCTCATTTATGTTTGATGTACCGGTTTTAGACGTAACCGTATCTTCAGCGCCCACAATTATGAATACTGTGGGGCAATTTAACGAAATTGAGGCTCTATCTACACCACAGATCGCTTCTGCTTTACTAGATGCAGCAGCTCAGTTAGTTCAACCTGCTGACACCTTGCCGGATATGGCTGGTAAAGATTTTCAATCCCAGTCTATTCAGCCAGCGACCTTGCTACCTGAGGTCTCTTTTGCGTTTTTAGAGCCTTTAAACCTGGCTGATGCAGCTGATTCTTTGGAAAAGGTTTTTGCTCTTTCGTTGGACAGCGCTGTCTCGAGGCAGGCACTCACCTCAATTCCTGAATCTACTGCCTTAGCGGGTGATGCGTCTACAGATGCGGAATCTAGGGCAAACAAGGCCAATCAACAGGACGTGTCTATCAACGGCGAAAACAAGGCGGCTGCGATCGCAAACAGTTCCTCGCCGCTGCTCGGAGACAACCTGCGGCAATGCCTAGATGAGGTTCCCCAGGGTGAGTTTCAAGGAGTGACTACATTTCAAGTCTGGCGTCAGGGAGCCATCATTGGCGAGGTCAGCAGTGTTGATGGCACCGCCCAGATGGTGCGATCTCTACAGGGCATCATGGCTCCTGGCACACTAGAGGCCAGTGCGATTACCCCTGTGCTTGGTGGAGAGCAGCCAGCGATTCGTTTGAGTAGTGATGTGATGCTCCATATTGCTAGTCATGTGGGCAATGATGCTAAGGACTCATCCGCATTCAGTCATGAATGGGCCGCCATTGCCTGGAGCGACCAGCTACGTCAGAGCCTGGGAGCAGAACCGTTAGATGCAGGTGATGTGCAAACAATGCTGAAAGGGCTGCAACCATCCGGTCAACAGCTTAGCGGTACGGCTTCCTGGTATGGTCCTTACTTTCATGGTCGTCTGACGGCCAATGGTGAAACATTTGACCAAAACACACTGACGGCTGCGCACAAAACTCTACCGTTTAATACGGTTTTGCAGGTTCGGAATCTAAAAAACAACCGCTCCGTGGTGGTGCGTATCAACGACCGAGGCCCCTACATTGGCAAGCGCTCGATCGATTTGTCTAAGGCGGCGGCCCAGTGCCTGGGGAGTGAACAAGCTGGGGTGATTCCCTACGAGGCCGTGATTTTAGAGCAGCTGTCAGCTGCCTCTGAAGCTAACTAAGCGCCTGGTAGAATTTTCAGGCGCTGCTGATCCTCGGGATGATTTCATCTGCAAGGTGCTGTCATATCGCATTGTTAACAGATCGGTGCATCCCCTAAATCAGCAGCGGCAATCTCCATAACTCGAAAGGGTACCGAGCTTATGATCGGTACCCTTTATTGATATAAGGCTCTGCGCTTTGCCGAGTAAGCTACCAGGTCGGATCGACATAGAGATTGATCACGTAGGGCGACTGGGTGGCTGGTACCGCAGAAATGCAGGCACAAATGGGGTCTTCTTGACCCTCAATATCGACTTCACAGGCATGACATGACCCCATCAGACATCCGGTGGGGATGTTAACACCAGCGCGCTCGGCCACCTGCAGGATAGGCTCTCCTGGAGCTGCTGAAACCGTGACATTATCAGGTAAAAACCGAACCTCAACACTCATAGAATGTTCGTGAATAGGGATCTCTAAGAAACAGTTACAATCCTATCGCAAGATTTCTTAGGGAATTCAGATTGTTCCAGATGCTGCAACCCTATCAGCGAGGTCATCCGAGGTTTGCTCTAAGTGGCGACGCTTTGTATGCCACCAGTTCTGCAGATCACGAGAAAAGCTGCAGGTGTACAGGGTAATAACAATTGGCTGGGCTCGATACCCCTGACCGATAATTTCAACGCAGTAGGAAGGATGGCGGCGCGTAGATAGATCGACGATAAAGCGTCTGCCAATGCGTCGCCAGCTAGGTTCTTTGCCCCGCCACTGTAGGCGACAACAGGGCCAGGGTAGCTGCTCGCGATCGAACAATCGGCAGCAGGGGCCAATAACACGGTAGGTCAAATGGGCACCTGGACTTTGAAAAATGTGGCCTGTGGGCCAGGGGTGCTCACTGGCTGGAGGAGTAGAGGATACTATCAACTGACTGAGGTTGTGGATCAGGCTAGTGTTGACGCCTAGGGCTCTAACTGACGGCTGTTGTTCTATCTAGCCTGGCAGATGTTGTAGAACAGTAGTGTACGAAATTTTGTAGGAAAATTCTATGGCTGACGCAATTACGCCAAACGTTAGCGATCGCATTTGCAAACATATGAATGACGATCACGCTGACGCCGTCTTGATCTATGCTCAGAAATTTGGCGATGCCACAGATGCTACCGACGCCACCATGAAAACTATCGATACCACCGGTATGGATTTAGAGGCTACCGTCAATGGACAAACAACTCCTGTACGGGTTAGCTTTGAGCGCCCCTTGACCGATGCTAAAGACGCTCACCATATGCTGGTGGAAATGCTCAAGCAGGTTAGAGCATAAGGATATCTTCAATACAGTAGCAGGTCGGATTAGCCTGCTACTGCTCTGCATCCGTTAAGTCTGTTACTGGTACATTGCAGGCTCGTCGATAGTCGTTCCCACCCCAGTAGGTAGAGCCACAAAGATTGGCCCCCCTGAGGTCGATATCATGGACAAACGTCCGCTCAAAGTTAGTCTGCTGTAGCTGGGTACCGACAAACTGAGTCTTATCAACAAAGGCTTCAAAGAAGTTTGCTTCGATCATATTGGCTCCAGAAAAATCGCCATAGTTAAGCAAAGCCCCAGTTAAATCTGCCCCAACAAATTTTGCTGGAATCGCTATGCGCTCTCCATTGCTATCGAAAACGTCGCTGAGCAGCGGCAGCGCACTGACGTAGGACATATTAGTCGAGCGCAGATCTGCTGCTGATAGGTTGGCACCATCTAAAACCGTGTAGAAAAAGTTTGCGTTTTCCAGGTTGGCACCTTCTAGATTGGCACCTGAGAGATCTAAGCGTCGCAAATCCGCTTCTCGCAAATCACAACCCGGACATTCATTAGTCTCAATCAAACGTTTAAGGTCAGCCTCATCAACAGCTTGAGCCTTGGGTGTATAAAACAAAACCAGACTAAATGCTGTGACGACTGGCAAAGCGACCGGACCGCTTCCGCACTGCCATAACCACTGAGGTATTTCTAGAAACATCGGCTACATCCTTTTCAGAGGTCATTGAGGGTGATTGCAACTCTATCGTGTCAAATTCAGCATGATAGCGGCAAGTCCCATCGCAATAACCCTAAAAAAAGCCGAAATAACGGTCTTGGGATGTGTGTTAGTCCGTAGGGTTAGAATATCCGGACCCGCGAACTTCACGCTTCCATCAAGAAAAATTACTGTAACGTTACGCTCCTGTGTCCATCAGGCACCATTCAAATCAGGTCCTGCTTCATAGTTCAAACAAAAAGCACAACATAATGAAACGACTACGTTTAGCTATGGCTGCCGCTACTGCAGCTACCCTTACATTTTTTGGAGCGACTACCCGTGTAGATGCCCAGGCTTTTGGCAATGTCGAAGTTGACTCAGAAGACTTCGTGCTTGTGGCTGCACCGGGTGGCGGTCTGCTGGGTCGTCCCCAGTTTATGATCATTGAGCAAAAGAGTGATGCTCAACAGTGTTGGAGCGAATCAGGAGAAAATCCGGTCCAGATCGAGCCGCTCCTACTTAATTTTGACTTTTCCGGTATCTGTGGTCGTGCTACTGATAGTAATGGCTACTCGATTCGTGCCGGTGATGGTGACGTAGGCAGTCGCTTTAACTTAGAAATCAGAGAAGAAGAAGAGAGTGGGGAATACACCCTTATTGCTAGACCCAGTTCTTTTCCCACCAACCCCTACCGTGAAGCGCCTCCAATGAATTTGGGGCGTACCTTTGGTCAAGCAGAAAATGGGTTTACCAAAATCTTTCTGAACCCAGGCTGGCGTCTGACGCGTCGTACCCTGGAAGGACGCACCCTTGGGCACATATATTTGACCCATGACTCCACACTAGCGGCGCTAGTCGAGCAAAATGGCGGGCCTGCTATTGACACTCCACCGGTTGTGACGGACCCCACACCGCCCACCGATACCATCGCATTTCGAGACGTCAATAACGATGTCTACGCTAGCGAGATCACTCGGGCTGTAGAGATTGGCTTTATCGCTGGCTTCCAGGATGGTACATTCCGGCCTCGGACGGCTCTGACGCGTGAGCAGCTGGTATCTATGGTGATTGAGGCGCTAGACGCTCAGGATAATATTTCCATTGCTCTGCCCAGCCAGGTGACAACCAATCCCTTTACCGATGTTGCTAGCAACCGCTGGAGTGCCGCTAAAATTCAGTTTGCCAGTCAGAGCGGTATCGTCAGCGGCTATCCCGAAGGTGATTTTCGTCCAGCTCAAGAAGTTACTCGGGCTGAAATGATGGCGGTTGTGCGTCGAGCAGCCGAATATCGTAAGCGGGTCCTAGGGCAGGGAACGGCGCTAACTCCCACACAGGCGGCCTTTAGTTTCACTGATACCGAAGGGCACTGGGCTAATGATGTGATCTCTAGCCTTTCGGCCTACTGCGGTATTGCTACTCCGGTTAACGAGTCTGGTACTGCCTTTGTGCCCAATAGTGATGCCCTACGCAACTATGCTGCCGCCGCTGTTGTTCGTTTGGTAGATTGCTCGAATTAACTAACTCATAGAAACTAGGGGCAGACGTCTGCTCTTACCTTTACTTTAGAACGTTTGCTAAAGCTCAGGCTGACATCGCGCAGCCTGAGCTTTTGTATTTGGATTTTGCTATTTGGCAGCATAGTTTGAGGTGAAAACAATACTTTGGACGTCCTTTAGTGTCTTTCAGTCTTGTTTGTAGCCTGTTTTCTAATGGAAGCAGTAAGCTCTTGTTCTTGGATGAAAGTGTTGGCACTAGGAATCTATCGGTACAGGATAGGTACAGGGCGACAGCCTAAGATAGAAAAAGTTAAATTTTCTGACGGCTGGGCTTTCTTGGATTAGGACTATGCGAGTAATTTATCAATGACCGTTTCAAGGACCGTCTGCATTGGCTTTTTAACGGTTATTACTGTGGGTACGATATTGCTCATGCTGCCGTTATCGACGGCAACAGGTGAGTGGAATAACCCGATCGTGGCTCTATTTACGGCGACATCAGCCGTCTGTGTAACAGGGCTCATTGTGGTGGATACGGGATCGTACTTTTCACCCCTGGGCCAGGGGGTTATTTTGTTGCTGATCCAGCTGGGTGGTCTGGGGTATATGACGGCGACGACGCTGTTGCTGCTGCTGTTGGGAAAACGGTTAGGGCTGAAAGACCGACTTGCAATTCAACAGTCACTGGATACGGCTGAACTGTCTTCGGCAGCATCGTTGATTAAGTCCATCATCGCGATGACGATGATTTTTGAGCTGAGCGGGATATTCTTGCTGATGCCTCGCTTCGCGGACGATTTTAGTGCGGGACGAAGTTTGTGGCTGTCAATTTTTCATAGCATCAGCGCGTTTAACAATGCTGGGTTTAGTTTATTTGAAGATAGCCTAATGCAGTATGCGCGATCGCCCTGGGTCAATGGGGTGATTGCTGGGCTAGTCATCTTTGGTGGCATTGGCTATCAGGTCATCATGGAGATGATGGTTTGGGTGCGAGATCGCATCCGTCGCAAACGTCAGCATCAGGTATTCTCTTTGCACTTTAAGGTTGTGACTAGCACCTCTCTGGTACTGATAGCTCTGGGTACCGTTGCCTTTTTTGCGGTTGAATTTTTTAATCCTAATACGTTGGGCAATGAGCCTCTAAACGTGAAATTTTTAGAGGCAGGTTTTCAGTCGGTGATTATGCGGACTGCCGGATTTAACTCCATTGATATTGGGGCAATGGAGACGAGTTCTCTGTTTATTGCGATCGCACTCATGTTTATTGGCGCTAGTCCCGGCAGCACTGGCGGCGGCATCAAAACAACCACGATCAGGATTTTGCTCAACTGTACCCGTACTGTACTTAAAGGCGAAGATGAAGTGCTAGCCTACCAGCGAGAAATCCCAGACAAACGTGTGCTAAAAGCGGTGGGAGTCGTTGTGGCTTCAGCCATGACGGTCGTTATGGTGACCGTGCTGCTCTCGCTGACGGACCCAGGTATTGAATTTATTGATTTATTATTTGAAACCGTGTCTGCCTTCGCCACAGTGGGGCTTTCTACCGGTATTACCTCAGAGCTATCTACCCTGGGGCAGTTGGTGATTATTGTCACCATGTACATTGGACGAGTGGGAATTCTGCTGATGATGTCTGCTCTTTTAGGAGACCCCAGACCCAGCACAATCCACTATCCCGAAGAAGATTTGCTCGTTGGATAAATTTTTCTGTGTTAAGTGTGATCTCATACGGGTTTTATCAGCTGCGCCTCCTATACTGAGGGCTCCGGAATAGCAATGTCTATTGGTGTAATCTTCACCTCTTCTGCCAGAGTGCCTAGCGATGGATCAATGGCGTCAAGATTACCCACCACAATAGTGACCAAGTCGCTGGGCTTCAAATTGCGCTGGGCGGCTTCTAGAACTTCTTCAACCGTTGTAGACTCCACTGCTTTTTGAAACTTGAATACAAAATCTGACGGATAGCCATAGTATTCATAGCGAATCAGCCGCGATAGAGTTTGCTCGGGGGTAGCAAAGTTAAATACAAAGCTGTTGAGGACAGCATCTTTCGCAAACTGCAGCTCGTCAGCGGTGATCGGCTCTTGACGGACCCGTTGAATTTCCCGATACATCGTTTCAATAAACGGGACAGTCGCTTCAGACCGGGTTTGCCCTCCGCCAATAAACAAGCCCGGATAGTCATAACGAGGGCTCCAAAAGGCATACACGACATAGGCCAGTCCCTGGCGCGAACGAATATCGTTAAACAGCCGACCTCCAAAGCCGTTTAGAACTTCGTTGAGAACGACCATCGATGCATGGTCAGGACTATCTAAGCGCCCTCCCAAATGACCAATGTGAATGTAGCTTTGGGTAAGCTGTGGCTGATCTACTACATAGAGACCGTTGGTTTGCTGCTCTACTTCAGGGATCTCTGCGCTAGTCTTTGCCCCCAGCGAGGGTGACCAGTCTGCAAAAAACTCTGCAATCAAAGACTTCATCTGGGCCGAGTCAAAGTCGCCGCTGATACCCAATATGGTTCCTCTAGGCTGAATCGCTGTCTCGTAAAAATTAACGACATCATCCCGTGAAATGCTTTCCACGTCGCTGTACTCCACCACACGAGCAAATGGGCTCTCGTCGCCGTAGATCAGTTTACGAAACTCACGGGTGGTCACATCGTCGGGGTCGTCATTACGTCGGGCAATGCTGCCGCGATACTGACTCTTAATCAGGTCAATCTTGTCTGGAGCGAATGCGGGTTGCTGAATCACTTCGGCAAAAATTGACAAGACGTCAGCCATGTCTTCGCTCAGGGTGCTAAAGCTTGCACTGCCGCTGGTGGCTCCCAGAATAGTTTCGACCGAGGCCGCCCGCTGTTCTAAAAACTGATTCAACTCGTCAGGGGTGTAGTTGACGGTTCCTCCAACCCGCATAGCTTCGCCTGTCATAGCTGCTAAGCCGGTTTTGTCACTGGGCTCCATAAACTCTCCGGCCCGAAATGTCGCTGACCCGCTGACTAAAGGCAGGTCATGTTTTTCCATGAGGTACACCACCATGCCATTGGGCAGTTCGTAACGCTCAAAATCAGGAATCTGAATGTCTCCTAGAGGGGCAAATTCCAGCTCGGTATAGTCACGGGCAGTTACTGCATTAGCAGGCTTGCTCCAACCGAGAGCCAGCACCAGGCATAAAGTAGCGATGGCCAGAAAGAAACCTGTGGTCAGACGACGCTTGGAAAACCAGAACATAGGGAGACAAAGAAGTGGGTAGGTAGGATAAGAACACCCCACCGAAAAGTGGGAAGCGGTCTGACGCTGGGTAGACCTGAACAAGCGGCTATGGCTGCGCCGATAGCAGTTTACCAACAGTACGATTGTTGGGGACAAAGGTTGCCTGAGCGACCCGCTGAACGTCCTCAGCGGTAACGGCTTCGATGGCTTTGATCTCTGTAAATATATTGCGCCAGTCGTTGGTTTTAGCCTCATACTCAGTGAGTAAGCTAGCCATCCCTGAGTTGGAATCTAGGCTACGCAGCATGAATGCTCTGGCCTGGGTCTTAACGCGTTCCAATTCTTCAGATGTTACCGGCTCCTCTTGGAGCTGAGTCAGTAAAACATCTATGTGCTCGGCCATCTCTTCAACGGTACGACCAGGAGCCGTCTGTCCATACAGTAATAAAATATTGTCATAGCGATTGCCAGGAAACCCGTTGGCGCTGCCCACATTGAGCGCTACTTGAGATTGCTCCACGAGGTCCTGGTACATGCGAGCCGTGCGACCACCGACCAAGATGCTTTCAATCATGGAGTAGACAACATGGTCAGGATGGTTGATACCGGGACGATGAAAGCCTTCTAGATACCAAGGCTGGCTTGGCAGCGTTAGTTCAAATGACTTAGGTGCTGTCTGAGTCGGCTCTTCGACCGTGACCAGTGGAGGTAGACTGCGAGCCTCGGAGCGGCCAAAGTAAGCCTGGGCTAGGGCTTGAACATTATCAGGATCGACATCACCCACAACAGCTGCAATTAGATTACTAGGACCATAGTAGGCATCAAAAAATTGGGCGATGTCTTCGCGGGTAGCTATACGCAAGTCCTCCTGATAGCCAATGACGGGACGACGGTAGGGGTGCTTGTCAAAGGCAACTTCTAAGAATTTTTCGATAATTTGGCCGACGGGAGAGTTATCCACGCGCATCCGGCGTTCTTCTAGGATGACTTCTTTTTCCTTGTAAAATTCGCGAAAGACGGGGTCTAGAAAACGCGCTGACTCCAAAGACATCCACAGTTCTAATTTATTAGACGGGAGACTGTAAAAATATCGGGTAGCATCGGCAGAAGTGGTAGCATTCAGACCGCGCCCCCCGAATTGTTCAATAATTTGGCCAAATTTATTTTGCTCAACGTATTCTGCTGCCTGGGTTTGGAGCGCTTCAAACTGCTCTTGTAACAGCGTAACCTGTTGCTCATCACCTGCTTTTTCAGCGGCTAGCAGCTGCTCAAAGACAGCATCCATTTCCTGGAACAGCGGGGCCTCTGCCGCATAGTTAGTGGTTCCAATTGTGGTCGTTCCCTTAAAGGCTAGGTGCTCTAGGTAGTGAGCGATTCCTGTGTGACCGTCTTCCTCATTGACAGCGCCCACTTTGGCGTAGAGCATCATCGATACGACCGGTGCCTGGTGCCGCTCTAAAACGATGAATTTCATCCCATTATCAAGGGTGAATTCACTGATATCACTGGCTACCCGGTCAAGATAAGGCTGAATCGAGTTATTGTCTTCTATCGCTGAGGCGGTGGACGGTAATTGATCTTGACGATCTAATCCTGGGGACGTTGTTTGGGCCCAAGCGAGCTCGCTAACGCCTAACCAGAGTGTTAGCGTCAGCACCATCGACCATAAAACTTTAAATTTGGGACTAGCCAATAACGGAGTTACGCCCATAGCACCTCAGTGCAAAATACCGTTACCAGCATAGTTATTTTTCTTTATATCGTGTCAACAAGATATTGGATATTCCGCAAAATCACTGATGTTTGTTCTATTAACGTAAATAGCAATATCAGAGCATCCCATTGCTAAGCCCAGCATATCTGGGTCCGATATGTCTACTTCAAGTAGGCATATTTATAGAACGTAAACATCTCGAATAAGCCACCCACAATGCTGACGGTGAAGCAAATAATTACAATGCCGTGGCTACAATCACCAGCTCCAAATGTAATCAAGAAATCCACTAGATAGTCTTTTCCTAGACCGCTGATTGTGGCTAAAGGAGACCATGATCCTAAGGTTAGTAAACCGAATGTCAGCCCCAAGCCAACGGCAGGTAATGCAAAGCAAATACCCAACGTCAGTATTAAAGATGTGACTAGTGATAAACCCATCTTCACCCCCCACCCCTGAATCTGTGGGCGTAAGAAACCATATCAACCATAGAGGTAATCACCACCAACTGACGTTTAGTTGAGGAATCTTAAATTTTCATAAAATTACAGAGCATCTAGAGCAGTATTTTAATCACTTGCTTAACCGATTAGAATAAACAGGCTTCTTAGCCTTTGGAGTTGTCTTCCTTGACCGCTGCATTCTCCACGTCTAGTCTGGCCAAATGGAGTCAGCGTTTGCTGGCTGCCATCCTTCTTGGTGGTCAAGTCGTTATTCATTTACTGACGCGCCCGCTGCACCGACGTAATACGGTTGAGCAAATGGCAGCGGTGGGTCCAGAGTCTTTGCTGATTACCCTGGTGACGGCCAGTTTTGTTGGCATGGTGTTTACAATTCAGGTCACTCGGGAATTTATTAATTTTGGGGCAAGTACGGCTGTTGGTGGAGTGCTAGCGCTTACTCTTTCTCGGGAGCTAGCTCCGGTGCTGACGGCGGTGATTATTGCGGGGCGTGTGGGGTCGGCATTTGCGGCTGAAATCGGTACGATGCAGGTCACAGAGCAGATTGATGCACTGCAGCTACTGAAAACAGATCCGGTGGACTATCTGGTGATACCCAGGGTTATTGCCTGTGCTTTGATGCTGCCGCTATTGACGGTTTTGTCATTTATTACAGGAATGACAGGGGGGCTTTTAATCACGACTACTATGTTCAATATTTCTCAGACTGTTTTCTTGGACTCAGCTCGGGTATTTATGAGTATCTGGGACTTGGTGAGTGCAATGATCAAGTCTTTGGTGTTTGGCAGTCTGATTGCAGTTATTGGTGCCAGCTGGGGGCTGACGACGACGGGTGGTGCAAAGGGTGTGGGGCAATCCACTACCACTGCTGTTGTCACGGCGTTATTAGCTATTTTTATCACCAATTTTTTTCTGTCTTGGCTGATGTTTCAGAGTTCAGCGCTCAACTTTTAGGATCAGACTGGCTGTAGCCCCTTAGCGATCGCTATGGCTCTACTTCGGTGAGTTTGTTGAGATAGCGTTCGATTAGCAAAATGGCCACGATGTCATCAATGGGGCGAGGAATACTGCGGAGGCTTTGGGGCAGTAATCGATTAATTCCGGTTGGAGGGAACATTTCCCAGTAGCGATCGCGCGCTTCCAAACTGCTATTACGCTCATCTACCAGAATTACATTCGGTCCTTCTTTAAGCCGCATTAGTTCTTGTTTCCAGAGAGTGGACCCGGTCTGGTCTCCCATCACGATCAAAGAAATGGGATAGGTCTGACGTAGCGCTTCAATGCGGTCAACCACATTCTCCGCTAGCACGATTTCGTGATGGCAAAGTGAGCGATCTAAACCTACAATGGCCAGCCCGCACTTGTAGCGGCCTGGGTCGAACCCTAAAATAACGGGCTGGGATAGTTTTGAAAAAACACTGGAGGTCACAGAACGAGTGTTAAGGCACTAGATGGCAAATTTGAGGATGAAATCAGCTCCACGCTCCCACTTATGGGTGAACCAGGTAAATATGGGCTTTTTCTCCATATGACTATCTTACGACTATCTTAAGGATGCCTGCATCTGGCCCCCCGTTCGCCAAATTAGATTAGGTACGGCTTGCGCTTTCAACAAAATCTGGCACACTAAAGTCTGACGAAAGCAAGAATCTACATGAATGGTAGGGGCGCTTTTGATATTTCTGGGTCAGGTGCCGGTTGAGAGAGCATCTGTGCTTTTTTGGTAATGACCGATTCTTCTGATTACTGGCAGCAAATGGAAGACAAATGCTATGGTCTAAGTACACTTGTACGCACTAGTTGGGGTACGCCTGCTTCGTGCATGTAAAGCGAGTTGAACTATCTCACTTTAAGTCTTTTGGAGGAACGACCCAAGTTCCTCTGCTGCCTGGGTTTACGGTCATTTCCGGTCCGAATGGTTCAGGGAAGTCAAATATTCTAGATGCGCTGCTGTTTTGCTTAGGTCTAGCTAGCTCTAAAGGAATGCGAGCTGAGCGTTTGCCTGACCTGGTGAATCAAAATCATGCTAACCGCCGCTCCACTTCAGAAGCTAGCGTTACGGCTACGTTTGATATCAGTGATGTATCGGCAGAGCTGCTCCGGGGAGATGACGAGGAAGATGAGATCGGTCCTATAGCTACTGACGCCGATACGGCTAAAGCCGCGTCTACGGATGACTCTCAATCAAATGATTCCCCTACAGCAACAGATGCTGATGGCGAAACGCCTGATCCAGCGGTGGCAGCACCCTCACTCAACAATGTGGTGCCTCTACCTAGGGAATGGAGCGTTACGCGTCGTCTGCGGGTGACCGCTCAAGGTACCTATACGTCTAATTATTTTATTGACGGTCAGCCTTGTACTCTCAATGAGCTGCACGAGCAGCTCCAGCGATTTCGGATTTATCCCGAAGGCTACAACGTTGTGCTCCAAGGAGATGTCACCAGCATCATCTCAATGAAAGCGCGCGAGCGGCGGGAAATTATTGATGAGCTGGCAGGCGTTGCCTCATTTGATCGCAAAATTAATCAGGCTAAGCTCAAGCTCGATATGGTGCATGAGCGAGAAGAGCGTTTTCGCATTGTGGAGCGTGAGCTGATCGATCAGCTAGAGCGTCTCGATCAAGACCGTAAAAAAGCTGAAAAATACAAGCAGCTTAAGGCAACTCTGCAAGAAAAGACCCAGTGGCAGTCTGTTTTAGAATGGCGCCAGCAGCAGCGTCGGGCTCAGACTCTAACCGAGCAAATCACCCAGGGCAAGGCTCAAGGAGAAACGCTGGCTCAGCAGCGAGTCGCACTGGTAGCCCTAATTGAAACCACGGCTAAAGAGCTAGAGGACCTGAATACTAAGGTGAAAGCCCTGGGCGAAGATGAGCATCTAGTGCTGCAGTCCAAGCTGGCTACCCAGGAAGCGGAGCTACGACAGCTAGAACGGCAAGAGCAGGCCCTGAGCCAGTCAACCCGAGAGCTGGCCGCTAAACTACAGGCTACTCAGGTAGAGCTACAGCAGCAAACCCAGGAACTGGGCTCCCTGGGTCAGCGTTTGACCGTGCTGTGTGATACCGATCTTGTGCGACTGCAGACTGAGCGAGACCACGCGGCCCAAGCGGTAGAGGACGGTCGTGAAGCAACCAGCGCGATCGCAACCGCTTCTCAAACCTGGATCGAAACCCAAACCAGTCTGCGTCGTGACGTAGAAGCTCTCCTCAAAAACCTTGAACCTCAGCGGGCAGAGCAGGTCAGACTCCAAGAGCGTTTGCATCAGCTACAGAGCCAAATTTCAGCTCAAACAGAAACCCTGCGTGGGTTATATGCCGAGCTTGTTGCCGCTGCTCAAGACCGTGACCTATCTAGTCTAGAAACCACGATTCAAACCCTGGCTCAGGGAGTAGCTGCTGCTGAGCAGGATCTCAAAGTGCAGCGAGAAACCCGCGATCGTTTGCTGCAGGAGCTGCGGACAAAGCAGCGTGAGTTAGACAAACTAGAAGCCCAAGAGCAGGCATTACAAGAAACCCACGGTACCCAGGCGACTCAGGTTCTGGTTAAAAGCGGTCTGACGGGGATCTGTGGTCTGGTGGCGCAGCTGGGACGCGTAGATCCCAAATATCAAACCGCGTTAGAGATTGCTGCTGGAGCCCGGCTGGGCTATCTGGTGGTCGAAAACGACGGCGTTGCTTCTCGGGGTATCGATATTCTTAAGCGGCAGCGGGCCGGTCGCGCCACATTTTTGCCCCTCAATGCTATTCGTCCGCCGCGCAGTCAAAAAATAGGTCGCTGGGAGCGTCCTGATGGGTTTGTTGACTATGCGGTCGACCTGATCGAATGCGATGACGTTTATCGAGAGGTGTTTGCCTTTGTCTTTGGCAATACGGTGGTATTTGAGCGGCTGAACGAGGCTCGCCGTCACCTGGGTAAGTTTCGCATGGTCACCCTGGATGGTGAAGTTCTAGAAAGCAGTGGAGCGATGACCGGAGGCAGCCTGCGACGTCAGGGGCGTCTGCATTTTGGTACGGTTGAAGCAGGTGAGTCGGCTGAAGCTAAGGCTCTGCGAGAACGGCTGCAGGAGATTGCGCGAATTTTAGAAAGCTGCGATCGCGCCCTGGCCAAGGCTGATACCACCGTCAAAACCCAGTCTAAAGAACTCATCGAAGCCCGTCAGCGCTATAGAGAGCAGCAGCTGCAAAATACCCAGGCCCAGCAACAGCGTCAGCAGCTCCAGCAGCGTCAGGACAGTACTACTCAGCAGCACCAGCAGTATCAAGCTGAATATGCCGCTGCCCAACAGCGTCTGCGAGAATTAGAGGCCACCCTGCCGATACAAGAAACTCAGCTCCAGCAAAAGCGTCAGGAGCTGACTGCCTTAGAAGAATCCCAAACCCACAGCGAGTGGCAGCAGGCCCAAACTAAAGTTCGGACCTTAGAGGTCGCCCTTACCGAACGTCAGCAGGCGTTACAAACGGCGCAGCAGCAGCAAACCGAGTTAGAAGCGCAGCAGCAGCGCCTGCAAGAACGAATGCGGCTGGCTCAGCAAACTATTGACCAGGCCAGGCAGCAGCAGCAGGTCCAGATTAACCAGCAAACCGAAATTAACCAGCAGCAGGCTGTTCTCAAGCAAGATATTATTGCGACCCAGACCGCCATTGCCAAACTGGATAAGACCCTGGCCGGGGAGAAAGCGGAGCGCGATCGCAAAGAGCATCAGCTGCGCGACCAGCGCAATCAGCTACAGCAGCTAGAGTGGCAGCAGCAAAAGCTGCTGGAAACTCAGCACGAGCGTCAGCAGCAGCTCAGCGAACTGCAAACGGCTATCGAAATCCAGCAGAGCGAACTGCCTAGCCCCCTGCCTGAAATCCCTGACGACTTAGACCTAGAAACGCTACAAAAACAGCTCAAATCCCTGCAGCGACGGCTAGAAGCGATGGAGCCTGTCAATATGCTGGCCCTAGAGGAGTATGAGCGTACTCAAGAGCGTTTAGAAGAGCTGACTACCAAACTCACAACCTTAGAAGATGAGCGCACGGAGCTGCTTCTACGGATTGAGAACTTCACCACACTGCGGCGACACGCATTCCAAGAAGCATTTGCCGCTGTCAACAAAAACTTCCAGGCTATTTTTGCCGAACTTTCTGACGGCGACGGCTACTTGCAGCTAGACGACCCTCAAGACCCCTTTAACGGCGGTCTAAATCTGGTGGCGCATCCGAAGGGAAAACCGGTACGCCGCTTGGCGTCTATGTCTGGTGGCGAAAAATCTCTTACGGCTCTCAGCTTTATTTTTGCTCTGCAGCGCTATCGTCCCTCGCCGTTTTACGCCTTTGATGAAGTGGACATGTTTTTAGACGGTGCCAATGTAGAACGTCTCTCTAAGATGATTCGCCACCAGGCCCAGCAGGCTCAGTTTATTGTCGTTAGTCTGCGTCGTCCTATGATCGAATCTGCCGAACGCACCATCGGCGTTACCCAGGCTAGAGGAGCCTATACCCAGGTGCTGGGCATTAATTTGCAGCGGGCAACGGCAGGCGGTTAATTGCGTATTGGATTGGTAGAGGCGTTGTATACAACGCCTCTACCAATCCAATACGGTTTCACACACTGTCAAAAAATCCGAGTATAGGGTGTAATGTGAGGATGTATGTTTCCGACAGTTAAGAAACATGCTCTCTGGTTAAGTAGACCCCATAGATAGTCACAGTAGACCCCTAGCGATGAGTTTTGAACAAAGTCGGCTGCGCTCCGACATGATTGGCACCCAAGTGATTACTCGATCTACAGGCCGTCGCCTAGGCGTGGTCAGTCAGCTGTGGGTCGATATAGATCGATGTGAAGTCGTTGCCTTGGGGCTGCGGGACAATATTCTATCTAAGGTCGTCTCAGGCCCGGAGCAAATTATGTTGCTCAGCAGCATCCGAAAAATTGGAGACGTCATCTTAGTCGATGATGACACCGTAATTGAAGACGAGGTCAGCGTTGCCACCTATAGCAATCTTGTTAAAAGCGAAGTCATTACTGAGTCCGGTGAGGGGTTGGGCCGCGTACGCGGATTTAAATTTGATGTGGTGAGCGGCAAGCTGCAATCCATTGTGATCGCATCCATGGGACTACCTCAGATTCCTGACCAGGTCATTAGTTCCTACGAGCTGCCCGTTGAAGAGATCGTCAGCACTGGCCCAGACCGCATCATTGTCTTTGAAGGTTCTGAAGAAAAGCTCAAGCAGATTAGTGTCGGTCTTTTGGAACGATTAGGGTTGGGTACTGCCCCATGGGAACGAGAAGACGACGGCTATATTATGCCGACATCAGCTAGCAATCAGCTACCTTCAGGCATCAAACAAGAAGTGCCGGCTCCTCGTCGTGAGGTGGCTCCCCCCCAGCGGCTAGAGCTAGAGCAGCCTATCCGTCAGCCATTAGAGCAGCCTATTCCTGAGGAAGAACCTTATCAGGCGAAGCCGCTCAATATTCCTCAAAAGAAAAAAGTGATCGAGTACGAAGAAGAAGACTTTTAAGAAAGGCGGTATTGCCATCCCACGTCGGCTCACGCATCGTTCACTAAGCTATCTAATAAATTAATTCCTTGTCAGTGGCTTCCGTTGTGCCTGTCATTCCTAATCCGCTTCATCAGCTATTTGTCATGGGTCTGCCGGTGCATCAGAGTACCGACTATGTGGGCTGGCTGGTTGATACGATGCGTGCTGGTTTAGGGGGGCATGTGGTCACCCTAAATGCGGAGATGTGTGTTCAGGCTGAAACGAATGTTGAGCTACAAAAAATTATTCATAGCGCTACTCTAGTTATTCCTGATGGGGCCGGTGTACAGCTTTATTTTCAACTGATTCAAAGGAAAAACATTAAGCGCTATCCAGGGATTGAGTTTGCTGCTGATGTGCTTAAGCGGCTCAAGTCTACTGAATCGGTTGTGTTTTATGGTGGGGCTCCAGACTTGGCGACTGTCGCTGCTCAACAGTGGCAGCAGCAATATCCGGAGCTAAATGTTGCGATCGCACAGCACGGTTATCTATCTGATACTGAGCAGCAGGCATTTCAGAGTCAGCTACAAGCGCTGCAGCCGAACCTCATATTCGTGGGACTCGGGGTACCTCGGCAAGAATTATGGATTGCCGCCCATCGTCAGCTGTGTCCTAATGCCATCTGGATTGGTGTTGGTGGCAGCTTTGATATCTGGGCAGGCAAGAAGCAGCGAGCGCCTCGCTGGATGTGTAACAACAATTTGGAATGGCTCTACCGACTCTATCAAGAACCCTGGCGGTGGCGGCGAATGTTGGCCTTACCCAAGTTTGTTCTACGCTCCATTGGCTATGACCTGGGCTGGAAACGCCAAAACTAGAGGGGCATTGACATATGCCCTATTGCATATATCCTTGTACAGAGGCAAATCGCTGTCTCTGTTTCCTGAGTTAAGTCTCTGACCTTTCGTCAATACTGCGCCCCCATGACATCTGCTGTGACTTCACCCTCGAAAGTTCCGACCAATCGTCGCTCCCAGGCTCAGTCCAGACATCGTTCAAGGTTACAGACAGCGGCTTCATCTCGGACCAATGCCCCCTCAGCCAAAACTCAGTCTGCGCTGGTTACTCTGACCGGGGTAGAAAAAACCTACAGCAATGGCAGTCAGGCTTTGAGAAATCTCAACCTGCAGGTCAAAAAAGGCGATTTTTTGTTTGTCACTGGGCCGTCTGGCGCTGGCAAGTCAACGTTGCTCAAGCTGCTCTATGGTCAAGAACGGGCCACGTCGGGAGACATCATCGTCGATTCTCAAAATCTTGCTAAGCTCAAGGGTAACCGCTTGGCTATGCTGCGGCGGCGGATCGGTATCGTCTTCCAAGATTACAAGCTGATTCCTCGGCGCACCGTTGCTGAAAATGTATCCTTTGTTCTATGGGCGCAAGGGTACAGCCGTCGAGAAATCAATCGCCGTTTAAGACCTACACTCCGGATGGTCGGTCTGCAGCATAAAGCTACCTGCTTTCCCGATCAGCTGTCTGGTGGTGAGCAACAACGAGTGAGTATTGCCCGTGCGGTTGTGGGGACTCCGCCTCTCTTGCTGGCTGATGAACCGACTGGAAATCTAGACGGTGATAACTCGCGTCAGGTGATCAAGATTCTAGAAAAGCTCAATTCAATTGGGATTACAGTGATTGTGACTACCCATGATGAGCAAATCGTGCGGGCATCCAACCATCCTGTTGTCCAAATCCAGGACGGACGCCTTACCCATATTCGATAGCTGTTAGCCGCTACTGCTAAAACGTTTAGCAATCGAGCAAGACTGGGACAAAGCCCATGGCGCTAGACCGCTTTGAAATTAGTATGGGTTCTGACAACGGTGGCCTCAAATTCACAGATCCAGTCAACCCAATCGTGACCTATTTGGGGGCGCTCCTGAGGAAGTGAGCGTTTGAGTAATAAAGCAATATAGCCGCGATCGCAGCAGACGATAGCAATATTGCCGATTTTGGTGCGAATAATTGTATTTCCAGCTTGGGGTAGGTCCATGGCGGACGACATCAGCTGCCGTAGCCCCAACGACTGCAACACTAACTGAACCCACTCAGTATCTTTGTGCTGTGAGGTGATAAAACAATCACAGGGTAAGCCTTCTGGATCAAAAACAGCTAACCCTAGGATTTGTTCAACATTAGGTAAACCCACCGCTTTCAATGACTGTGTTGAGCTAGATATGAAAAATATAGCGTTGCGCCCATAGTTTGCAAACAGTGAGCGCTAAAAGCCTGAGCTCAGCTATGGGTGGCATGAATGATTGAATTGCATGCATTGGCTCGCTCTAGTATCCAACAGATTAGCCAGAATAACGGACATTTACTAGGTGCTCATGTAATCGGCCAGCCGCTGAAGGTCTGTCATTGGTTTTATAAGACCGATCAGCGGGCCGCTAGACGAGTTGCGTTTAGTTTCCACACTAGACTGGACACCAAATTTGTAAATACGTGGGCCACGACTGGAACCAATAGGTTTTGGCTGATTAATGCGCTGTACCCAAGGATGCCGCCCACGCAAGTTGCCCAGAGCATGTAAGGCCACTGTCGCCAATCGCTCATATGCAGTAGGCCAAAGCATAAGCTAGATAGCCCCAGTGCCAAATAGTTTGCGCCGAGTGCAGGCAGCATCACACCGCGAAAAAGCAGTTCTTCACTGATACCTGGTAACAGACCTAACCACAGCACATCGGGCAATACTAGAGGCTGTAAAATATAGTCCAAATACACGGCAGCGCTGCGTCGGTATCTGGGCCAAATCCAATAAAGCAGTCCGCTGATAATGGTGATTCCTATGCCTAAAAGTAACCCAATACCAATGGGATAAAGACCGAGCTGACTCGGTAGCTGCTTAACGGAATCAAAGAGTAACCACAGACGCGCCACGATAAACATCACCAGAGCAGTTGCTGCGATCGCAACCAAAACCTGGGTACGCGTTAAAGGCTCCATACTGAAATTAGGCGGGGCAGGCTGATTCAAAAATGAAGCGGCAACATCATGCCGTACTAAACAGGCGATACTATCTTACGCTGTCCTAGCTCTCTCGCCTATCATCAAATTTCTATACGCGTTATCAGCTCCCTACTGATTTTGTTGTGTGTTGCACAGAGGGGTATCTAGCTGCCCCAAAACTGCTTGGGCTGGCTGTTGACTCAATCATTGACCGATGAGGGCGTCCGATATCAGTTCTTGTATAAATGATTGATTTGACTAACAGCAAAAAACTTGTGCCTAGACCGTTAAAGTCACGAATAAAATCCTTTTTTATGTATAGAAAATAGCCTGATTTTCTCAACTACTTAAAATTCCTATAGAAGCTAGGATCTTTAACAGAAAAGAATTATACGACAATATGAAAATATGAATTCAGTGAAACTAAAACAACTTGGTTTATAAATATACTTGATTTAACTAGCTTGATACCTATTACATCCAATCTTGCTAAATCAATCCTGCTCAATGTTAAAAACTGCCAAGAATCGGGATTCATTTAAACATCAGGTTACTAATCTTCACGATGAACCTTTGATTTTTTATCCATACAACACAACCTATGGGAACGTCCTTCGACCTATCTGCCCAAAACGACAGCGTCAATATTTATGAGTGTGAGGTTCATCTCAAGTTCCGCATCATCGAAGACAAACTGACCATAGATAAGCAAGATACCGATGCATTAATCGAGGCGCTAGTTGATGCCTACACCTATGGCGACGATGAATATTTAGAATCTCTGGAGTCTCAGATCAATATTCATGAAATTCAGGCTTTAGAGGCATCCCCAGAAATGCGTCGTCAGCTTATTCGTCTACGAAACTGCCATAAGTTTGCGTAGGTACAGAGGAGAGCGATCAGCGGCTGCCATCTTTGCTAGTTGCGCAGGGGCTGTCGCGATAACCTGCGCTTGACGGGCTTAGATACGCTAATTCGAGTAAGCAGGGTCAGAGGCCCACAATGGAAAAAATCCATGATAGAAATTTGACATTAATTCCCTTAGATTTGTATATTTATAAAGGCCAAGCGAAAAACGCGGTGGCAAAATACGCCCCCATCGTCTAGAGGCCTAGGACACCTCCCTTTCACGGAGGCGACGGGGATTCGAATTCCCCTGGGGGTATAAGAAAAATAAGCATTGCTGGAAACTTTACCAGCAATGCCTATTTTTTTGCTTTGTATACATATGAAACGAATTCATAATTATTATGATGGGCATGCTGTAACTTCTCTCAATTGTGAATGCGCTGTCCTAACTGCAAAAGTCGCTCGGTGATTAGGCATGGAGATGTAGCCAAAGCTGATCAGGTGCGCTGTCAAACCTGTCAGACGTTCTTTTCGGCTAAATCGCGCAAGATGAAGAACGTGATCTGGGGTGTAGTGGGTGGTCTAGCTGTCTTAGGACTGTCACCCTGGTGGCTAAATAAAGGTTTGCAAGCGACCGTTGCTCAGTCAGATAGAACGGCGTCAGCAGATGCCATTGTTGTTCTGGGACGAGGGCCAGACTATACAGAACATCGAACAGCCGCTGCTATAAAACTATGGCGTGACGGTAAAGCTCCCCACATCTTTATTAGCGGGATTTTAGATGCGCCTGTCATGATCGAGATGGCTACAGATAGAGGTATCCCAGGGGATAGTGTCAGTGGAGAAAGCTGCTCTCGCAGTACTTGGGAAAATGCTTTCTACTCTGAGATGTTGTTGACGTCCGATCAGTTGAGTTCAATAGCTAGACCTAAAATTCTATTGATTACGGATGATTTGCACATTGCTCGGGCGACGCTGATATTCCGTAGCTTTGGGTTTGAGGTAATTCCTTACCCTGTCAAAAATGATTTTTCAATGTGGCGTCAGCATATTCTGCGTGAGTTCTTTGTGCTGATGTATTACGTCAAATCTGGTAAGCTCCAGCCGCCCACCACCGAAGACTATGAGTTTGCGAATACCCAGGCTAAGTCTAGAATTGCAAAGCGTCAGTGTATTCTAGCAAGCCAGTAACTTCCTACCTGTCTTAAACACAAACCCCGCACTCATTATCTGATGGGTGCGGGGTTTGACTGTTTTGACTGAGTTGAGTATGGCTATCTAGGAAAATTGCTCTGTGGTGCGATCGCAAATTGCCAGCAAGTTCTGAGTCAGATTATGACAAATATGACGCTCAATCAGCTGTACAGGCATTGCAAGCGGTGGCTGTACAATCAGCTCGTAAGACAGTAGAGTCGCATCCTGACCCTCAAGAACCGCAGGTTGTAAACACCACCTACCAATAAATTTCTTAAAATCTCCTTCAACCATGGAGAATCCAATCTCCTGAGGAAAGCGCTCCGTCATATCCAAAATGACACGAGCACAAAATTTAAAGTTCAAAAAGCATTGAGCACCGACTTGCTCCAACCGAATGCCCCCATCTGGACGACTCAGCAATCGACTACGGGTTAGGTTGGGAACAAAGTCTGCTAAGCGCTCATAGTCCGTCAGAATCTTCCACACCTGCTCTAATGCACAAGGTACGGCAACAGCTGCCACAATTTGTCGCTGACGAGGTCCAAGCTTTTCAGTTTTAATACTGACATTCTGACAGTCAATAGAATTTAGATGGATAGCAGAGCTACTACCCCCCATCGTATTGGCTGCAAAAACCAAAGCGTCCTGATTCACAGTGACCAAACTTATAAAACAGCAGATGTATCACTAGGTATGTTTCCCTAGTAGCTTAACCTATCCCACTTCAAGAATCGCACTTGTCAGAAAATAATGGCTATCTCTTACAAAAGGGATAGCTGTGCTTAAAGCAATGACGATCCAGACAGGTCTCGTACTTACAGAATGCCCGACCGACTATAGCTATACCCAGCGACTGACCTTATTTAAGCCAAGATGTCTTTAACTACAACGCCACAACCTGCAGCCCAGAAAATTTAGGACATAAATTGCACATATATATAGACAGCAATAAGCCCCAGCAGCTGATAAAGTGGCAGCCTCAGTCAACTCTTCAGCCTTTAAGATGTACAGGTATCGATTATTTGAAAAAAGAAAGCTGCTGACCTTGGAGTAACATTGTGCTGCTGTCAAAAGGGTTTGAAGTCGAAATATACACTGGCCATACCGATGGAAAAATCATTGGCCTATCTGACAAAATCACGAAGTCTCTAAGTGGATTTGTTCGAGAACCAGATAGCCGTAATGTTGAGTACACGACGCCCCCACTCCAGCAATACGAGCAGCTACTGTGTGAGCTAGTTACCCCCCGTCGCCGCTTAAGACAATTCTTAAGCAATCTCGACGCTAGCTATACTCTGATTCCTGGGAGTACGTTATCTACAGGTAGTAGCCAACGGTTTTACCGTTCAGATCCACAAAACCCCTATCACACCTACATTGAGACCACTTACGGGACCAATGTTGTCACCGCCAGTATTCACATCAATCTTGGTATTAGCGAGCCGGAGATGCTGATGCGCGCCTGCCGGTTGATCAGAGCTGAAGCACCGCTGATTCTTGCCTTAAGCGCATCCTCTCCATTCCTAGACAATAAGCTCACGGGCTATCATTCCACTCGCTGGCAGTTATTTCCTCAAACGCCCCAATACGTTCCTTTATTTGAAAGCCATCGTCATTTTATTCAATGGACCGAAGAGCAGCTCCAGCTAGGTACCATGCAAAATGTACGCCATCTCTGGAACTCGGTGCGTCCGAATGGGGATTGTCGCCCTTATAATCTCAACCGACTTGAAGTCAGAATTTCGGATCTAGTAACCGACCCGATCCATCTGCTGGCAATCACAGCACTGCTTGAGTCTCGGATTCTACAGCTTCAGCAAGATCCAGAACTAGATCCCCTGCTGTCTAGTCAACTACCTGCAAGCAGCCGTCACGATGATTTGTTAGCTATCATCCATGACAACGAGAGGCAGGTCGCTCGAGCCAGCCTCGATGCCCAGCTACGCCGCTGGCAGGATGGAACCGCCATCAACGCCTCTGATTGGATTATGGAAATTTACAACGAAGTTTTGCCCATTGCCAAAGCCCACGGTATTGCTTGCTTCTTAACACCTATTAAGCAACTGCTTAGAGAAGGTAACCAGGCTCAAAACTGGTTGAGACAAGTTGAGGCAGGTATGACGATCCCTCAAGTCATTGCTCAGACTGTTCAAGTTATGGAGCATCAGGAAAAAGCCCTACAAAAGGAGCTTTGTTATCCGGCTTAACCTCTTCATCTATATATAAGCTAATGCCTGCGGCAGAGATAGCTGCTTTAGAGTCTCTAGAGTGGGTTAGCTTTGGACACTATTCGGCCTTCTACCTGGTCAGGAAACTTCAAAGTTCGTTATTGCGTATATCTCGGCTCAATTGATTAGTAAGACCTATATAAGAGCCCTCAAAATAACCCTGAAGGGTCTAAACAGCTAATTCAAAGTAAAAGATCGCACCCTTTACGATTGTGTCAATGCCCAAAGTTGTCCTTGTTTATCCAGAAATACCCCCTAATACCGGTAATATCGCCCGCACATGTGCTGCAACTGCGACCGAATTACATCTGGTAGAGCCTTTAGGCTTCGAACTCAGCGATCGATACCTCAAGCGAGCTGGGCTAGACTACTGGCCCCACGTCAATTTACAGATTCACTCGTGTCTAGAAAGCTTCTGCCAGCATCAGCAATCGACAGGCGGCAGATTAATTGGTTTCACAACTAAAAGTGAATATAGCTATGTAGAGATAAGCTACAAAGAAAATGATTGGTTGCTGTTTGGTAGCGAGAGTCAGGGACTGCCCAAGCATCTGTTAGATACCTGTGAGCATACGGCTAAAATCCCGATGCTTAGCGGTAGTGTGCGCAGCCTCAATCTTTCGGTAAGCGCTGCAGTTGGTCTGTTTGAAGCACTTCGACAAACTGGCAAACTTACCTCATCTCCTTATATATAGAGATATATAGAGCACTAAGAAACCTGTAGGGGGATCCAGTAAATCTGGTTGTCTGCTATTGAGCAGACTACATATCTATGAACCCATAGATATCTCATAGCGATATGGGGAAAGGTGACAAGGATGCTGTCTCTGTTTAGCAGAAAGACTGGTCTGGGTTGACTCTTTTGAGCTGTCGTCAGTAGCCGGTTGTGTAAAGGGGACATCCGGAATTCAGTAGAGATCGTCGGTTTTCTCCGTAAACCATTACTAAAGACAGTTACCTGAGATACAAAGATAGGATTCTAGCGATAAAAATTTTCTATAGCGGTCAGGGTCTGATGGAGGGCAAATTTTGTTCAAAGTGGTGAAATAACTGGGCAGCCTAGAAAAGCGGCCTTTTTGGGCTCCCTAACTTGGTTAAGTTCATACCTAAGAAATCAGTCTGGTTTCTACCTAAACTCCCTTCTCAGCTGAGATGCGTTGATCAGTCTAGAGAGGCTTCTACACAGGGATTCACGATATTTCGGACGACTAACCTAACCCGTTATCAAAATAAAAATCCATAGCAAATTTAATTTCATGTTGATTTTAGAGAATCTATGGAACTTGTTTTGTGCGGGATTGATCTTTTGATTAAGTCGTGTAAACTTGCCTAAGTTGGGTACGAAAGGTGTTTGCCTGTCATGGGGCATTTTTTTGCTCAATGCCGGTACCTTATCTACCTGATTCAACTTGTAGTCAACGACCCGCGAGCGGGCAGCTGCATAGGGACAAGTTGGTTTCGAACAGTTGAACGCTGGTCATTTAGGAGGTTATTCCTTGAAACGAGCAAATTCTCAGGAGCCCAAGTCTGAAACAAGTCATTCATGTTTTGCTGATGTGGATGTTGTTGCTGAGCAAGCTCCGTCTGGAAATGCTGGCAGATCAAAGTCTGCTGCTGTGCTGGGACTTGCACTTTCTTTTGGTGCATCTGGAGTTTTATTCGCAGATAGTGAAGCAACCGCTGCGGTTGGGTCTTTTGTTGTTACAAACCCTTCAGCTTCGAGCGAATCACCCCAGCTACCGTCTGTGCTGAACAGTCAGCTTGCTCAGCCTTCAACCGTTAGTCAAGGTTTGACGGTTTATCACACCGTTGAGCAGGGTGACAGCCTTTGGCAAATTGCCAAAGAGCACCGAGTTGAGATTCAAGATATTAAGGTCGCAAATCGCATATCTCCTGATGAGCCTCTACAAGTAGGGCAAGTCATCAAGGTTCCCAATGAGGAGCCTTCTGGGCAGCCTACCCTGGTTTCTCTTTTGCCAGGCGTGCAGGGGGTATCTGGTGGTCAAGCACAGCAGCCAAGCCTTGAGCGATTAGTTGCAGGTATTGCTGATGATAGGGATGCGACCTCTGCTCTGCAACAGCCTGAAGCGTCAGTCACAGTTGAAAAGAAAGCCGTTGTAGCGGATGAGGAGCTAACCGGAGCTGTTTCTTTACGCTCGGCTGGTCTCGTATCTCAGTCTGATGGATTTCAAGCTGATTTAGAGCAGTTAGCCTCCAATAATAGTCAGGTTGTAGCTGAGCCAGTGGCTCCTGCTGCTAGTCCTGCTGAGATTTTACAGAGTGATATCCCTGCTGCAGCTCCTGAAGCTGCAGATTTAGCTGAGCTAGAGACCAGCGATACGGTTGAAAGCGTTGCAGCTGAAGGATATCAGTTTGAAGTTCGTCCAGGTGATACCGTCGAGGCAATTGCGACTTCTTTAGGTACGACTGCGGATGAGCTGGCGGAAGCAAACGGACTTGATAATCCTGACTTCATTGTGGCAGGTGAAACTTTGGCGCTGCCTGAGGATGTGACCAAGGAGCTAGCAGTTTCTGAAGCGGCTACTTCGTTAGCCCAGGCAGCTCCTGAAATCGCCGTAGGTGGTTTTGATGGTACTCGCTTGAGTCGACTGCAGTCGACGGTTGAAAATCCTATCGATGCATCATCGGTACTGGGTAGGTTGCAGGGTGCTCAACAGGCTGAGGTTGCTCAGTCCCCTGAGATCGCAACAGATAAAGCAGACGTCTCAGCTGTTGAAGACCCATACACTGCTGATTTGCTAGCAGATGTTAGTTCTGCACAGCAAATAGGTGGTGCCTTTGACGCTGATAGCCAGGTGGCTCTGAGGCAGGCTGTTCCATCGGCGCAGCCGGTGGTCGTAAATCCTGAGTTTCAGGCAAGTCGTTTAGAGACCGCTCAGGATGTTAATCAATCGTCTCAGCGTCCTGAACTATTAGCAGCTGCGCCGCTAGATCCAAGTGTCTATGTGTCGTCTCCTGCTCCTGCGACCGGTCAGGTTGTGTCTCCAGAGATGCCCATCTTGCCCTCGGCGGATGAGTATTTGCCGGAAGCACCTGATTATTTCAACGGTTATATTTGGCCCGCTCGCGGTACCTTGACGTCTGGATACGGCTGGCGTTGGGGGCGTATGCACCGTGGGATTGATGTCGCAGGTCCTGTGGGAACCCCCATTGTTTCGGCTGCTTCTGGTGTAGTTGAACGAGCTGGATGGAACTCCGGCGGCTATGGCAACCTAGTTGAAGTGCGTCATGCGGATGGAAGTATGACTCGTTATGCTCACAACAGTCGCATTATTGTTCGCTCTGGTCAACGTGTGACTCAGGGACAACATATTGCTGATATGGGGAGTACGGGCTACAGCACAGGTCCTCACTTGCACTTTGAAGTTCATCTACCAGAGCGCGGTACGGTTAATCCGATGGCAATGCTGCCCGGACGGTAGGCATTTTCACGTTGTGTGATTCAAATGCTCAGCTAGCCGCTAGGTCAGCTGAGCATTTTTTTGAGCAGCGATCTCAATTTCAGTATTTGAGCTACTACCTCAGCAACCCTGGAATTTTCTCTTTGGTTCCTTGACATTTCGTGATAAATTTAATGAGTTGCTAAATGTAAAGCAGCAAAAGCTGGCTCAGTAGCTCAGTGGTAGAGCAGGGGACTCATAAGCCCTTGGTCACGTGTTCAAATCACGTCTGAGCCATTTCAACTCATTAATTGTTGCTCTCTTATGCTGTGCTAGGTTGATTAGCATAGTAAGGGGGATATCTTTGCGTTATAGAATAAAAGATAGTGCAGACTCACGTTGGCAAAGAACTAATCTGCTCTGCCGCATAGTAGTTAATTGAACCTATAGGAGACAAACGGATGAGTAACCTAGCGGAAGGATGTCTGCGCGTTGGTCAGCCTGCTCCTGATTTCACGGCGACTGCCGTTGTCGATCAGGAGTTTAAAACTATTAAGCTATCTGATTATCGCGGTCAGTACGTCGTCCTATTTTTCTATCCGCTAGACTTCACGTTTGTTTGCCCCACGGAAATTACTGCCTTTAGCGATCGCTACGAAGAGTTTCAATCGCTTAATACCGAAGTGCTAGGTGTTTCAGTCGATAGTGAGTTTTCTCATCTCGCTTGGATTCAGACTGAGCGTAAAGCAGGCGGACTTGGAGACTTAGCCTATCCGTTGGTATCCGATATCAAAAAAGATATCAGTGCTGCTTACAATGTGCTGGAACCTGAGGCTGGCGTAGCTCTGCGTGGGCTGTTTGTGATCGACAAAGACGGGACTGTCCAACACGCGACGATCAATAACCTATCGTTTGGTCGCAGTGTTGATGAGACCTTGCGTGTGCTGCAGGCTACACAGCATGTCCAGTCTCATCCAGACGAAGTCTGCCCGGCAGGCTGGACCCCAGGAGAAAAAACAATGACTCCTGATCCCGTGAAATCTAAGGAATTTTTTGCATCGATTTAGTAAGCCTACATCGATGGTGCTGACCGATTAAACCTAGTTCAATTTTTGCTTACCAATGACCACGGCTTTTAAGCTGACCTCTATGGATTTTCGAGGGGTCATTAGTCGACGCTTTGCTCAAAACTTTTTACCTCTGCCTGCATTAAACAAATTTCAGGTAGGACAGCCTGTCGCTGACTTTAAGCTGCCTGTCGTTGGGCAGAGAGCCTCGATTCAGCTTTCAAGCTATCGACATAAGGCGGTGGTAGTTGTCGCGTTTACACGTATTTTTACTGAAAAGCAGTACTGTCCCTTTTGCTACCCCCATATTGTTTCTTTGGTGGCTGCCTATGAGCAGTTTAAGCAACTAGGGGCCGAGGTCCTGATGATTACCAGTACGAGTATGGAGCAAAGTACTATCATTCAGCAGGATTTGGGGGTAGATATGCCATTGCTGGTAAACCCCAGCTGTAGTATTTTTCGTCGATACGGTACAGGGCAGGCTCTAGGTGCTCCGCTACCGGCACAGTTCGTCATCGATCGAGCGGGAAATCTGCGCTTTCAGCATTTGTTTTCCTTTGCTCATACCAACGCCAGTGTAGAACGCCTGCTGTGGGCCGTTCATCAAGCTAGCCGCTAGCTAGTGGTGTTGTGAAGTATGGGTGAAACAACGGAGAGGGAGGGATTCGAACCCTCGATAGAGCTTACGCCCTATAACTCCTTAGCAGGGAGCCGCTTTCAACCACTCAGCCACCTCTCCAAGGTCAGAGCTGCATTATAACAACCTATCTTCAGTCGGGTAAAGCTTTCTAGCGTGATTTCTTGGCATAATTCGCGGTAGCCGATGTTTAAAGCCGCACAAAATCTCCCAAGAAATGGTGTCAATCCGTGCCGCCCAGTCATCTGCGCTCAGCTGATGACTGGGCGATGTGCCAATTAGAGTAACGATATCGCCTTCTGTAAGCTCGGGAATATCCGACACATCCAGCATGAGCTGGTCCATGGTAATTGCACCAATTTGACGAACGCACCTGTCTCCAATGAGCACCTGCATCTGATTAGAGAGCAAGCGGGGCACGCCATCGGCATAGCCAATTCCTACGACCGCAATGGTCATCGGGCGCTGGGCGATAAATCGGTGGCCATAGCTCACCCCGGCTCCTGCGGTAATGGGCTTGATATGGGTGATGCGGGCTTTGACATTTAAAGCAGGCTGCAAATCAAGAACAGGCTGTAGATGGGGAGCCGGTGCTAAGCCATAAATCCCGAGACCGATACGGACCATATCGTATTGCAAAGCGGCTGCATCGGTTAGTGTAGCGGCCGTATTGGCTAAGTGGAGACGGAGTGGGAGACAGCTGTGCTGCTGTAGCGCTGCGATCGCATGCTTGAAGCGCTCATGCTGACGTCTCATTTCTGTCTCATCTGCCTCATCAGCGGTTGCAAAGTGCGAATACAGGTGAGTGATCTGCAATGCCGGTAGTCCAGCGACAAATTCCACAAACTCCAATGCCTGCTGCCAGTTATATCCCAGGCGAGACATGCCTGTGTCTAATTTGATGTGAACCGGCAACGGTAAGCAAGCGTCGCTTAAGGCTTCAGCAAAGACCAGCGCCTGCTTTGGGGTGACCAGTGTGGGCTGCAGCTGCCAGCGTGCTAGAGCTATAATCTCTTCTTGATGGTGCAATGCGCCCATGACTAAGATAGGCTGATTGAGCCCTGCCTGACGTAGCTCAATTCCCTCTGGAACTGTGGCTACGCCTAGCCAGGTAGCTCCTGCTGCTAATGCTGTTCGTGCTACCTCAACTGCACCATGGCCGTAAGCATCTGCTTTCACCACAGCCATCAAATCCGTTGGCGGCTGTAAAATCTGACGAAACTGACGCACATTGTGATGGATGGCATCTAGATTGACCTCCACCCAAGCCCGCGAGCATCGCATGGCTGAAATGCTGGGGGTATCGTCCCAACTCAACATTATTGCTCTCCTTTATCGCCGCGCTCATAGCACAGTATCGCAAGTATCAAGGCATCCCAGCGACCCTGTGTTAGTATCAAATCACAACTTTTAGCTGAACCTCAATGAGTAAGGTTCTTGTCTTAAATGCGTCCTATGAGCCGTTAAACATTACAAGTTGGCGGCGAGCCGTTGTGCTGATTATCAAAGGCAAGGCTGAGACTGTAGAACACAACGGGCTAGCAATATATGCAAATTTTCCTCTGCCTACAGTCATTAGGTTACGTCACTACGTTCGCATTCCCTACAAAGAAATTCCATTAACTCGTCGCAACCTGCTGTATCGCGATAATCATACTTGCCAATATTGTGGCTATGCTGGAGATGGCCTGACGTTAGACCATGTGGTGCCGCGTTCTCGGGGTGGCAAAGAAGTTTGGGAGAATATGGTCTCCGCCTGTGTCAGGTGTAATGTCAAAAAGGGGAATCGTACGCCTAAAGAGGCCCGAATGCCTTTGCGAATTACCCCCCGCAAACCCCACAGCAGTCTTTACTTTGAAATTGCACGCCACACCCGAGGCGATGCACACCAAGAATGGCGTAAGTACGTCATTGGTCTGACAGGTTAATCTATCTTTACTGTCTAAAATCTATCTCATTCCTACTTTTGCATGGCCTCCCAAGACGCATTGCTTAAATCTTCTAAACGGACCAGTTATATTCCAAATATGGATTTAAGCGATGGCCCTGCCGCTTCCCTGCGACATTTACTGATTACCCATGCTGATAGTCGGCAGCTGGTTTTGCTGCAAGATTTTCCAGATCCGGACGCACTCTCATCAGCTTGGGCCTACAAGCTGATTGCAGCAGCCTATGATGTGGACTGCGATATTTTTTATTCTGGCACCTTGAGCCATCAAGAAAATATTGCATTGGTAAAGCTGACTAACCTACCTGCTAAACGCTGGTCCAATCAAAAACCCCCCGATCTCTCGCAGTATTCGGGCTATGTACTGGTTGATACCCAGGGGACTACGAGTCAGCTGCTAGACCGCGTAAATGCGGCCGGTGTGCCGCTAATGGTGGTGATTGATCACCACAGACTGCAAGGAAAGTCCACAGCAGAGTTTGCTGACATTCGGCCAGAGGCACGCGCAACGGCCACAATATTGACTCAGTATCTACAAGCGGGTCTTTTGGATCTAGACCGTAGCGATACCAAACATGTCAAATGTGCAACGGCTCTGATGCATGGACTGCGCTCAGATACTGGGCAGCTGATGCAGGCTGCCGAAGCGGACTTTATGGCTGCCGCCTATTTGAGTCAATATTGCGATGCCCAATTGCTCAGTGCCATTCTCCAGGCTTCTCGTTCCAAAAGAGCTATGGACGTGATTGAGCGTTCCCTGCGCAATCGCAATATCAAAAACAGCGTTTCTATCGCAGGGGTAGGCTATTTGCGTTATGAAGACCGTGATGCCATTCCTCAGGCGACAGATTTTTTGCTTACTGAGGAGGATGTTCACACCTCTGTGGTTTATGGCATCGTCCACGATGAAGATGACGAGCGCGAATTAGTGATTGGTTCACTGCGCACCAGTAAGATCACGCTGGACCCAGACGAATTTATTAAAGAAGCCTTTGGTCATGATGAGCAGGGTCGTTTCTTTGGCGGTGGTCGCTCTATGGCTGGTGGGTTTGAAGTGCCCGTAGGGTTCTTGTCAGGATTTTATGAAAATGGAGACTATAACCGTCTTAAGTGGGAAGTGTTTGATGTGCAAATTAAACAAAAGCTATTGAAACTGATTAATCCTGAAGATGGAATGATTAATACGGATTAGCTTTGCAAGCATCGTCTCACCTATAAGACTGAGGTTGATTAGGAGCGCTGACGGCTCTACGGCAGCTGCGATCGCAAGCAGAAAAAAGCGGGAATATCACGTTAGCCATTCTTGACGCTGATCGGACTGTAAATAGGAGCTCCTGTTTGAAATTAGCTCGATCGAAATTGCTGAAATAGTCCGATAGACGGTGCATCTGAGCGATTGAGCTAACCTGTGTAGGTAGGTGATTTCTAGGACTTAAAGGCCAGATTGTTCTGAAAAAAGGCTGTTTGATTGTTTGAAAAAATCTCGAATCGCTCCTTTCGGCTGTCACTTCTCGATATCCTTGTATACATAAAAGAGAACAGCGACAGGACAACTGACAATGACCCTATGCGACTATCGCCCTGGTTTAGAAGGGATTCCTGCCACAGAGTCGAGCATTAGTTATGTGAATGGTCAGGAAGGGATTTTAGAGTACCGGGGCATTCGCATTGAAGAATTGGCTCCAAGGAGTACGTTTTTAGAAACGGCCTATCTGCTGATTTGGGGAGGGCTGCCCACAGACCAGGAACTAGCGGCGTTTAAGAAGGAAATACAGCAGCATCGTCGGCTCAAGTATCGTATTCGCGACATGATGAAATGTTTTCCTGAAAGCGGACATCCCATGGATGCGCTACAGGCGTGCGCGGCGGCTTTGGGGTTGTTCTATTCTCGTCGCGCGTTGGAAAATCCTGCTTACATTCAGGCAGCGGTTGTTCGTTTACTCGCCAAGATTCCCACAATGGTGGCAGCGTTTCAGCTGATGCGTAAGGGCAATGATCCTGTGCAGCCACGAGACGACCTCGACTATGCAGCCAACTTTCTGTACATGCTTAATGAGGAAGTTCCTGACCCGTTAGCTGCCAGAATTTTTGATGTCTGTCTGACGCTGCATGCAGAACATACGATCAATGCCTCTACCTTTTCTGCCATGGTGACGGCGTCTACGCTCACTGACCCGTATGCGGTGGTGGCATCGGCGGTAGGAACGCTGGCCGGTCCGCTGCACGGGGGCGCGAATGAGGAAGTCATTGATATGCTGCAAACCATTGGCTCGGTGGAAAATGTGCGCCCATTTGTCGAAGAGCGGATTGCTCAAAAAGCGAAGATCATGGGCTTTGGGCATCGGGTTTATAAGGTCAAAGACCCTCGGGCTGTGATTTTGCAAAAGTTGGCAGAGCAGCTGTTTGAGAAATTTGGCCAGGATGAATACTATGCGATCGCACTAGAACTTGAAGCCGCCGTCACCGAAAAGCTGGGACAAAAAGGCGTTTATCCCAACGTGGACTTTTACTCAGGGCTGGTCTACCGCAAACTAGGTATTCCCACGGACTTATTTACACCAATATTTGCGATCGCTCGAGTAGCCGGATGGTTAGCCCATTGGAAAGAGCAGCTAGCCGAAAATCGAATTTTTCGACCCACACAGATTTATACCGGTCCCCATAACCAGCCTTACAGCAGCGTTAGCGAACGTCTTCACCTTTGGGATAAACAACAAAAACCCCTTAGCTCAATCCATAACGGAACCGTATAACCTCTGATTTTTCGGATGTGATGGGCATCACCCCTCTTGTCAATACCGATAAATCCAACGACACTAATATCAGTGACGATTTTCAGGAACTCCAGCCCCTCTTGATGCATATCAAGGGGGGTTTTTATATGGCTAAACCTATAGCCGTGAGCAAGAATTCCTATTAGTCGTTGCACAGTATTTCGTCTGTCGAGACATATTAAGCGTTAGAATCATTAAGGAAATTAGCCTTCAGGCATCCGCTCCATCTATATATTCTGGGTATGAGTTCTGGAATCGATTTACAAGAGAGCTTCATTCAAATACTAGTGTCATTGGGATTGCCCCCATCCCTGGCCAAGGTAGTTTGGATGCCGCTACCGATGTTATTAATCTTGGTTGCTGCTACCGTCAGCATCTTTATAGCTGTCTGGTTAGAGCGCAAAATTTCAGCCGCAGCTCAGCAGCGTATTGGTCCCGAATATATTGGTCCCCTAGGGGCACTGCAAGCGACAGCCGACGGTATCAAACTTATTTTCAAAGAAGACATTAACCCAGCTCAAGCAGATCCTATCCTCTTCACCTTAGGTCCTGCAATCGTTGTTATTCCAGTCTTTGTTTCCTATCTGGTAGTGCCGTTTGGGCAAAACATGGTAATCACCGATTTGGGGATTGGCATTTTTCTCTGGATTGCCCTTTCGAGCGTCACACCTATTGGCCTGCTGATGGCCGGATACTCCTCCAACAATAAGTACTCTCTTCTCGGAGGATTACGCGCCACCGCTCAATCTATCAGCTATGAAATTCCGCTTGCTCTTGCTGTGCTTGCAATCGTCATGATGTCCAACAGCCTTAGTACTGTTGACATCGTCAATCAGCAATCACAGTACGGTATCCTCAGCTGGAACATTTGGCGTCAGCCCGTAGGATTCGTTCTGTTTTGGATTGCAGCGTTAGCAGAATGTGAGCGTCTTCCCTTTGACTTACCAGAAGCCGAGGAAGAGATTGTCGCAGGCTATCAAACTGAGTACACCGGTATGAAGTTTGGTCTGTTCTATGTTGGCTCCTATGTCAACCTGGTACTATCTGCCATGCTCGTGTCTGTTCTTTATCTGGGCGGATGGAGTTTTCCTGTTCCTGTTGAGGTGCTCTCCTCAGGGTTAGGGCTGAGTGAAACTACCCCATGGCTGCAGGTTGTCACAGCTGCCTTAGGGATCATGATGACATTGCTGAAGGCCTATCTTCTTGTCTTTCTGGCTGTTTTAATTCGCTGGACCGTACCTCGTGTGCGCATCGATCAACTTCTCGACCTTGGCTGGAAGTTTCTACTTCCAGTAGCTCTGGTAAATCTACTACTGACAGCTGCACTCAAGCTCGCATTTCCATTTGCGTTTGGAGGGTAAAAATTAATGCTCAACTTTCTAAAGCAGGTTGGCGACTACGCCAAAGAAACCGTCCAAGCCGCCAAGTATATTGGCCAAGGCCTGTCGGTTACTTTTGACCACATGAAGCGCCGTCCGGTGACAGTGCAATATCCCTACGAAAAGCTCATTCCATCCGAGCGCTATCGGGGACGGATTCACTTTGAATTTGATAAGTGTATTGCCTGTGAAGTGTGTGTCCGAGTGTGTCCCATTAATCTACCGGTTGTAGATTGGACGTTTAACAAAGAAACTAAGAAAAAGACGCTAGATCACTACAGCATTGATTTTGGTGTTTGCATTTTCTGTGGCAACTGTGTGGAGTACTGCCCGACCAACTGTCTCTCTATGACAGAAGAGTATGAGCTGGCTGCCTACGATCGCCATGAGCTGAATTACGACAATGTTGCCCTAGGTCGTCTACCCTACAAGGTGACAGACGATCCCATGGTGACGCCCATGCGTGAACTTGCATACTTGCCCAAGGGTGTCATGGACCCCCATGACCTGCCAGCAGGATCGCGTCGCGCTGGTAAACTACCTCAAGAAATACTGGAAGAAGCCGATACTTCCAGCTCAGACAAAGAATCCAGCGATTAGCTCTATAATTTCAAGTTAGTTGCTGCTCTAGATTCTCCACTTGGCAGAAGCTTCAGCAGACTTATCAATTGGGAGTAGTAGTGAATATAGCAGAAGGTGTACAAATTGTTTCCCTGGGCATCCTTGGGGTTTTAATGTTGGCGGCAGCCCTGGGCGTTGTCTTGCTAGCTAATATTGTTTACTCAGCCTTTTTGCTGGCGATGGTATTTGCTAGCATTTCAGGGCTGTATATCTTGCTAAATGCAGGCTTTGTTGCCGCTGCCCAAATACTTGTCTACGTAGGTGCTGTCAATATTCTGATTCTCTTTGGAATCATGCTTGTCAACAAGCGAGAAGATTTTCAGCCGGTCTCTAATGCGTGGATCGGTAAAGCGGCTACTGCAGCTGTATGTGCCGGATTGTTTACCTTACTTAGCTCTATGGTGCTTGCCACCTCATGGCAGATATCGTCAGCAACTCCAGCAGGAGAGGCAGCTATTGAGGTTATCGGTCAGCATTTCTTCAGCGACTTTTTGCTACCGTTTGAGCTAGCGTCTGTGCTACTGCTAATGGCGTTAGTAGGAGCCATCATCTTGGCACGCCGCGAATATGTTCCTGATGAAGAGCCTGAGAATGAACAGAAGGTGCTCACTCTGCGAGAGCGTCCGCGTGAGCTGGTAGCGGCTGGTAACGAAAACGATTAGGAATAAGCGTCGGCTATCTATAGGAGGAGTTTGGTTCAACCATGATGCAACTGGAATACTTTTTGATTCTTGCCGCTGCGCTTTTTTGCATAGGTATTTATGGACTGGTCACAAGCCGAAATGTTATTCGAGTGTTGATGTCCATTGAGCTAATGCTTAATGCCGTCAATCTAAATCTGATGGCATTTTCCAACTACCTTGATCCAGCAGAAATCAAAGGGCAGGTGTTTGCCGTGTTTGTGATCACTATTGCCGCTGCTGAAGCCGCTGTAGGCTTAGCGATTGTTCTATCGATTTATCGAAACAGAGACACGGTCGATATGGAACAGTTCAATTTACTGAAATGGTAGTAGCTGCTATTTCTTTCTAAGAACACCCCCACCCGAGAGCGATTTCTCCAGGTGGGGGTTGTTCTTGAAGTCTGTCTTAGCTCTTGCTCAGCGGTCGCCTGATTGTTATAAATGAGTTAATCTTGCCAGCCTTCTTCAGATTGCGCTTTGACATAGGCAGCAACGTCGGCGATATCTTTATCCCTGATGCGTCCTTGAAATGCGGGCATTGCCCCTCTGCCGTTGGCCACCTGATAAGCAATTGCCTCAACATTATGCTCAAGGCGATAGTTAAACAAATACTGCTCTAAGGCCTCCTGCTTTAGCGTCTGGGAAGAAATAATGGCATTATTACCGCCAGCATGGCAGGTGGCGCAGTTCTTCTCAAAAACTCGCTCGCCATCTGCTACATCGCCTATATAAGCATCGGCAAAGGCAGGTATAGTCAGCACTACACTAGCAATGATTGCTAGGATTATTGTAGTCAAAATTGCTCTTATTCTCATTACGCTTCTTAAAAATCAGCTGTATGGATTGAAAACTACACTATTGTTTTCAACACTATAGACAAACGGTAGATAGTGATAAATAGTATCGTCGCAAATTTTATGGTTTTGTAATATGAATCACATACCTTTCCATAGAACAAGAAACTTAGAGATAAACAAATTTACTGCCTTCCTTGGAAAATAAAAAGTAATTCCAAGCTTTTCATGAAAATCTGTTGACTAAGGTCTACCTTTTAAAAGATAGACCTTAGTCGTATTGAAAACAAACAAGCTACTACTCAAGCTGTATACATAAACAAGTTCATTGCCATCATGATAGATCCTGTAAGTAGTATATTGACGCTAGCTTTCACAAAGTCACTTGAAACTGGTGCTAGCGAGCTTACTAAGCAGTTTACTAATACAGCCATTGCCAAGATATCCAATTTACGCAAAATAATTTGGCAAAAGCTTAGCCATAATTCGCGAGCTACTACTGCCATGGAGAAGCTTGACCAAGGAAAAACTGAGGATTGGAATAGACTTTTAATTTACTTAAAGGATGCTATGGAAGATGATCCGAGCTTTGCAACTCAGCTGCAAAATTTGGCTTTAGAGATCAATGAAGGTAAGCTTGAGGGCTCTGCTAGGCAGGAGCAGACTAACTATAGTGGAACAAACTTTCAAAACAGTGATTTTCAAAGTGAGAAGCTATATCAGGCTAATGAGATAAATATTACCAATCAGATATAGCTGACATCGTCTAGCGAAGGCTGGACAAAGTCCAAACCTTTTGAAGCCTTAGAACAGACTGATTACCAGAAAAAGCTCAGTCAAATAATTAATTTTTTAGAGCATAAAAAATTGTTTAGTTTACGGGCTCTGAGTAGAGGTGAAAGTGTCAGAATTTGGAATATCCTTGAAAAACTAGGAAGATGCTACAAAACTGCAAATTCTGAGGTAAATATTGAGATAGAGGCTCTTAAGCTAGCGATAAGATTTTGTTGCTTCCATTGTAATGGTTTTTATGATCCAGAGAGAATGACTCGCTTGACTAGAAAAGATTATTATTTGGAAGCGCAACAAATTATTGCACTTAGAAAACCAAGGTTCAATGGTTTTAGCTTGTCTAAGCTAATCAAAGATGAAACTCTAGCATACTTGCTCAAATCTCAAGAAGAATCGCTTAAAGATTGAAAGCAATGCAAAGTATGAATTTCCTTTCAATGCTCATTGAGTATCTTCAGCGAATTTATAGTCCTAGTGTAAAAAGCAATTCTTTAAGGCTGAAAGATGTCGATATTTATAAGCGAAGGAAGGCTTTAAGAAAATATTTTCTGATGCTTCGACAATATAATAAAAATAAGCATTGGGTGTTGCTCATTAAGCTTGTACTGACGTTCAATTTTCTAAGCATTCTATGGAGGATATTCTTCGTAGGTCTACCTCCTATCCATGTTGGAATAGGAATTATTGCTACCATCGCTTCTTTTATAATTATTCACCCATCCTTTCCAATATCTGATGAAGAGATAGATGAGCTAATAGAAGAAGAGATTTCTAGAATCGAAAAGCTTTCAGTAGAAGAATCTTTAAATATTGTTCCTATTTTGGACCCTAAACTTACATTCTTGCCAATAAACATTGACTTCATCTTATCTGTTGAGAAGATAGATTTTTTCGAATGGAAAGAACAGCTTAGAATAGAACATAATGATTATTTTTATGAAAAAGGTCTTGACGGTAGGTTTAGAGCAAGCATTTACGAGATAGGGGTATTCGTTCCTGGAGAAAATTCTTTAGGATTTCTAAAATGCTACTTCCACTTGATTAGAGGAGCTTTCTTGGATGAGAAGTCTTTTGAGCATTTTTATGAGTCTATTGTATCGGTTAACTACACCCCTCAAGTTACTACAGAGGGACTTCATGATGAATCAAGTGTAGAAAAGATTATTGAAAAAGAGTCTTTAACTATTTCAGGAAAAGATTCAAAGGAGATTACTTTTGATAGTTATATACCTATATATGTGGAGGAAGGTGAAACTCCTATTGATCTTTTTGAAAAGTCACCTTTGGTTCAGACTGGGCATGCGATTAGAAAAATTCTAAGAACTTATCATCCCAATGAGCAATCATTATCAATTTCTGGATTGCCAGAAATGTCATCTCCAGTTCTCGACCTTGATCGCATAGAGTTAAGCCATTGATGAAGTTTATTTCATCATCTGAAATTCTAAAACACACTATCTAAGATATTTCGAGTTAATTGATTATATGAATATACTAGAGGTCCTTGCTGAGATATTAAGCTATGCTGTCAACGTCTTGCGGACCATCATGCAGATGTTAGGTTTTAGTACTAGGTGATTCATGGCGAGATTGTAGTAAATAATTCAAAATTACTTCACGATTATTCAGCTCTAGCTTTAAGCGACTAACTGTGCCTTAAACTATGTGCGGCCATACTGTCTAAAATTTGCATTGGCTGAGCTACGTCAGTAGGGACACAGTGAGCATTGTGGCCTAGATGATTTTCTTAACGGTGCGGTCGAAATGTTGAAATAAGGTGGGCAGTGCCCACCCTACAAGATATGCAAGTTTATGCGCTGAAGTATTTGGCGGTTGGGTGATAGGTGATAATCGCGGTGGTGGACTCTTCGGGATAAAGCTGATCGCTTTCATCCATGGTCATACTGATGCGATCTGCGCCTAGAATCTCTAGCTGCTTGGCCTGATCCGGCACATTAGGGCAGGCAGGATAGCCAAAGCTATAGCGGCTACCTTGATAGCGCTGAGCTAACATATCGCGAATGTTATCGGGTTCTTGGTCGCCATAGCCGAGTTCTTTTCGGATTAGGGCATGGCACCATTCCGCCATGGCCTCGGCCACTTGGACGGCTAAACCATGGAAATAGAGATAGTCGGTGTACTTGTCGTCAGCAAATAGCTGACGAGCATAGTCTGCAGAAATTTGACCGACGGTCACGGCCTGCATAGGGAAGACATCAAACTGGTTCTTTTCTTTGGGTAGGAAGAAGTCAGCAATACACAGACGACGCATGGACTTCTGACGAGGAAAATCCCATGTGAACAGAGGTTTGGCATCCGTTGGTGTGAGCCCTTGACCAATAACAGATGGGTCATAGACATGCACAGAATTACCTTCTGCCGTACAGGGGAAGTAGCCATAGATCAGCTGAGGATGCAGCAGGCTCTCGTCTTTAACTTTTTGTTTCCATTCCACCAAGATTGGATGGACTTTCTCCTTGAGAAACTCATCATACTGTTCTCGCGTTTGATTCTTGGGCTTACGGAACTGCCACTGACCAACAAACAGGGCCTGTAAATCGAGATGCCAGTATAGCTCGTCCATATCAAAATCTTCGGGGTGAAGAATCTTACTTCCCCAAAATGGTGGAACCGGACGAGGAATATCGATATTAACGGCTTCGGAACGCTTGGTGTCAACGATCTCCGGCTCTTTTTTCTGGTCCTGCTGGCTGCCTCCGCCATTCAGTTCTGCTTCAGCCTGGTCAATAGCCTGTCGGCCTTTTTGATTGTACTGAGCGTATTCACCGATAAACCCTTCTGCGTCGTGCCAGCTTTCCTCTTTTTTAGCGGGCATGAGCCGATCCATAAATGTGAGATCAGCAAAGGCATCTTTGCCGTAGATCACCTGACCGTTGTAGGTATTTTGACAATCTCCGTAGACAAACTTAGGCGTTAGGGCAGCTCCCCCTAAAATGACAGGAACAGAAATCTTTTTCTCGTTAAAAACGGCTAAATTTTCTTTCATAAAGGCTGTGGATTTTACCAGCAGGCCGCTCATGGCAATACAGTCAGGCTGATGTTCCTCGTGAGCGGCAACAATGGCATCAACGGTTTGTTTAATACCCAGATTGATCACCTTGTAGCCGTTGTTGGTGAGAATAATATCGACCAGGTTTTTACCGATATCATGGACATCTCCTTTGACTGTGGCAATTAAAAACTTGCCTTTGCCAGAATCATCTTGACCGTCTTCTTTTTCCATTAAAGGTTCTAGAAAGGCAACAGCTGCTTTCATTGTCTGGGCAGACTGAAGCACAAAGGGTAGCTGCATTTGACCGGACCCAAAAAGCTCGCCAACAACTTTCATCCCATCCAGTAAGAATGTATTGATGATTTTTAGGGGTTCATAGGAGCTATCTAAAGCAGTTTGGAGGGCTTCATCTAAACCGATGCGCTCACCGTCGATAATATGTTGCTTGAGACGTTCTTCGATGGGGAGATCGGCCAGGGATGCTGACGAACGAGCGTCCTTAGTAGTAACGCCTTCAAATAGGGTGGTTAATTTGCCCAGCGGGTCGTAGGTACAAATTTCACCGTCAAACTCTCGATTGTCGTAGATGAGATCTTTGCATATTTTTTGATGAGCTGGATCGATTTTGATCAGGGGTAGGATCTTGGCAGCCGAGACAATGGCACCATCCATACCTATCTGCATGGCTTCGTGCAAGAACATGGAATTGAGGGTGATCCGGGCTGCTGGATTTAGACCAAAGGAGACATTGGATACTCCCAGCATAAAGTGAACACCGGGGAGAGTTTCTCGAATTTTTTGAATGGCATCAATGGTGGCTTTAGCATTTTCTCTGTCTTCTTCAATACCAGTGGAGATGGGAAGTGCCAGGGTGTCGAAGAATAGTTCATGGGGCGGCAACCCATATTCTAAGGCGTCGTGATAGGCTCGTTGGGCAATCTGCAATTTTTTCTCGGCGGTACGAGCCATGCCGTCTTCGTCAATACAGCCGATGACCACGCCTGCTCCGTAGGTTTTGGCTAGTTCAATCACTTTGAAAAATCGCTCATCTCCGTCTTCGTAGTTGGTGGAGTTGAGGATACATTTTCCACCGGCTACTTTAAGACCGGCTTCCATTTTGGTCCACTCGGTGGAGTCGAGCATGAGAGGCAGGGTAACGTTGGTAACCAGACGCGAGACAATCTCGTGCATATCTGCTTCGCCGTTGCGGCCTACGTAGTCTACGTTAACGTCGAGAATGTGGGCACCTTCTTTGACCTGACGTTTTGCGATCGCAATCAGTCCATCCCAATCATCTTCATTCAAAAGCTCTCGTACTTTACGTGAGCCGCTAGCGTTGAGTCGCTCACCCACAATCAAAAATGAGTTGTCCTGCTCATAGGGCTGGGCCCCATAAATCGAGGCGGCCGCAGGCGTGTAGTTCAATGCTGGACGCACAGCAGACTGCTCTTTTTTATCGTCGGCTAATAGGGGAGAATTACGAATCTCTCGGTGTTTGGGGGCAAGTTCTTTCGAAATCTCTGCTAGTGCGGCAATATGGTCGGGTCGGGTACCGCAGCAGCCGCCAATGACTTGAACGCCCAAATCTTCCACAAATCGATGCAGTGCCATACGCAGCTCCATCGGTGTGAGCTTGTAATGGGCATGGCCGCCAATATTTTCGGGTAGTCCTGCGTTGGGCACACACGATACGACAAAGGGAGATGTTTCTGAGAGATATTTCATATGCTCGGTCATCAAGTCGGGACCGGTGGCACAGTTGAGCCCCAAAATATCAATAGGATAGGGCTCTAAAATGCTGACAACCGCTGTGATGTCTGACCCGACTAGCATGGTGCCAGTCGTTTCCATGGTGACCGATACCATTAGCGGCAGCCGCGTTCCTTTTTTTTCAAAGACGGCTTCAATGGCGTTGAGGGCGGCCTTAATTTGCAGCACATCCTGACAGGTTTCAACAATAAACAAATCGACGCCGCCGTCGTATAGCCCCTCTGCTTGGACGATAAATGCCTCTAGCAGCTCGTCATAGGTGATATGCCCCAGGGTAGGTAGCTTAGTCCCAGGTCCCATGGAGCCTGCTACAAATCGGGGTTTTTCAGATGTGGAAAAGTCAGCCGTACAGCGCTTGGCAAGTTCTGCAGCAAGCTTGTTCATCTCATAGGCTTGGTCCTGTAGCCCATATTCTGCTAGGACGAACGTACTGCCGCCAAAGGTATCGGTTTCAATAACATCTGCGCCTGCTGCTAAGAAATCACGGTGAACCTTTTCTACCGCTTCAGGTTTGGTCATGACCAAATATTCGTTGCAGCCTTCATACTCTAGACCGCCAAAGTCCTCAGCTGTTAGCTCCTGCACCTGAAGATTTGTCCCCATGGCCCCATCAAAAACAATTACGGGTCTCTCGGGGCTGTGCAAACGTTCAATAAAAGTACTATGCATAGAAACTAAAGCTAATTCAACGAAGCGGGGACAATAGCCATGGCTGATTCTGGGCAAGAATCCATCGGTCGATAGGAGCATCAACCTGAATTTTAGTAATAAACCACACCGGAAATCAGCGTCATCAGACTATATCTATTATTATCGACCTTCTTTACAAACCGAATACAACTTGAATTTCTCTATTAAAAAAATACAGTTCATAGGTGGGAACACGGTTTATTGGAGTGAGAACTCAGATAAAGGCTCTTTTTGGAGCAAAATAGCATCTAAACTTTGACCATCTACCCTTAGCGTATCGTGATGACAGTATCTGTTATGAAACCAGCGATCGGACTTACACCTAATACCCTGCGTGGCGTTCATCACATTGCGTTGAATGTTAAAGACATGGATGCTTCTCGTCACTTTTACGGCACGGTGTTGGGGCTCTACGAACTAACTGGCAACAAAGTTCCTGAAACTCTTGTGAAGCTTGTTGCCGAAGGCAAGGTGGCTAATTTTGAGCTGCCTGATGGCACTATTCTAGATTTGTTTGGTGAGCCAGATTTGGATCCGCCTAATTTAGACCCAACGCAGCAGTTTACCCGAGCCAATCATTTGGCGTTTGACATTGACCCCTCGCTATTTGATCGAGCCGTTGAGATTTTGAAGCAAAACCAGGTTCCTATTGACCATGGTCCTGTGAGTCGCCCTACCGGACGAGGCATTTATTTCTATGACCCGGACGGCTTTCTCGTCGAAATTCGCTGCGATGCGCAGTAGGCCATTAGGCATCCACCCATGTATTAGTGGCGTACTAGCGAAGAGTTCTGGACTAGCTAGCTAGATTTGAGGCGTTGGGTGTAGGCCAGGGCTAAGGTAATAGCACGCAGTCCCATAAAGCAGGTCATGGCTAACCAAAGGATATGAGCACTTTGGGTAAAATACGCTGCGAGTGCCAGGGGGAGGAACCCTAGCCCTGTGGCGATGACCGTAGAATTTCGTAGAATATTGCCAGAGGTCAGACCCAGAAAATAGCCGTCAAACATAAAAGCAACGGCTCCAAAGCCGAAGACCGGCAGCAGCCACAGCACATACTGATTGAGCTGGAGCAGCACTGTCTGGTGGTCGGTCAGGAGGCCAAAAAGTGGCTGGGAAAAGGTGATAAATGAGATCGCACATCCCATCCCCAAACCCACGCTTAACCCCCCCGCGACGACAGCCAGGGTACGTAGTCTAGCCTGTTGCTGTTGAGCGTGCAGGCGACCAGCGTAGGATTCAGTGGCAAACGCGATTCCATCTAAAAAGTAGCTCACTAGCATCAGCGCCTGCAGCAGCAGCGTATTGACGGCGAGGGTATCTGTACCTAAGGTGCCGCTGAGGCTGGTAAATAGACCAAAACTTAGCAGCAGCGCCCAGGTTCTCACCATAATGTCGCGATTGAGCCGAAATAACTGAGTTAGGGCCTGCCGGTTTAGCAGGCTAGACCGCTGCTGCCAGACCTTGGCCCAGGCCACCGACCGCAGTAGTAGCAGCCCTCCCACCAGCAGCATGGCGTACTGACTTAGCGCTGTCGCTAACCCGGCACCGTAGCTCTCCCAGCCCAGTCTGACGATCATCCAATAGTCCAGCAGAATATTGGCTCCATTCCCTACCAATGCCAGTAGCAGCACCTTGCGGCCTTGGCTTAGCCCTAAAAACCAGCCCAGTAATACATAGTTCATCAGGACTGCTGGTGCTCCCCAGATTCGGCCCTGGTAAAACGCCTTTCCTGCTTCTAGGACATCGGCTTCTGCCTGCAAAATGCCAAAGCCTATGTGCTGGAGCGGTGTTTGTATGAGCACGATGGTGGTGCCCAAGGCCAGGGCCAATAGCAGCCCCCGTAGTCCCACCTGCCACTGTTCTGCTGGGCGATTTCGACCGGCGGCCTGGGCGATGAGCCCGGTCGTGCCCATGCGTAAAAAGCCAAAGCTCCAGTAGATAGCGTTAAATAATACCGTTGCTAGGGCTACACCCGCTAAATAACGAATGTCCGCCAGGTGTCCTAGAAAGGCCGTGTCGATGAGCCCGGCCAGGGGTACCATCAAGTTGGATGCGATATTTGCGATCGCAAGTCGGCCAAACTCCTGTAGCCAATTTGATTGGGTCACTCCTGGATTCTCTCACTCATATCAATATCTGTTGAACTAATAGAAACTCCGGCTCCGACTCTGGGTAACTTTTAGTTAACTCATATAGTTAGCTCATAAAAAAGGGGAATAGGCATGAATATGAACCAATGTGCTCTGATTCTGCTAGGTACCGTCGCTTTGGTTGCAAATACAGCTGCCCCGATCTCGGCTCAAGTCGTTGGTACGACGGAGGCCGAAGACTTTAGCGAAGAATCAATTTTTCAAGACCCGGCAGACGACACTGCTCCCGAAGCTCAGCCTGCTTTTATCGAACCCGTATTGCCAGAAGACATCTTAGAGGATGATTTTCTAGATCTTGAGGAGCCGGACACCCCTGAGGCCCAGATACCGGAGGAAGACGAGGCTGCTGAGACACCTAACTATCTGGAGCGCTATAACGCTGGGGTAGAGCAGTATCGCGCTGGCAACAATGAAGCGGCCATTACGGAATTTGATGCGGCCATTGCCATCAATCCAGACTACGCTCCTGCCTACCTGTTTCTGGGGGCAACATACGCCCGTCTAGAGAACTCTACAGCGGCGTTAAACAACTACAACCTGGCTCTAGGCGTCAATCCAGAGTACGGTGCGGTTTATCTCAACCGAGGTATTCTTTACTACGATACTCAAGAAATTGCGCTGGCCACCGAGGATTTTGACCGGGCTATTGCTACGACACCGGACTCTGCCAACGCTTATATTTATCGGGGGCTGATCGATGCAGAGCAGGGGCGCTACGAGACCGCATTGGAATATCTCAATGATGCTGTCCGGCTTGAGCCTGAGAATGCGTCTGCTTATTTTCATCGGGGGCTAATCTTTAAGGCACTCAACGATCTAGACCTGGCAGTGAGCGATTTTACCCGGGCAGTTGAGCTACAAGATGACTACATGGCGGCCTATTTGAACCGGGGGGTGGCCCACTATGAGCTAGGGGCTCTGACGCCTGCACTACAGGATATTGACCGAGCGATTGCTCTTGATGACAGTAATTTGGAAGCTCACTACAACCGTAGCTTTGTCCTGATTGCTCAAAACCGACCAAAAGCGGCGCTGGATACTCTAGATACGGTGATTGGTCTTGATCCCGGCTATGCCGATGCCTATTTGATTCAAGGCCAGGTATATACCTCTACGGGGAATTCAGACGCTGCAATTGGCAGCTTTAGCCAGGTACTAGAGCTATCACCGGATTCGGCTGAGGCTTACTACGGTCGTGGTAAGGCCCACCTGGCGGCGGGCGATCAGCAGGCGGCTATGGCTGACTTGACAGCAGCTATTGCGCTCAATCCTAACTACGCTCCGGCCTATAAAGGTCGCGGCGATGCCTTTGCTAACCTGGGTGATACCTTTAACGCGCTGGGGGACTACACTACCGCCATTGATCTAAACGAGCGCTACTGGGATGCCTATTCGAGTCGAGGTCGCACTCACTATGAAGCTGGCAACTACTCAGAAGCTTATGCTGACTTTTCTACGGTGATTGCCGCTAATGTTTTTGATGGGGATGTGTTTTATTATCGCGGTGTGACCAACGCACGGCTGGGTAATGCTGCTATGGCACAGACTGATTTGGAGAAAGCCGGCAGCCTGTATTTGACCAACAATGAAGCCACCCGCTACCGCATTGTGCTAGACGCATTGAGCAAACTGTAGCTATCCCCTACCGGCTGCATCAAACTTCTCTGGGATTTATCCTAGGAAAAGCGTTTTGAGATGAGTTTATGGTTGGGCAGCTGGTTCGCGTTTGTCTATGCGTACTTCTTAGTTTTGGGCTGGTGATGCCGCCAGCCCTGGCTTCGGTCCATGTGTATCACGAGCGACCGGGGCAAACGACGCTGAGATCGCAACAAAGCCTGCGCGATCGCACAGACCGCTCCTGGCAGGCGATCTTGTTTAAACGCTATCGCGCTGATGGCCTAGAGGGGATATATCTGCGTCTAGTGGGCTTTCCTGGTGCCGTGGAGGTGGACCCTCAAAAGTCGCTACTGATAGATACAGGCACTTCTCTGCAGTGGCAGGCTGCGCCCAAGCTCGATCCGCCTACACCAGCGCTACCCAGCAACACCAATCAGTATGACGTGGCGAGTGTCATGGATGGACTGCAAAAAGCCGTGCCCCTGACGCTGGCTGTCCCGCTCCAGGGTAAAGCTTCCAGCGAAATCATTGTGCCGCCCTACGCTGTCAAAGAGTGGCGACAGCTGGCTGCACAGACCGTGGACACTGAGAACTAATGGCCGGTTTCTATTCTTCGCCCGCGTGATACGAGCTGCGCACCAGCGGGCCTGAGCGCACCTGAGAAAATCCCATGCTGCGGGCAATCTCGCCCAGGTGGTCAAATTCAGCCGGGGTCCAGTAGCGCTGTACCGGCAGATGGGCCAATGAGGGCCGCATGTACTGCCCTAGGGTGATGCGATCGCATCCCACATCCCGCAGATCGGTCATTGCTTCCACTAGCTCGGCCTCAGTTTCCCCATGTCCTAGCATCAGCCCAGACTTGGTTGGAATACTTGAATCTAGCTCTTTAACATAGCGCAGCACCTCTAACGAGCGCCGATACTTTGCCCCACGACGCACCGGGTCCTGTAGCCTTTCTACCGTTTCCACGTTGTGGTTAAAGCAGGCGGGGCGTGCTACTGCAATCATCGCTAAGCGCTGCCGCTGCTGTTCTACTGCATTGGCACCACCCCAAAAATCGGGTGTGAGTAGCTCAATCTGCGTGTCTGGATTAGTCGCTCGAATCGCTGCCATCGTCGCCACAAACCAGCCCGCTCCCTGGTCTGGCAGATCGTCTCTTGCTACCGATGTCAGCACCACATACTTCAGACCCAGCAGCTGGACCGATTCCGCTACTTTCTTCGGTTCTTCAGGGTCTAGCGGCATGGGGGCATGTCCCTTATCCACCTGGCAAAAAGCACAGGCACGGGTGCATGTGGGGCCCATCAGCAAAAATGAAGCCGTCTTATTGGCATAGCACTCACTGCGATTGGGACAGCGCCCCTCCTCGCAGATTGTATGAATCTGTCGCTGTTTAATAATTTTTTGTACGGTTGATAGTTCGCTCGCTCGACCAATCGGTCGCCTTAACCAGTCTGGTAGCTGAACGATCTCGGGTTTAGCAGCACTGCCGGAACTCATTTGAGATAAACTTTCCATGACACAATCAGCATAAGCACAGTCTGAATATTCTCGGTATTACGCGAATATCGGCACGGTGATGACGTTGTCAACCACGTCAAGATTAGAACCTGTAGCTTCTTTTACGCCAAGACTACGGTTCTGAACGCAGAAAGGGCATTATTCCTGCCTTATCGCCTTTTTGATCCTATATGATTCTTAGAAACTAGTCAGGGTCAGACTCATCATCGTTGCCGACTTGGGCAACATCTTTTTATATGCTGCTGTACTTGTATCAGCAACCTTTTCTTTATCTAAACTGTAGCTATCTATTTAGGAGTCAGTCGTGGCCGCAAGTCATAAAATTTTAGTTATTGATGATAGCCGGGTCATTCGCATGCGCGTGCGGGACATGCTACCCCAAGGCAACTTTGAGGTGATCGAAGCCACCGATGGCGTTGAGGGTCTAGACGCCATTCGTAACCAAAAACCTAACCTCATCATGCTCGATTTTTTGCTGCCGCGTATGAGTGGATGGGAAGTATTCCAAGAGATTCAAGCATCTCCCGAGCTACAAAAAATCCCTCTCGTACTTATGTCAGGACGCCGAGAGGAAGTCACCGAAAAAATACAAGGACCGTTTGAATATTTTGAATTTATTCAAAAACCCTTTGAACAAAAAGAGCTGATCGAAGCGATTAAGGCTTCTATGGTGAAAGCGCGTAAAGTGCGTCCAACCACCGCAGCGGCAGCGGCAACCGCAGCTACAGCCTCATCAGACAGCAGCGCCGCTGAGATTGCAGCGCTTAAAAAGCAGGTAGCCACCTTGCAAAAAGAAGTAGCTATGCTCAAAAATCAGACTGCTAAAATTCTGGCCTTTATCAAACAAAAGCTGCGCTAGCTGTATGAGGTGGGCCATGCCCACCGCTGCGCTGCTGCATTTAACCCTAGCTCAAAGCCTGACGTCCCTCTAGGGCTCTGGCTAACGTAACCTCGTCCGCATATTCCAGGTCTCCTCCCATTGGTAGACCAAATGCAATGCGGGTCACTTTTGTAAAGGGTTTAACCAGCTGACCCACGTACAGCGTCGTTGTATCACCCTCAATGCTAGGACTGATGGCTAAAATCACTTCAGCAATATCGTCCTTATTAACCCGGTGGACAAGCTGACCAATATTGAGCTGTTCTGGGCCAATGCCGTCCATCGGTGAAATCAATCCCCCCAAAACATGGTATTTTCCCTTAAATTCTCGGGTGCGTTCGATGGCAATAACATCCCGTGAATCCGCTACGACACATAGCGTTTGATTGTCTCGACGAGTAGACCGGCAGATATCACAAACCGGGTCTGCCGATAGATGAAAACAGATAGAGCACTGTCCCACCTGTTGTTTGGCATCCATCAGAGCCTGAGCCAAAGCGCGAACTTCGGCCTCAGGACGTTTGAGAATATGCAACGCTAGCCGCTGAGCTGTTTTGGGTCCTACCCCTGGCAACCGCTGAAACTCCTCAATTAACTTGGCTAATGGACGAGTATAAATAGTTTTGACTCCTTTTTATGATTGAGCGCAGCTGAGCCCTGATTTTGGCTGAGCCATAGCCCTATTCCTCTTCAGTTGTATGAGCAACTTCTTCACTCTTGCCACGGACGGGGGGTAGCTTCTCGACTAGCCCCATCGTAAAGGCCACATCAGGTAAATCTCCGGTAATGTACTTGCCAGGTTCAAATACTCGTCCTGGGGTAAAGCAAATCTGACGTAGCTCTACTATTTCAGTCGCTTCAAACATTGCCCGCGATAGTCGACGCTCTAATGCCATAGCTCCTCCTGGTTATTCATCAATTTGCCAAAGTTCCTGGGTGTAGTCTTCATCCAGCACTTTCTTCGGACGCACAATTACAATGACCCGGCCTAGCAGCGGCATACTGGGCTCATGCTCAAACCAGTGCATGGCCAGCTGACTATCGTCACCTGATACAACAAAATAGCTATTATCGTCCCAGGTCTGCTGCTGTCGATCGACAATCACCAAGACCGTCTCAGACACAGAGCTATTAGCCTGCTTGGGTAGAGCTTTAAACTCCATTAGCAGTGCCACAGGCTCCTGTGCAGTTAGCAATACCTGCCACCCAGGGACTGGTACCCATGCTTGCTGAGCCGCAGATCGCACTACCCCAAAGGGAGGTTCGGGTTCTACCGTTGGGGTAGCCTGAAACTGAGCTGCTGCCATTGGCCACTGACCGACTACCGGCACCAGAAAAGGAACATCGGTGTCTGTCTCAATGCGAAACAGAGGCAGCCGGGGCGTTGGCTTGGCTTTGACGACAGCAAAGTCAGTCAGTAGCTTCTCAACAGCCTCGCGAGCCCCTGCACTATGGGCAAAGCGTAATCCTTGAGCAATCAGTCGCGAACGAGCCTGTAAGTCAGACTTCTGGCGAGCCAGATTCCAATAGGAAAATGCTACAGCATCGCCTGGATGGTCGGTAAACCCTTCGGGTGGCTCATTTCGATATGAATATTCTTTGAGTGCCTTAGCGACGTCACGCACCTGTTCAGAGTCTAATCCTTGGTCGTAGATAAACTGAACGGCTCGAGCCCGATCTTCTTTTGCTAGAACCCGTAGCTCATAAAGCGAGTCGCTCCCCCTAGCGCTGAAGTGCTCTAACACTGGCTCAGAGACAGCCCCACCGGTAATAGACTGATATACCTGACCCGCAACGACGATCTGATTCTGCTGAATAGGCTCAAATCCAGTCCCTTCAAAAATTGCCTGGGGTGTTAGACCAGACTTTTGCAGCGTTTGACACGCAGTTGCCCAATCAACCCAATTTCCTTGTTTGCGGCGTAGCAGCAGCAGCAGCTTATCCGTATCGGTTGAAGGGGAATTATCAGCGGGGGTGGTCATTGTAATCGTCGGCCAAAAAGTGTCTTTCGACTCTATCGTGGATAGTCAGTTTCGATACAAGACCCACTAATTTTTTTTACGGTCGTCCTTTTGCATGCGTGCTTGATTCAGCCGCAGTTAGGAGGGCAAGAGTCTATGCAAAATACACAGCAGATATCAAAAATCAAAATAGATGCACCTTAGGGAAGGCGCATCTATTACATGTGTACTGGATAGCTTGAGTCGATGTGCTTACCAAACTGAATAATAATAATGTTCAGTGAACACATCAGCCCTTAGAGAAAAGAGAGTAGGAATGATTACAGTTCTGGAAGCTCTCAAGCTTTTTAGAAGAAAAACTCTTTTTCTCATCAATGTAAGAAGAACATACGAGTCTTTCACAGCAAGATGAGAAGGAGAATCACTCCCAATGCTGCAATTAGGGGTAATGGTGAGCTATCACTCTTACTACTAGTATCAGAGACATCTCTTCTAAAATCACAGCAAAGACATTGATACACCTGAGGATTAGACTGTACTAATGAGGGTTCATAGCATTTAGGACAAAGAGGTAAAGCGTTGATCTTCTCTAAGGTATTGTTATTCATGATGAAAATCTGAATAGGTGAGCATGTAGTTCTGCCAAAAAGTATGGCTAACCATACTGAGATAGCTCGATCAGTAGTATCTGATGGTGACGACCCGTAATCCGAACTCGTTGTCCCGGTCTAATAACTACGTTGCTATTAGAGAGTGCAAACCACCAAGAACCATGTAATTTAATCCGCCCTTTCTTTAAGGGAGTGATTTCAGCAGCGGCAGTACCGACACCATTCAGATAGCTATCCGTTGGTGATGAGTGACTGTTTCGGCAGCTGTTAGGGTCTGACTGAGTGGAGAGCCACGCATCCCAGGACTGTCTGATTAAGTTTTGAAATGATCGAAGATGTGAGTGTTTTTCTTGCCAGTAAGTCATGATTCTGAGCCTAATTAGAGTTAGCACAGCAAGCGAAGATAACCGCTCTAGCCGACTAGAAAATATTCAGAATTGGAAGCCTACAGGAAGAAAAATTAAGCCGACACTCTCCCTGTCTCAGGTATCGCTAATTCTTGGGTATGCATTAGGAACTCACTAAAATAAGTCTGACATGCATGTTCCTTACATAACTGTTGAATCCACACTTACATATGCTTACATATGCTTACATACGAATGTTTTTGAAACTATTGAGTCGAAAAGTACTGAAAGGATATCGTGTTTTACTTGATTGGCAAGGGATTGACTCAATATTACCCTCGACCTAAGTCGTATTTTGAAATCAGATATGCCCGTCGCATTTGAGTTGACACTCTTGTATCTTTCTGTAAACAAAACTATTTTATTGAATTGACTTGTTGCTTGCTTAATTCTCAAGTTTCGAGAGCTAATACAAACCTTGAAAACGGCAAAGCTATCTCATCAAGGAATGATGTTATAACCAAATAAAGTCGTCCAGTTTCATGAACATGCCCTCTATTCCCCGTGAATATCTTGAGAGAGTTGCTATACAAAAGCGTTTGAGTCAGTATCAAAAAGATGCATTTGTAGAACGCTTGGACAATATCGATCTTTCAGATCTTGTTATCGCGAAAATTCTCAATATATCGCGAGATCGATACAGTTCTCGTATGACACAGGTGTACAAAAAGTTTAACGTGCCCGCTGGTAATATTCCTGGAAAAGCTAAGCTTCTCTTCTTTGAGGTACTGGATATGTACCAAAAAGCCAATCCAGCTGACGAAAGTACAGTGCATGAAGCAATAGATGATTTAGTAAAAGATGCGCAACAGAGAACGCGAGGGCTGATCAATGCTAGATGCGGCCAAATTCAAATTCTTGATATGAACAAACCGATCGAGGTCGCGGATATTTTTACAGAAGTTAAGATTACTGATAAGATTTCCTCTAAAAGACGAATAAAATTGCAAGAGTTAGTGGAAAAATATGAACAACTTGAGCAGAAAAATAACTTTAAATTCACAATAGCTAGACTGTTTGAGGGTGACAAAATATCAGGAGTTGAACTTATAGGAAATGAGCCAAGGCTTATGATCCTTGGCAGGCCAGGAGCCGGGAAAACGACATTTCTTAGGTATATAGCAACTTTTACCAATAGATCGAAGATTTTATCTGGACATTTTCCAGTCTTTATTTCACTCAAAGACTTTCAAGATCAAGATTCTCGCATTAGTTTAAAGTCTCATATAGAAAATGAACTAAGCCTATGTGAGATAAATCGAGAAATTTTTGATAGACTTCTTAAAGCATCAAGAGTTATTTTCTTGTTTGATGGACTAGATGAAGTACAGAAAGAACATTTTAACCGTGTTGTTAGGCAGATAAAGGAGCTTTCACAGACTTTCAGTAAAAATAGATTTATTATTACGTGTCGTTTAGCAGCGAGTGAATATACGTTTGAAAACTTTCTAGAAGTTGAAGTTTGCGAGTTTACAAAGCAACAAATTACGATATTTGTCAGCAACTGGTTTAAGGCTAATCATGTTCAGAAAAAAACTAAAAAATTTATCAAGCATCTCAAAAATGACAAGGAGATTCGTGAGCTCGCAACAAATCCATTGCTTTTAACCTTGCTATGTTTAGTATTTGAAGAATTAGATGAGTTCCCTAGAAATCAAACTGAGCTTTATGAAGAAGGGTTGGATATTCTCCTAAGTAAGTGGGATGCCAGTAGAACTATTGAAAGACCTGAAACTTATAGGAAGCTGTCTAAAAATAAAAAAGAAGATCTGCTTTGTAAGATAGCATATGCTACTTTCGAAAAAAATAAGGGACTATTTAAAAGAGTAACTATAGAAAAAGAAATACGAGAGTATGTTGAAAACCTTCCCAGATCTATTAGTTCTCCAGAAGATGTAGAGTCAGACTGTCACTCTATTCTAGAATCGATGGTGGCTCAACATGGCTTGATTGTTGAGGTAGCTAAAGGTATCTATTCCTTCTCCCACCGCACCTTTCATGAGTACTTTGTTGGTCTTAAAATTATTAAGACGCTAGATCCTAAAGAGCAGGGTAAGCTTTTGCAGTCACTCGCTATTCATATTAGTGACTATAGATGGCAGGAAGTGTTCTTTCTGGTTGCTTGTATGCAGCCTAATTCAGATTTTTTATTTGGGCTTATAAAATCTGAGATTGACAAAATTGTAGAAGAAAATGAGAAGATTAAAGCGTTTATCAGCTGGTTGAAGGAAAAATCTTTGGCTGCAGAAAATACAAGAGGCAGTCAGAAATTTAATGCGATTTCTCAAGTTTTCTATTTTAACCTGATCGTTAACTCAAAAACAATTGCTCGACAGAAGCTCAGCCAGGACTTTATTTTAGACTCAGAGCTGATGGGTGTTTTGACCTATGGAATTTCAGTTTATAACAGAGTTAGCCAAGTAGAGAATTTAGCATCTCAAGAAAAAATAAACGACTCGATTGAAGAATCGAAGCAAGATTACAAAACTATGCTACGCCTTTTGAGGCAGTGCATCCATAAAATACAGGAAGAATTTATGAGAGAACGGCTAGAAGATTTAAAGATTCAGCTGCCTGAAAGAGTTCAGCTTTCGGATGAGTGGTGGGTTGAGCGTGGAAAACAATGGATAGAAGATTTTAGAGACATGCTCATGAAACATAGAAATATTGGCCATGATTGGAGATTTTCTAAAGATGAAATTGAATCTCTTAAGAATTACTACAATGTGAACAGGCTGTTGTCTCGATGTCTTGAGAGCGATTGCTATGTCAGTCGTCAGGTTCGAGAGGAGATTAATGAGAGCGCACTTTTGCCTATTAGCAAAAGTGAAGCATAGTCGAGTATTCGGCTAAGGGTGTCGTGGGCTTTTGGGGGCATGTTGATGGCTTTGCCGATCACCCCTTGACGACAGGCCACATGGCAAGTGATTATAAACAAGACCCAAGGGGCTATAGCTCAGCTGGTAGAGCACCTGCATGGCATGCAGGGGGTCAGCGGTTCGAGCCCGCTTAGCTCCATATTTCAGTAGATGGTAGGGATACTCCGTAGAGGATTCCTACCTTTTTAGTTGGAATCAAATGCAATGAGTTCTAGGTCTTCTAGGTCTTCACTGCTATCGTCATTTTCCATATCCTGCAAAATTGACTGCAGCAGCGGATCGGCCTGTGCCCGTTCGGTATAAATATTGGGGTCTAGGGACATGGCCCGACGCAGATGCTCAACTGCCCACATGTCTTGACCCAAGCGAGCATAACAGCGAGCTTGATTAAAAAAAGCAAACGGCTGATCGGGCTCAATGGCTAAAGATTTGTCATAGGCTTCAATGGCGCGTTCATAGTCTTCTAACTTTTGCAATGTCCAGCCCATAGCTAACCAACCCTGGTGGCTGTATGCCTGAAGTTTTAGAGACGTTGTAAAACTGGTTTTAGCCTCGTGCAGCTGGTCTAGTTCTAGTAGAATCAAGCCTCGCAGATGCCATAGGCGGCTGTCGTCAGGTGCTAAAGTGATAGCCTTTTCGAAGCTTGTAAAGGCAGCTTCTAGCTGCCCTAATGACTTTAGTGCTGCTGCATGATAGCTCCAGATATTAGCCTGGTTAGGTTGAATACGGATGGCGTGATTAATGGCGTCTAAGGCTTGCTCGGGCCGATGTTCTTGTAGGAGTGTTCGTCCTAGAATCGTCCAAACTTTGCTGTCGCCGTCGTATAGTTCAGTTGCCTTGTAGAAGCTTTTAACAGCCTGCTCTCTGCGGTTGAGCTGTAGCAGCGCTTTTCCGCGATAGTACCAAACTTTATAAAAGTCGGGTCGCAGCTGAATTGCTTGTTCGTAACTGACCACGGCTTCTCCATATAGAGCCCGTCGATGCAGGTTTTTGCTTTTGCGGTACTGGGCTTTGAAATAATAGGGAGCCTGCTTGAGAGCATGGCCATAGCATTTGGCAGCTTCTGCTAATATTTCTAGCTTTTCTAGCACTACACCGTAGTTACACCATACGCGATGCTCGGTGGCTTTCAGGGATAGGGTGTGACGATAGCTTTCAGCGGCTGCTTCATACTGACCGATGCTGGCTAGAAGATAGCTGCGATAGTTCCAGGCTTGGTAATGGTAAGGATAACGTTTGATGACGCGATCGCAAATTGTGATTTCCAGTCGATAGCGGTCAGTTTGCTCACTAGAAACCTGACTATTGCGGGTAGTATCAATAACTTGACTCCTGGTCATAATCATCTATGTATTTATACGGCAGCCGCACGCAGAATTTTATTACTTACTCATACAAATCTTAAGAATAATGGCCGGAAAGACTATCAGGATTGACAGTAATCACAGCTTATAAAACCAGGCATAGGCTGACTTATAGAACACCGCTGTCCCGTAGCGCTTGATACATATCATTCTGTAGCGCAGCGTATAGACAGATACATAGATCCAGTGTCCCCATTCTAGTTATCTAGACTCACACAGCCTGAAAGTTAGTCGCCAAAGTTACTGGAGTGCTACTTAAAATGGTTGTATCTATGCCTATGCAAAACCTCAACGTAAACGGCTGAGCATAAGGCATGAGTATGCTGCGATACTTAGCTATGTTAGCTCCTATGAGAATATTATTCTTCCGCCAAATTATGTACCCATAAGGTCAATTCCTCAGGATGTGGAAAATAGTCCAAATCTGTGGAAAACTCTGTGGAAAACGTGTGGAAAATTTCGGGTTCTATCAGGATTTGGCTATCATCCTTGGCAATTTGTGATAAGAAGTCTACATACTTTAAAGAGCTGAAAGTACTCAAAGTATTGAAATTCGAAAATTTTAGCTAACTTTATATTTCTGCAGAACCCTGACTAAACAATAGACGTGCAGGCTAAGAAGTTATCCACAGGTCTTGACAGCGATGTTCCTGAAACTAGCGGATTAACCGCCGTATATCTGCCGGAATAGACCCCGCCGATTGGCGTCCCCGACTACCAGCTGACGCAGCAGCGCGTAATGCCATTCATACAAAAAACTTTTGCCATGGTCTGCAATAGTTTGTAGGCGACTGATTTGGTCTAAACTGGCCGCCGCTTGCTTGCCCTTTTGCCCAAAGCAGACCGCCATCGGATGCTCCCACTGCTCAAAGAACTCGATTAGTAAGTCGCGATCGCGACTGCTTAATTTATGTTTTGCTTTGATGGTTTGATAGAGCTGGTTTTCTAATGGGGTCTGCTGCTGACTAAGGGCATTGCGATCGAGGGTGCTCCACTGGGTGGCGAGTAAGGAGGGCAGCATTCCCAGGGTGTATCTACAGGTTGGTCCTAGCTCAATGCCACCAATTTCCGATACCCCTTCTAAGCGGACAAAGTCATAGAGATCCACAAAAAACGGCTGCATGACCTCTCGCTCTACTGCGAAGCTCAGACGAATACCGGCTTCTGAATAGTCGGCAATGTCCGGGTCGGCACCTTCTGACTGCAGCATATGGTGATGACGATAGGCAGCACACAAGTCTTTTTGAGAATCTGGCTGAATACAGAACCAGACACTGTCTCCCAGAGCCTGGCGAACTTCCTGCTTTATCTGATTAAGGTCTGGTGGCGTTACGGTTCGCTGGGGTCTCTCTGTCTGGAGTTGCACAATATGAGCTTCCTGGTCAGCAATGGCCGCTTGCTTGGTTTGGAGTTCAGTCTGCAGCGTTTGAAAGGCGGCTTGCTTTTCATCCGATAGCTGGGTGACTTTACTCTCTAAAATCTGAATCTGCTGGTTGAGGGTAGCGATTTGGCTATCTTTTTCGTTGAGCAGCTCGTCTTTTTCATTGAGCAGTTCATCTTTATAGATCAGCAAGCTGTTTTTTCGCTTCAGCTCTAGTGCATTTAACCCTGCGCGCAACAGATTAAAGTAGTAGGTGTCAGAGAGATCGACGACTTCTGGACTCTTACCAGGAAGATATAAAATTCCCTGTCGCTGGGCTAATTGAACAACGAGCAGCTGTCCTTCTCCGTTACGGATCTGTAGAGATTGGGAGGTGTTTTCCTGCTCAATGGTGCTGACGTAGCGGCGTTTACCATAGAAAAATTCTGCGTGGATCGCGGTTGCTCCAGAGGTTACGGATTCAGGTGCATCAGTAGACAGCGTTGGCAATGATTCGGCTGCTTTGGGACTCGTACTATTAATTGAGGGTAGTTTAAGCGGCTGGGCATCGAGCTGCTGCTGAGCCGGATCGAAAAGCGAGTCTGTTGACTGGGGTGAGCCCGCGCTTTCAGGCGCACGTTTTTTGGGAGTCACTCTGTTTTTGACAGCCGAGTCAGCCGTATCTGACCAAGGAGGAATCGAGCTAGCACTCAAGTCGGGCTGGGCCAGTTTGATGCCAATTAACTCTAGCTCCATAGACTGTTGCCCCTGCCACTCATTAAGCCGAATCTTGTACGCAATATCGACCTGATGCGGCAGCGGGTGATACTCGGCCCAGCGCCAGGCAACGGCTTTAATGGAGGTAACCTGCTGGGTTTCTGGGTGGGTGTGGGCTAAGGTTAGCTTTAGATGTTTGCGGTCTTTGCCGATGATTGTTTGCTCAACAACATTGACCATGGGAGTCCAAAAAATAGGCTCACTATTTTGGATGCCGCAGGGATGAAGACCGTCGATTTGTTCATATAAAGAGAACGTAATATCTGCCAGGTTTGCTCTGACGTCTACCGTAATCAGCGGCTTTAAATATTCTGGCTGAAGATGCTGACAGGCAAAGTGACTGAGGCGGGCGCTCACCTGACGCAGGTGCTTAGCTGCAAAGGTAAAGCCACCTGCGGCTCTGTGACCGCCGTATTTGTCTAATAGATCGTCACAGGCTTGGAGGGCTTCAAATACATTAAATTCGGGAATACCTCTAGCGGAGCCGCGAATTTCTTTTTTATCGTTGTCTTCGTAGGTGCCAATAAAAACAGGCACGCCGTAGCGCTCTACTAAACGAGACGCCACAATGCCAATCACCCCGTGGTGCCATTCGGGTTGAACGATTACTAGCACCCGTTCTTTGAGTAAATCTAACTTACCCTGGGTCTGTTGTTCTTCACACCAGGTAACTGCCTGGGTCTCAATCAGCTCACACATACGCTGACGTAGGGTGTTTGTCTCTTCGCACTGCATGGCGCGCTGGAGGGCGACTCCCACATCTTCGGTAGTCAGCATGTCGATAACAATTTGCGGGTCGGCAATGCGGCCTACTGCATTGATACGGGGACCCAAGCGAAATCCAATCGCTTCAGGCTTGAGGGCTTTTTTTCCCTGGTCTAGTCCGGCTACTTCAATCAGGGCTTGAATTCCGGGGATACGAGACTTTGGCAACAGCTGCAGTCCGCGCCGTACCCAGCGACGGTTGACGCCTACTAAAGGGGCGAGATCAGCAATAGTCCCCAGGGTAAACAACTCTAACGACGATGCGGTGAGATCCTGGGTGCGGTTGAGAGCCTGGGCCAGACATACCGCTAGAATGTAGGCGACACCAACTCCGGCCACACCATAGTAAGGAGAGCTAGTCGGCAACAGTTTTGGATTGAGGATGGCCTGGGCCGGGGGCAGCTGTTCTGGCAGATCGTGGTGGTCAGTAATGATTACCGTCAGCCCTAATTCGATGGCTCTGGCAATGGGATCGTAAGCAGCAATGCCGTTATCCACGGTGAGAATGAGTCCGACTCCGTTGGCATGGAACTCTTCTACGATGCGGGTATTGATGCCATACCCTTCTTGCATGCGGCTGGGAATGGCATAGTGGGCGTCGGCTCCTAAGTGCCATAACGCTCTGAGTAACAGCGCCGTACTGGTCATCCCGTCGGCATCGTAGTCACCACAGACGGCTATTTTTTGGCCCTGGCCAATGGCGCTAATGAGAAACTCAACGCTCTGGGCGAGATCAGGAAATTCATCGAGCGGTGACGGCAGCTGCTGGGTTTCTGGATCTAGATACAGCCATGCCTGCTCGGGGGTTTGAATCCCTCGGTTGATGAGAACCTGTGTGAGTAGGGGTGAGAGCTGCGTAACCGTGGCCATCCGTTGGGCCTGCTGGGCCTGGGGTGGGAAAATTTGCCATCGCTGTTGGGGAATCGTTGCGATCGCAGATTCCTGACTAGCAATGGGTGTGGCAGCGGTCTCGCTCACGGGATACGGAAATGAAAGTAGTCCTAGATTAGGCCAAATTTAAAAAATAGCAAGCAGCGATCCTGGACAATGTCTGAGAGCTGGTAGCTTACCCCTGACTTGACCTGTCTATTTATCACTACACCTAATATATAGTGCATTTGATCTAATCAACATCAGGGATCAGCGTCTGACTATTTTTGTAGGTGTAGGGCGTGCTTTCTGGGTCGTGCTGTAAAGCCGGTAGGTTTCGGCCTGTCGGGTCTCGACGTCGTCATGTTCAGCAATCCGCTCGACATAGTTGACCTTGACCTCTTCTAGCAGATCGTCTAACAGGCTCTGTAGCTCTGTTAGGGTGTTGCCCTGGCGCATCTCGTGCCGCAGATTCTTGCCAAAGCTATCTATAAGTTTGGCAAATAGCGCCGCTCCTTGTTCGTCGGCTAGGGCACCCTGCAGCGCGCCGTAGAGATTTTTGGAGACCTCTGCTGAAATTTGCTGGGTGAGCTGGGTGGAAATATTAGTAAATCCAGGCAGCAGCTGTAGTCCTTTGTAAGCAGGAGCCTGAGCTAGGGCTCCTGTGACGGTATGGCTCAAGACGGCATCCAGCTCAGGTTTAATCTCAGGCAACACTTTATTGACAACAATGTCGCTAATTTTTTGGGCGATGGTTTCCACCTCATTAACGTCGTTGAGATCGATGTAGCCTTGCTGGCTCGTCATCTCAAACACCCAGCGGCTGACCTGACCTTCTTTGACTAGATTCTGAGCCTGGTCGAGCATGCGCAAAAAGACAACTTCGGTTAGTTCAACGGCAAACTGACTAATCAAAATCCGATTGATCCGCCCCTGGATCGGATCAAGATGGGAGAGCTGGGCCTGATTGGAGCGAATCACGACCGGAATCACCCGCAGCCAGCGCCAGAATGGCAGAAATAAAGGAACATCGTAGATACGCCACAGCATGGCATCTATCCAGGTGGTATTGGCATGGCGACGGCTCAAATACAGCGTGCGGACCAAAAATTCAGCCCCAAACAGCGCGATAAACGGCATATCAATTAGCCAGAAGCGGTCCGTTGGCAGACCGTTAAAGCCAATACCACGCCAGTAGTTGGTTTCGATGCGGGGCCGAATCTGTGAATTAAAAAAGTCCAGCTCCTCTGACCAGCCTTGTTCTAAGTAGTCCTGGCTCCAAAACATGCGAAAAGCCGCTTTAGACGAATTTTCCTGCTCGGTGCGATCGCGCATCGCCTGTTTGATCCGCTCTAGGGTGCCAGACTTGTTGGCGACCGCAAACGGGTCTTCATCGACGATGGTGACGCTGCTTTCTTGGAGTACTGCCAGCTGTTGCTCTGCAGCGGGTGAGTCTAGACCTTCGGCCTCTAGGATATTCTGTAGCTCATCCACGTCTTCTAAATAGGCTTCGGTGACCCGATGGGGCTCGATGCCTTTAAAGGTTGCGCCATACCAGGTGGTGGGCTCGGGCAAAAACCTTAGATACTGATCGCGAAAGCGAATATAGCTGAGGTCAAAAAAGACTAGAAGTAGGTTAATGGTTGCGATCGCAACCATCAGCCGCTCAAACCACAGCTGAAATGTACGAACACGAGAAGAACGAATGGATGTCATGACAGAAGGGCATCACAGCACACTGACAGTACATTGGCGTCTAGGGCCCGCTAATCCCCTAAAGGGACTAATCTGAACAGTCCTGATATCAGCCAGTCTGTCAGATCGATTGCTAGCATCAGCAATAGCACTTTACCGCCTAGCCAGCAGCAAGGATGAGGAACCCACGATAGACTTAAGCAAGTAACGAAATATTACAGCTCTGTCATTTACCCATGCCCCTTGCAGCAGCCCCCGCCATTGGCAACACCTGGACCTGGCGCAACTATACCGTCTACTACGTTCGTGCTGGAGAGCCCCGCATGGACCACCCACCGCTACTGCTGGTCCATGCGGGTGGCGCATCGACCGACCACTGGCTCAAAAATATTGCCGAGCTACAGCAAGATTTTGAGGTGTGGGCTATTGACCTGATTGGTTTTGGTCGCTCATCTAAGCCTGCTAGCGGCTATAGCTCGGATCTATGGCGCGACCAGCTCAGCGACTTTGTGGAGCAAATTATAGGTCGTCCGGCGGTGATCGCAGGGAACTCCATCGGCGGCTACAGCTGTTTGTTTACGGCCGCGACTCGGCCTCAGTGGGTCAAGGGGGCCGTGCTGCTCAATGGCGTCGGTTCTTTTAAGGATCAGATCCCCACGCAGGAACCCAATCCGTTTAAGCAGGCGGTGGGCGAGCTAATCAAGAACATTATTCTAAGTCCCATTCCCAGCTGGTTTGTTTTTCAGTTTGTTCGTAACAAGTCCTATATCCGTAAGACTCTTAAGCAGGTCTATGTCAATCAGGAGGCCGTTACCGAAGAGCTGATCGACAACATCTACCGCCCAGCAACAGAGCGAGACGCACCAGCCGCATTTGCCGCTCTGTTTAAGGCTCCTAGAGGTGAGCGAGTAGATGTGTTGTTATCCCAGCTAGAACGCCCCTTGTTGCTGCTGTGGGGAACAAGAGACCCCTGGATGAACTGTGAAGATCGTAGTGGGCTGTTTAGAAAATATTACAGCGATATTGAAGAACACTTTTTAGAAGCTGGGCACTGCCCCCACGACGATCGACCTGAATTGGTTAACCCGCTGATTAGAGACTGGGTCTTGCAAACCGTGATTGCTTAGGGATAAGAGTTCAACAGATTCTAAACATAGGTCTGAAGCAGTTCGAGATAACATTGCCCCTCCTCGGATGGGTATTTGGGTGGGTTGACCGTTAATCCTAACAATCGGAACCCACCTCGCCTTCGGCACTCCTCCCCGGAGGAGAGAAATCGGCATATCGAGAAGATTCCTAATTCTTAGCTATCAGACTCATTAGCTAATTTCTTGAATGGCAGCCTCGGGCGTATTGCCCTGGCGTTAGTCCTACCATGCGCTTGAAATGACGGTGCAGATGGCTTTGATCGGCAAAGCCGGTAGCGAGTGCGGTGTCGGTAATAGATTCTCCTGCTGCTAGGTGCTGTCTGGCTTGGTGGACGCGGATGTGATTGAGGTAGGCATGGGGGGGAAGTCCAATTTGGTTCTTAAAGGCTCTAAGGAGACGAAATGGGCTTAAGTTGACCAGTTCAGCTAGCTCGTTAAGCGATGTATTACGGGTATAGTAGGCGTTGAGATAATCTCGTACTTGCTGGACGGCAAGATTTTCTTTGCCAATAGTTTCCACCTGCGGATGATGGCTGGCATACCCATGAATCAGCTGTGTCAATCCCCATAGAAAACAAGATTCTTTTTCTAATGATGAAGACGACGTTTCAAGGGTGCGATGCAGATTGATGAGCTGCTGGTTGAGCGCCTTATCGTGAATGACCGGGGAGGAAAAATAGGGAACGGCTGAGCGTTTGCTGAGCTCTGTGGCCGCCTGCTGGAGCCAACTCACCGCCGGTAGCAGTGTGCGATAGGTCCATCCAGTTTCTAAGACGGCCTGCCCGGTGTGCATTTCTCCAGGCTGGGTGACGACTACACTGCCTGCTGGAGCAATATGGTGCTCTCCACGATAGGCAAACTCCATGGCTCCCGATTCGACAATGGCAATGCCAAATCCTTCATGGGCATGGCGTGAAAATGCATAGTTGACGTAGGTAGCGTGGAGCATTTCTAGACCGTTGAGCAACGGGTCGCGCCAAAATTTTACTCGTTCCTTGGGAGCAGCTCGACGACTCATGGTAGCCCTAGGGAATAAGGATTGTATAAGCTCTAGAGAGGCGTTCCATGGAACGCCTGTACGGTAAAAAGTAGAGCGGCATGTCAATGGTTCCTCACAGCCAAAATTATCTCGACAGATCGGCCATGTCTGGTTTTTAATCTACCCAGGACACGGGAAGCTGTCTTGTCCGTTTTGCACCCGCTGTTGCGCCTATTGGGAAAAGTGACCCGCCGCAAAGGGATTAAAGTTGGTGCGACGGTCGTAAAAGTCTTCGTTTTCTTGCCGTTTTAGCCAGCTGGTCAGACCGTAGGTGATGGGTGTAAACAGAATTTCTACACCACACTTAAAGATATAGTTGGACACAATTAGGGTAACAATCAGGCTTGGGGGAAAGAGGCCCCAGAATGCGATCGCAATAAACAGCCCTGTATCTAGCACCTGCCCCACCAGTGTTGAAGCAATGGTTCGCATCCAGAGACGTCGGCCCTGGGTCACCACCTTCAGCTTGGCTAAGATAAACGAGTTGGAAAAATTCCCAACGGCATAGGCAATCAGGCTAGCGGCTACGATACGTGGCGTCAGCCCTAAAATCTGGTCGTAGGCATCCTGATAGGTCCACTCGGGTGCAGCGGGCAAACTACCCACCACCATAAAGGTGACAGACATGATGAGAGCCGCGATAAATCCGGTCCAAATGACCTTACGAGAGCGGGCATAGCCATAGACCTCGGTAAGCACATCGCCAAAAATGTAGCTCAGAGGAAAGAGCAGTGTGCCACCATCAAAGGTAAAAAAGCCAAAATCTACGATTTTTGTAGAGGCCACGTTAGAAATCAGCAGCACAGTGACAAATAACGCGGTAATAGTATCTAGATGTCTAAAGCCTCGCATGGGGTGCTGGTCTACTCTTGTAGTCATAGGGCCGATGTTCAGATGCAATGTATAGACCAGGATACTAAGGAATAGGCTATTCCTGTCAGGTTCGTCATAGGGGCAGCAATACTGATCCCTGTTCGAGGAAGTTACGCGTAAACAGGGATGGGACTATGGACTATCGGACATTAAAACAACGGCTGGATGGCTATGCTAGCCGAGAATTATCACAGCGTACGACCTGGTATTCGAGCGTGGCGGCTGCCTACAACCAGGTAAGACCTCGCTATCCCGCATCGCTAGTTGCCCAAGTGATTGATACAGCAGCGCTGTCTTCTGAGTCAGCCATTTTAGAAGTGGGATGCGGCCCAGGAACGGCGACCGTGTCCTTTGCGCCGTTGGGATGCTCTGTGGTTTGTGTGGAACCCAACCCCGATTTTGCCCATCTTGCCAAGCTTAACTGTCGCACCTATCCTAATGTCCGCATTGACAATGTGTCTTTTGAGGAATGGCCTTTAGCTGAGAACAGCTTTGATGCGGTGCTGGCGGCTACCTCGTTCCATTGGATTCCTGCTGAGGTCGCCTATGCCAAAGCTGCTCAAGCTCTAAAAGAAAATGGGCGACTGATTTTATTGTGGAATAAAGAACTGCAGCCCAGCTATGCAGTGTATCAACGCCTAGCAGACGTTTATCGGCACCATGCGCCTTCGCTAGCCCGCTATGAGGATAGGGTTGAACAGGAGAGGATTCTACAAAACTTGGGCGATATGGTGAGCGAATCCCGACATTTTCGCGATGGGGTCAGCGGTCACATGATTTCTAACGTTGTGTATACAACTGTGGAGTATCTGACGCTGCTTACAACCTACTCGCCGTATTTACAGCTTGACCCCTCGGTGGCAAACCGCTTATTTGAGAATCTGCGATCGCTAATTGATCGAGACTTTGATGGAAAATTAGAGCTGACTTACACGTCGGCGTTTCATATAGCTCGAAAAGTTTGAGGGACAGGCTCCAGAACAAAAACTAAGACATAACTATGGGGATTTTACTTTCAGCGATCTTGCCCGTCGTGCTGGTGGCGCTAGTCGGCGTTTGGGTCGGGCGGATGTTCACGCTGGAGCGGCAAACGCTGGCTCGGCTGAGCGTTTATGCCCTAGTGCCTGCTTTAGTACTCCATAGTTTGGCAAAAACAACGTTAGAACTGAGTAGCGCGATCGCAATCCTGACAGCTTTTCTGGTGCATACGTCCCTGCTGTATCTCTTGGCAGTCACGTTAGGTCGTGTGCTTAAATTCTCTTCTGATGAAAAAAAGAGTCTAATTGCGACAACAATATTTGCCAACGTCGGCAATATGGGACTGCCCTTTGTACTGTTTTCTTTGGGCGATGCCGGTCTGGAACGCGCCATTGTTTATCTGGTAGGCTCTAGTCTGATGACGGCCAGCGTTTTTCCCATTGTGCTGAAAGGGGAGGGGGTGCTGAAGGGGCTACGCTATACGCTGTGCTTGCCGGTTTTGTGGGCTGCGATCGCAGGTGTTGCCCTGCAAGGAACCGGCACCGTGCTTCCGATCCCGATTGATCTCGGTGTGACGCTACTCAGCGACGGTGCAATTCCTGTAGCGCTGCTGCTGCTGGGCATTCAGCTATCCGAAACACCCTTTGCGTTTGGTCGTTATGAGCTATTGGGAGCCGGACTCCGGCTAGTGGTGTCACCACTGCTGGCGTTTAATATTGCTAATTTAGTCGGTCTTACCGGCATTGACCGTCAGGTTGTTGTCTTACAGGCCGCCATGCCTGTCGCAGTTACCTCTCTGATTTGGGTAACAGAGCTGGGGGGAGATACAGTCCGCGTTGCCAGAACTATTGTTGTTTCCACATTGTTGAGTCTGGGGACGCTGCCGGTGGTGCTGTGGCTAAGTAGCCGCTGACACGTAGGCCAGCGTTTCTTTTGCTGTTTTGCAATCTTGCGCAATCTGTTGTTTTAACTCGTCAAGGGAATCAAACTTTTGTTCGGGTCTGATAAAACTCTCTAAGCTAACGGTTAAACTTTCCCCATACAGGTCGCCTTCCCAGTCCAGCAGATGTACTTCAACACTCAAATCTTGACCGGCAACGGTGGGGCGATTACCAATATTCATCACCCCAGGCAGCGGCTTTTGCTCCGGTAAAATGCCAAAAACTTTGACGCTGTAAACGCCCTGGCGGGGAATAAATTTGTCGCTGGGAAGCTTGAGGTTAGCGGTGGGAAATCCGATGGTGCGCCCCAGCTGCTGACCTGAAATTACGATGCCTGTCAGAGTATACGATCGTCCTAAAAGCTGATTTGCTCTATCCAGTTCGCCATCGGCGAGGGCCTGACGAATGCGAGAGCTGCTGATGCGGCCTGCAGCATCGTTTTGTAGGGGAACAATGGTGATTGGGATATTGTGACGGGCAGCGATCTCACCGAGCAGTTCCGCATTTCCTTGACGGTCTTTACCAAAGTGAAAATCGCTGCCAACGCTAATGTGGGTTGCCTGTAACTCCTGGAGTAAAATGCGCTCAACAAAAGTAGCTGCATCCAAATTGGCGAGTGTCGCATTAAACGGTAGCAGCACCAGCTGGTTTACCCCCAGACAGGCGAGCTGACGGCTTTTTTCTTCAAGGGGCGTGAGTAGTGAGCGAGTCTGACCTGAAAAAAATTCCCTAGGATGAGGGAAAAAAGTGACCACTGATGCCCATTCAGATAGCTCTGAGGTGGGCTGAGCTAGTGCTGTACCAGGTAAATGACTATAGCCAGAGGCGGCGGCCGCCTGCAGACACATATCCTCAGCCATAACCAAAGAGGGTTGCCCCTCGCTATGGGTCAAAACAGGCTCGATAACACGCTGGTGGCCAAGGTGCACACCATCAAAGTTACCCAGAGCGATTTTAGTTGGCCGTTGAGCCGATGTCGGCGATGAAGTAATCCACACGCTTTACATTCTGACATGAAACCCCGAGCATCGCTCGGGATTACTGCCGTATGTTTGGGAAAATGTTTAGTGAGACTGCTCGACAGGCTCAGTCATCGCCTGAACAAAGTCGCTGTGTGGGCTAACCACTTCTATATTTGCCAGGTCTATAGTTGTAATGCCTGCAATCATCACTGCAACCATCCAAAAGAATGGATTGAGGTCATTCAAAATCTTATCCATGTGTGCTTAATCTCCTGAAGAAAAGTGTGTTGCAGAGCGTTTGAGATATTGCCGACCCATTGCTCTAGAGAAGCGATACAGCGCCCATATCTAAGGTTCCTCACGCGCTGTATAAAGTTTCCAGCAGAGATATTTCTTAGTGCATCATGCCGGGGACATAATTCATCCGTCCGTCTGCTCGTCTATTAGCTGCCCAGTAGAGCAAAAACAAGCAGAATGAACTATCCCATGAGCATCACCGTATCAATCACGTGAATAATCCCGTTACTAGCTTCAATATCCGCCGCTAGCACAGTGGCATTTTGAACCTCTAATGGATTGTGACTGCGAACCGCTATGGGGGAGCCTTCGACTGAGGGTAGTTCCGAGACGTCTCCAATGCGAACACTGTTCCAAATACCCGAGACCACGTGGTAACAAAGAATTCGTCCCAGCTGCGGTGGATTTTGCACCAGATTATTGACGGTATTGGGCGGCAGCTTGGCAAAGGCATCATCGTTGGGGGCAAATACCGTAAAGGGGCCGTCACTCTGCAGTGTTTCAACCAGGCCAGCCGCTTGAACCGCTGCCACCAGAGTTTCGAAACCGGGTGTACTTAACGCAATATCGACAATTGTTGCCATAGCTATCTAAAGGTGAGGAGCAAAAAAATATGGGGTATTGCTGATCCTCGAGATGGCTTGAGCTACAAGGGATCGTCAAATAGCAACGGCAGCGACCCATTCCCTCAATCAGCAATCGCAATGGTGGCGGCTAGCCGGGCTATCGATAGTTCGCCGTCTGAATCTCTCGTAACCGCGCTTCTGAGCGGGTTAGCCGGTCCATCTGTTGTTCAAAAAAGCGACGATTGGCCAACCGGTGTTCTGGATTTGGATCATCCAGTGGATAGTACAGCGCTGCCCGCAGTGCCTGGATGACCGCTGAAGTCACGTTATACATTGAGCGCTGAAACGTAATACCTAGCTGAATTAGCTGATCGTCTTCGCCTCGGCAGTGCTGCTGATAGTATTCCTGTAGATACGGGGGCAAAAAGTGCTGCATATCCTGCATCAGTAAAGTCGGTGGAATCCCGGCGCTGCCGACAGGAAAAACATCTGCATATAGGATGCCATAGTGAAAATCATCTTGGTCACGGGGCACCTGGTTAGCCTGGGCGTCGTAGGACTTTGTTCCTCGGAATGGTGTTGTCCGGTAAAACACCGCTTCTACGTAGGGTAGCGCCGCCTCGTATAGCCAGGTCATTCCTGCTGACTTGGGAATAATCTCAAAACATTCATCGCCGATATAGGCATGGTGATAAATGGGGCGACCGGCCACAGCAAAAATGCCGTTGACCAAAAAATTCATAGCGTCAGGGACTCCCTTAAAGCCACCCTCGTCGTAGATATCCGACATCTCGAAGAAGACCGGAGCCATAACCTCCCAAAATAAGCCAAGGTTAGCGTAGTAGGAGAGCTGGCGCACCTGCTCTAGAAACATGTCAGGAAACAGTTTATACAGCCCCAACATGGCCCAGTTGCCCTTAAAGTAAGCTTTAATCGCCCGATCGGCTTCTGCTTTGTACTCATCGCTGTAGAGATAGGCGTTAAATTTGGGATTGATATCCTCATGCCAAAACATTGCCCGCATACAGGCTTCAGCAAACTCCATGTTGACGCGGTCGTGTCCCAGGTGGTGCAGCAAGCGAGGCAGTTTTTTGCCGTATGCGCCTGTTTCCATAAAGTCCAGCAGCTCTGGATGAGTCTCCCCCCGACCCCGCCAAATTCTCAGTGGTGACTGGTCACCGGAGTACGTATTGTGGCGATCTAGATATTCCTTAGAAATCAAATACTTAAAAAATGGCAGTGGTTCTAAAAAGACGCGTTCGCCAATGTACAACAAATCGCGCCAGTAAAAATCCATCGGGACCGCATAGGCTTTGTAGATACCAATAATCTGCATTAGATTCTCAGGTGTATCTGGCAGCATTGAGCCTCCAGCCTCTAGCCGATGAATCACATCTGCATAGGGATGTGTAGACGGTGGAAGTGTTTTGGCCATTGTTGTAGACATAATCCTTTACCTAAGAGCGAACAACGGTAAATTGAGTGCAACCTTGCTAACCGACCTGGCACTGTTGGCGCCGATATAACCGGCGGCTAATAGCACCACAGCCTTTATTACAGTGATGCCTCCTCTAACGATAGTTCACTTATTTTTCTTTGAGATACGCGAGTCTCGCTAGAAACAGAAGTCTCGCTAGAAACAACCGAAACCGCTGTTACCTGTGTAGGCTCGCTCCACCGCATCAGCCAATTGGGTTGAACCCCTAAGGCCAAAATTAATGCTGCCAATATCAGTGCCGGAGCTTTCTCATTAAACGAGACCTCAGGAAAGTAGGCACGGCGATTATCCAGGCGACCAAAGCAGGTGCGGTTGAGCAAAATTACAAAATACACAGCCGTTAGACCAACACCAACAATCCCCACCAATGTCTGCACTGGAAATACGACAAAACTGCCTTGAAAGACAGCAAATTCAGCGGCAAAATTAACCAAGCCCGGAATTCCAGCGCTGGCCATGGCTCCCATCAGCAAGACTGCGCTGACAAAGGGTAGCCCCCTGACCGGATTCATTAGCCCATTAAGTCGGTCCAGTTCACGACTGCCTACCTTGGTTTCAACAATTCCTACCAGATGAAACAGAATCGCTAACACCAAACCATGGGCAATCATTTGAGCAATACAGCCCGATAGACTGAGGCGCGTACCGGCAGCACTGCCTAGCAGGATGTACCCCATATGGCTGACAGAACTGTAGGCCACCATTCGTTTGATGTCTTTCTGGATAATGGCCAAAAAGCCGCAGTAAATAATAGTAGCGGCGGCCCAGGCTGCAATCCAGGGAGCAATGACGATCCAGCCATCAGGTAACAAACTTAGACCAAAACGCAATAGACCGTAAGTACCGAGCTTAGCCAGGACACCCCCCAGCAAAATGGCAACCGGGGTAGACGCCGCGACGTAGGTATCAGGTAGCCAGGTATGCAGCGGTACCATAGGAACTTTGATGCCAAAGCCAATGGCCAGAGGGATAAGCAACAAGACTTGCAACCTTACCGAGAGACTTGTATCGGCGAGTGCTCCATAGCTGAAGTCTGCCGCGCCACCTAGCCACAGCAATCCAAATCCGCTTGCTAGGATCAGTGCGCCTGAAATGGCCGTGTAGATGAGAAACTTAGTTGCAGCGTAGTTACGCTTTTCGCCACCCCAAATATTGATCAATAGATATAGGGGAATTAAGCTAGCTTCGTAGAAGAGAAAGAACAGTAAAAAGTTCTCGGCTAAAAACGCACCTGAAATAACGCTGCTGGTGATCAGCATCAAACTAAAAAACAGTCTTGGTCGGTCGATGTCTTTATTGGCACTGTAGATTGCAATCCAGGTGAGCAGGGTGTTGAGGGCTATCATCAGCAGCCCTAACCCATCTATTCCTAGCTCATAGTTGAGACCGAGCACTGGCAGCCAGGCGAAAAACTCTCCCCACTGAAACTGGCTATTGGTGAGGTCAAATTGACTAAACAGCCAAAGCGTCCACAGCAGCGGTATGCCCGCACCCCAGAGTGCCACTAGTTTTGCCCTTGCGGGTGGAAAGAGAAGCAATGCGAGGGCTCCTAGCAGTGGTAGCCCCATGAGAGGAGTTAACATCATGGCTCAAATGCGCCTACTACAACAAATCGATTACAAAACAACGCTCTGACCTATATGGGCAGGTAGCTCCAGCTCATAAAGAGCCCCAGGAGCGCGACGCAAATGGCAATGGTCAATATGTAGACCTGAGAGCGTCCTATATTGATATATTTCAGAGTCTCTCCACTGAACAGTGAGAAGGCACCGATAAAGTTGACTAGGCCGTCAACGACATATCGCTCCACCCAGTTGAAGCCCTTGGCGGTAGTGGCGACCGGCCAGATAAATAGGTTTTGGTACAGGCTGGCGGTATAGAAGTCATCGGCCAACAGTTTGACTGACCACCGAGGCGCATAGTCTGCTGGCCGTTTCTCTCGTGGAACGCCGTACAAGATAAACCCTAGCCCGATTCCTAAGCTGCTGGACCAAATCAAGAGCAAACCGGTTTGGCCAATGGCTGTTTGCATCACAGGTAGCAGCTTGAGTGTTTGCAACATGATCGGAATGTGCAGGGTGAGAGCGGCCATCGCAGCCATGGGGATAACGACAGACCAAATGGGCTCTGGGGCCCGGCTGCTCATTGTTTTGGGCGGCCCAAGGAACATGAGACAGAACATGCGCACCAGGCTAAAGGAGCACAGTCCGTTAATGGCTAAAACAATGACAAATGGGAGAATCTGTCCTTCGTACCAGAGACTGGTTTCTAAAAACCGCATTGCCCAGAATCCGCCAAAGGGAGGCAGTCCTAATATACCTAGTGCGCCTAAAACAAACGATAGGGCCGTGACCGGACGTCGTGACCAAAGACCGCCTACCTGGGTTAAATCTTGGGTAACACAGGTGAGCATTACAGAGCCTGTGCTGGCGATTAGAGTTGCGATCGCAACTGAAAATGCCATCAGTAAAAAGTACGCTACCCCAACCTGGGAGGTGCCCACCGCGACAAATATGAGTCCCATAAAGGCGCTGGTCAAATAGGACAGCACCCGCTTGGCATCGATTTGCGCAATGGATATCAGCGCCGCGCCAATGGCCGAAACTGTCCCGATGGCGACCGCTACGTTATCGACAATGGGCGATAGGGCAAATACGGGGGTCAGCTTGATTAAAACCCAAGCCCCCACTGGAATGACAACCGAATTTCGCAGAATGGTTGTCGGCAGCGGTCCTTCCATGGCGGAATCGAGCCACAGGTGTAGCGGAAACTGGGCACATTTACTAATGGGGCCTGCCAACAGGGCCAAACCCAATAGCGTGGCTGTTGTCCCCCCAATGGGAGACTGCTCAGCCCAGACTGCCAGTTCGCTGTAGTTCCATGTGCCTGCCAGCGGATAGAGAGCAATCACCCCCATCAGCAGAATTAGATCGCCCACCCGCTTAGTTAAAAACGCATCCCGCGCACCCGTGACCACCCGAGGCTGATTAAACCAGAAGCCTACGATTAAGTAAGTGCCCAGGGTCAAAATCTCTAGCATCATGTAGCTAAAGAACAGCGAATCGCACAGCAGCAGCGCCGTCATCCCGGCTTCAAACAGGGCTAGCAGGCTATACAGACGCGACCAGCCCCAGTCCATCTCTAAATAGCCAATGGTATAAATCTGCACTAGCAAATTAAGCACCGTGACGATGGAGACCGCTGCCAGGTTAGTGGTCGATAGCTCAAACGGCAGATTGATTGACAGATCGGCTACATGCATCCAGCTGATGGACCAGCGTAGCGGCGGGTTGCCCCAAACAGCTTGCAAACAGAGGCAGGTATGCACCAGTGCCAATCCCGTGGTTAAAAGATTGAGGTATCCAGCAGGCCGTGGACCTGTCCGACGCAGCGGCATCCAAGGAATCGTCAGCAAAATACCCAGTAGCGGGTACAGCGGGATTAGCCATCCCGATTGCAAATAAATCTCAGCCATGGAGCGATTTTAACCAGCGACAGTAGGACAGACAGTCAAACCCAAAGGGAATTAGACGATTTAATCGAGTTAACCGAGCAATTTAGGGAGCACCCCCTTATCTAAACCACTTTAGAGATAATCACTCACATCTAGACAAAATATTAAATCTATCTAATGGACATTGACTCAACTCAAACCTGGGGGCATGAATGATTTACTTAAATCTATCTGTATATTTAAGTCTAAATCAGCTAGCTTCAAAAAAACCAGCTGGCCGATAGAGTATTTTTAATGTGATTGTTCAATTAGATTTATGTTGATCTATAGATCCCAGATCCAAAGGGATTTCCTCAATCATTTCTAGGTCGATGGGTAGGCTGGGCTGTTCCACCCGCTCACAGCGAATCTGAAACGGGCAGCGCTCGCAGCGCTCAAGATGGGGGGTCTGGGGAAACTCTCCCTGCCGTCGTAGCTTAGACAGGTGCTCCGTGAGCCGTAGGAGTTCGGCTCGGGTTTGATCGTGCTGCTGAAGACTGTAGGTAAAGCGATAGTCGCTGGGCGGCAGCTCACCCCGCTCGTCTCGGTGGCGCACAAACCAGTAGGCCATTGTCAGCTGCTCAGGCAGCAGTGATGTGGTCTCAGTCAGGACGTATAGATATAGACGAGTTTGCCAGTCACGAGCCAAATACTGCTGTGGGGGCGGCTTGAGATAGGTTTTCCAATCGACGATCAGACCTGAGTCTGGGGTGAGCACCAGCAGGTCATAGATGACGGTAAATACATAGCCGTTTAAGGCCAGGGTGCGCTGATGTTCGCTCTGCCGGAGCTGTTCGTTGGGCTGGGGATAAAAAAGCTGAGGAGCCTGCTGCCGCAGGGCGTCCACCTTGGTACTCATGTCTCGATTGGCTGTGGCCATGACATCAATAGGAATGCCCAATGCCTGCTGCTGCATGAGTAAATGAAACTGACTGCCCCACAGTGCGGCCTCCTGCCCTTCCGGTTTGGGGGGTACGGCTAGAGACTGGTCAAAAATGTATTGAAACCGTCTTGGACAGGTTTCTAATAGAGTGAGGTGCGCTTGGGATAGCGAAAGAATGCTCAGGGTCATTCCACTTTCCTGAGTACAAATACGCTGCCCTGATTGCCCCGACCCAGACGCATGGTGCTATCTAAATAGGTGACTTCTAACCAGCCCGGTTCGCGGTTTGAGCTGATGCCAAAGTCGATGCCGCGCAGTGGGCCAAATTTAGCAGTTTGCTGCATGGTGTCTATAAACTGGCTGGGATTTTGATACCCCAGCGTTGACTGTAGCCCAAAGATAGCGCGGTCAAAACGAACGTTTACCCGCTTTTCGGTGACCGCTTCAAACGTGGCCGTGACGGAGACTAGCCCCCTTAGGGCAGACTTGATTTCCGCCAGATTGTAAATCCGCTGCTGCTCGATGCGCACGCACTGATAGATACTGCCCAGGGTAAGTAATGGCACCTGATCGATGCCCAAGAGTTCCGTGCTAGTGGTGTAGAGCAGCTGCCAGTTGCCATTGAGTAGCTCCGGTGCCCCTAGGGGATTGGGCGTGGGGTTACAGGTTTCTAGCTGGGCAACTTTAGACAGAATGTCTTCTTTTTGCGCTGGGGTTGCGAGTAAACCTCGGTTGGTAGATGCGATCGCATCTAGCAGATTGATTTTTTCAAGCATGGCGTTCCTGGTAGCAAGTATGGTCTCGGCCAACAGAGACCTAACCATACGGCTGCCTATTTCAAAGGTTGGCAAACAATTATCATCAGGGGCTTGACATCAGCATACTTTCATACTTTATTGGCATGGCATGGTGATAAAACGCTTAATATTCAGCCCCAGGTCATCAGCATTCGTGATGAATGCTGAAGTACTGTATATTCTGATGCAGAGTGACATACTCTCTGTGTAGGAAAACGTAGGTTAGCCATGGTGGTGTGCCAGTGTGCCTAGATTTGCACAGGTCTAGGCTATAGTTGTTCACCCAGGTCCAATCTAAAACCCAAACGCGTATGACTACTGAGTACAACCCTTCCGTACGACAAATTCCTCGCCAGCAGCATGCGGCGGTTATCCCCGAGCGGGGTGATTCTTCCATTTTGCGATGGTTAGAGAACACCGGTCGTTTGATTCCCCGTGAGCCTGCTGAAGTCGTCAAGGATGAGGCCGATAGCGAAGAGATTTCCGATCTGATGGGCAGCGAAGATGCTAGTTTCGACGATTCGGATGATTCCTCTGACAGTGACGACGATTCCGATGACGACTAAACCGTCTGTTTGCCCGTGGGTCAGCTAAATTGCTTGTTTGCCCGTGGGTCAGCTAAATTACCTGTTTGACCACGGGTCAAAACGAGATAAATTAAGGCTTAGGTTTTTATACCTAGTGATTTTGTAGCCTAGAATCCTAGACTTTCAGCAAAATTCACTAGAGAATCTAAGGAGTGAGGACTTTTTTTATTTTTAGTACTTCTTTACGGATAGATGATTCTGTACGGAAAGTGGGGCTAAACGCTTGAAATGTGTGGTGTGTGAAGGACGTGACTTGTGGATGCTAAATTCTTTACCTCTAGGACGGCAGCCCTAACGGGTACAAGCCTGTCGGTGCTTTTGATGGGCATCCTGGCAACCCTAGCTGCGGGTCTAGACGTGTGGGCAGGGCGTGACTGGCTACTACAGTCCACTCTGCTAATGCCATTTTTGCTAGCGGCGGTTGGCTCCTCTTTGGCGGGCTACGGTGTAGTCCCGGTATTAAAGCGGCTAAAGGCCGGCCAGTTTATTCGAGAAGAAGGCCCTAAGGCGCATCTGAAGAAGGCCGGTACGCCCACGATGGGGGGCATCTTTTTTGTCCCGGTGGCGCTGCTGATTGCCGTTATTGCTTCGGGGGCAGCCGTGAATACCCTGGCGGTTTGTGCGCTGACGCTAGCCTACGGATTTATTGGCTGGATCGATGACTGGCAGGTGCTGAAGCGGCGCTCCAATAAGGGGATTTCTCCCAAGATGAAGCTGGCTCTGCAAATCGGATTTGCCATTGCATTTTGTGCCTGGGCTATGGCTAGCCAGCCGAGCGAACTTACCGAGCTGGCTCTGCCCTTTGGGATTTTGCTACCCCTGGGGATTTTGTTTTGGCCCCTGGCCGGATTTACCATGGTGGCTGAAAGCAATGCGACCAATCTGACCGATGGTGTAGATGGTTTGATGGGAGGAACAGGTGCGATCGCGCTGTTAGGGCTGGGTGCCCTGATTGCCCCTGACTATCCGGAACTCATGGTTTTTTGTGCTGCTATGAGCGGTGCCTGCCTAGGTTTTTTGACCCACAACCGCAACCCGGCGCGAGTCTTTATGGGAGACACGGGTTCCCTGGCTCTGGGCGGAGCGTTAGCCGCCGTGGGTATTCTCAGCGGTCATCTGTTTGCTCTATTTATTGTGACTCTGCTATTTGTCGCCGAGACCCTGTCTGTGATTATGCAGGTGGGCTATTACAAAGCGACTAAAGGACCTGATGGCAAAGGCAAGCGTCTGTTTAAGATGGCCCCTTTGCATCACCACTTTGAGCTATCTGGCTGGTCCGAGATCCAAGTGGTTAGTGTGTTTTATCTAGTAGCGGGTCTGCTATCCTGCGTGGCGCTGACCACCCTGTACTAGAATTCGCCTCAGACATCACCTAGGCTCCGCGACAGCCTCAGAAATTACTTGCGTTTGGAAACAGCGGCGTTCGCGTCGCTGTTTTATTTTGCGCTTCCAAGGATTTACCTTGCTCCAGTGGGAAATTCTTGCCACACTACTCCTACTGCCCTCTGCTGCTTTATCCATGTCCTCTTCTGTACTGTCTGCTTTGCCAAATACCCTGGAGGTTGTGCAAGACCCCGTCCAGGTCGCTAAACTCTCCAAGGACTATTACCATTTCAGCCCGGTGCTAGCCGCGCAGCTAGACGACAAAGTAGCTGAGCTAGTGGTACGACCTATCACAGAAGCAGAGGTCCTCCAGGTTGCTAAGGCATGTGTGGCTACCAAAACGCCATTGACGGTGCGAGGAGCGGGTACAGGCAACTATGGGCAGTGCGTTCCCCTTCAGGGTGGGATAATTCTCGATTTGAGCAAGCTCAACCGAGTAAAGTGGGTCAAACCAGGGCTTGCTGGTGTAGAAGCCGGAGCCAAGCTAGCTGCCATCGATAAGATTACCCGCGAGCAAGGCTGGGAAATTCGTATGGCTCCGTCTACCTATCGTACGGCTACCATCGGTGGTTTCATCGGTGGCGGTAGCGGTGGCATCGGCTCCATTACCTACGGTCAGCTGGCCGATCGCGGTAATCTGCATGCGGTTCGTGTCGTCACCATGGAAGATGAACCCCGCATCTTAGAGCTGCGCGGTGATGACGTCCAAAAGGTTAACCATGCCTACGGCACCAATGGCATTATTACCGAACTAGAGATTCCCCTCGGGCCGGCCTATCCATGGACAGAGGTCATCGTCACATTTGACGACTTTATGACCGCTGCTCGCTTTGGGTACACCCTGGGTGAAGCTGACGGCATTACCAAAAAGCTCATCAGCATTCATGCCTGGCCGGTGCCCAGCTACTTTGCGGCGCTGCAGAATTTTTTACCAGAGGGTAAAACAGCGGCCCTGCTAATGATTGCTGAATCATCGCTGGAGCCATTTAGCGAGCTGGTCAACGAGTTTGGCGGCACGATCACGTATCAAAAAACAGCTGAAGAAGCTAAAAAAGGAGCTGCCCTGGCAGAATTCACGTGGAATCACACCACACTTCATGCCAGAAACGTAGATACCAGCCTCACCTATTTACAAACTCTGTTTCCCTACGATACAGACCTGACTCTGGTGGAGCATATGTATCAGCACTTTGGTGATGAAGTCATGATGCATTTAGAGTTCTTTCGAGTCCATGGTCAGGTCTGTCCGGCGGCGCTGCAGCTGGTGCGCTACACCACCGAAGAACGCTTAAACGAGATTATTCGCTATCACGAGACTCAGGGAGCCTTTATTGCTAACCCCCACACCTATATTTTGGAAGACGGCGGTCGTAAGGAAATCAATCAAACTCAGGTGGCATTCAAAGCCCAGGTTGACCCCTATGGACTATTAAATCCTGGCAAAATGCGTGGCTGGTTAGAGCAACAATGATTATAGAAATAGCTGAAGACGCGCGTACTCTAAAAAGCTCTTTACAGCTAGGATGTGCTATCGGTCTCAGTTTGATTCTGGCTCCTGCCGCAGTTGCCAAACCCGGTTGGGGCGACTGGCAACAAATTACCGGATCTGACGAAGCTATACCGTATGATGCTGGCTTCTCTAATTTAGAACTGGGTGGCTATCTAGAGTATGAGCAAACTTGTGCTGATGCAGCAATGTCTGCTCAAGCACCGTTGACCTACTGGTATCGCCTGAGCGATCTGGTGTGGGAAATCGGCACAGGTGAAGTAGAAAACAAATGCCAAATAGGAAATGAAACAGTTGCAACCTATAGCAGTACAGCCGTGCTTGCAGACATAGATGAGCCGTACTGTTTGCGAGTGAATACAGACGTGGGTAGCGGGTTGCGCGTGAGAAGAGATCCAACGGTTATGTCACCGCAGATTGCCTTTTTGCCCAATGGCAATGAGATCTCTCCAGAAAGCTTCCCTGTGCTAATTGATACAGATGCAACCGGGCGACAGTGGCTGTGGCTGTCGCAAAATGGCTGGGCCTCGATCTCGTCTGGGGCTGGAGAATATATTAATTTTCAGCTTTGTTCTTCTACAGATATGTAGAAGGCAAGGCGGATAGAGAACTTTTACGCAGAGCATATGATGGCTGATTGTTCGACTTAAGTCGTAAATAGAATCAGTTTGGGTTGATATTTTTACCGAGTATCCTGAAGCACGATTTGGGCTTACGTAAGCCTAGAAGAATTGAGAACTAAGAACGTCAGTCTCTTTATCAATTGTGGGCAAGTTATACACAACATTATGATTTTGAGCACTACAGGAACTATCCAATGCTTCAGCGCTCTTACTTCTAACTCGAAATTTTATCTCTACGTACACGCGATGTAGGCAATCTTAGTCATTTTGACTTTTCCTAAATCAAATTTCTATATAATTCTATGACTTCAGAAACCGACTTACAGGCAGCGCTACTTAAGCTACCAGACGATGCTCCTGAAGCAGTCGTAAGTGAAACTTTCTTTGCATCATATGTTTTGGATGCTCTAGGTTTTTCCAAAAGTAATGGAGAAGTTATTCCGCAGTTCGATTCAGGAAGAGGTGCAGCAGACTATGCTGTTCGAAGAAATATAGGAGAAGATATTTTCTTACATACTCGCAATAACCCATACATGATATGCGAGCTCAAGGGAAGAGATATTAACTTGGAAGAAGGTTCAGCACAGTATAAGAGAGCCGTGCAGCAACTCCACAAAAAGTATCTTTTAGCACCTAAATGTAAGTCAGCCCAGTGGGGGCTACTAACCAACTCCTGTCATATTCAATTATTCAGAAAACACAATAAGGTAATTCACCCAGCGACTCCTTGCCTCAAGATATCACCTGAGACGATCGATCGAGCCATTAAGAGCATTAGGCAGAAAATTGAGAATCCTGTGAAAGCCCTGACAATAGCTGTCTACAATAATAAGGGAGGCGTTGGCAAAACTACTACAACTGTTAATCTGGCTAGTATTTTGGCACTAGCAAAGAAAAAAGTGCTGGTAGTAGACTTTGATCCCAATCAGCAAGATTTGACAAGTGCATTAGGAATTCCTTTAAGTGATGGCCAAGTTTACGCAGCGCTAAACGAGCGTAATACCAATATAAAGGATGCAATTCAACGTTATGTACCACCTCTGAAGAAAACTGCTGAGTACGATTTAGGCTTCGATGTGCTCCCGGCCGATAAGGTGATGGTTCACGATATTGACGAGGCAGAGTTACTAAAAGAGTGGAAAAACCATACGTTACATGAAAAGCTAGCTGAACTAAAAGATACTTATGATTACATTCTTATCGACTCTCCACCTAATTGGAGAGTTTTCAGTCAGCAGGCTTTGTATGCTGCGGATGTTGTTCTTATACCAACTAAACATAACAATATCTTCTCGTTAGAAAACGCTGTTACCGTTATTCGAGATTTTGTTCCTCAAGTTCAATCTATAAAAGGTGACGCTAGCCCAATAGCGTTACCAATCTTCTTCAATGCAGGAAGAGTTACCCCATACCAGTTGCAAGAAGCGCAGAAAGCTTTGATTGAGATGATCAAGCAAGCAAAGAGGGCACAGGAAGGCAAACCTAAGTTTGATCTACAACCTTACTTCTTTCCCAGATATACAAACTCAAGGAAGGATTTACATATTTTTCAGTTGCCAAGCTATGCCAACATAGCAAACGCCGCGTTTGCACGTATTCCAGCGGTTTATAGAGACAAGTCTGCACGCGAGTATTACATTAGCTTAGCAAAGGAGTATTTTTTACATGGCTAGTTTGAGTGATATTGGTAATCTTAAGCACCTTTACCTGGATGAGATTGAGCCAGGTGAAGCCACTACAGCGCCAGCTTTTTTAATACAGGCATCGGCGCAGGTCTTGAATGAGAGGTGCGATCGCAACTGGGTTCCTGTCATTGTCAAAGAAACTGGAAAAGATCAATATCAGGTTATCGGCAATTCCTTTGTTTATGCCGTAGCCGAAGAAGCCGGCTTAGAAAGAGTTTGGTGCGTTGTTGCTGACGACAGCAAAGAAGCAGCTGAAGTTGCTCGTGTGCTATCAGGTGAAGAAATCCCCCGTATCAATCTCTCAAAAGCGTCTCGCGACGAAATTACAGCAGCTCTTCGATATCTAATTGAATTACCTGATAGCGCGCTAAAAAGGGTAAAGCTACCGACAGCGACCAATCGTATCGATGAAGCACCTCGTCAGTACTGGAATACGCTAGATCCTATTGCTAATCTCAAATGTGGCATTACGAGAGGTAAAAAATTAAAGGCGCTACAGTCGGTATTTTATCTGACGCCTCAACCGATGCCGGATGTGATTACCGATCCAGCAATCCTCAAAAGCCTTACGGCTACAGAGCTTAAGAAAATGGCAAAGAAGCGTGGTATCACAGGGTATAGCAAAATGAAGAAAGCAGATCTAGTCAATACATTGAGTGAATAGAGTGGAGCTTACTTTCTAATATGTAGATGCAGGGGATGTGTTTTGAGTCGCACCCCTGCATCTGCCCCTACTGGCTTATAGCTTCATACCAGATACCTGTATCGCTTTCATTCAGCTGCGTGTAATTTTGCTGCATCATCTCCAAAATGTCGGTACCCTTCTCCGCTAGCAGCCATTGATAGGTGTGATCTACAAAGATATAAACAGGCTTATACGTAATTAGCTGTTGCTCTAACTCTTTCCACTGAAAAGGCATCAGCCATTCCAGTGACCAGCCATTAATGGGGCCCGCCTGATTTCGGCCCGACAAATAATAAATCAGAGGGTTTCCCATCACAAAGATATCCCCAGTCTGACTATCGGGTTTAGAGATTAAAGCAATCTCATCCAGCGAGATTTTATAGTCATCTTGAATCAGCATCTGATACTGCAGGCGCTGCTCAGGCTGTAGGGCTAGACCGCTTTTTAGCAGCCATAGAGACTTTACTCCCAGTCCCATAGCGGGTACTAGCAGCAACAGACAGCTGCCAATGACTAGGACACTTCTGCGCAAGGCTAGGGGCGTTCCCTCAGGAGTCGTCCATAATGCTGTCAGCGCTGTCCAACGACGATTGAGAAAGAGCGCAGCCAGAGTACCAAACGGAATAAACAGCAGCAGATAGTAATAGGGCCACCAGCCCTGGCTCTGCAGCCAGATAACCAGCAGTCCCCCAACGGCCCAAAGCACAAGATTTAGCGTCAGCAGATCGTCCGCTCGCCTGACGACCCGGTAGCCCTGCAGACTACCTAACAAAACAGCAGATGCAAACGCTGCTAGAAAGTAACCTAGACTTTTGACAAATCGAAACCAGTCTTTATCCGGTCCATCTCCGCTGACCACCATGGGGGGATACACCAGAAATGTCTTATAAACGATCTCTAAGCTTTCTTGGCTATAGAAGTAGCCCAGCATTACCAGCCAAGGGAGCAGCAAACCACACAGCAGTGGTACTGCAACCTGAACCATAGTCAGTCCCAGGGATGGCAGACTTGCAACAGATACTGTTGGATATTTTTGTTGCTGAGGACACGATCTGGCAACTTTGAATAAGCTAACAACAAAAATAGGAAATAGAAAAATTAAAAATATCAGCTTAAAACACAGAACAATAGAGCCTAAAATGCCTGCGATAAATAGCCATAGCCATTTCCGTCGTGCTTCTAACGCTTTTTGAAAACACCAGATCAGGCCAAAAATTGGGACACCCACAATAGCTTCTGCCTGGGTCAAGAGCAGACTGGGGGAGACGCTGTAGTACAGCCCTACAGTTAGTATGGGTAACAGCGCCAGCGGTACGGCATGCTGAAACCGACGTTTGAGGACCGTGACTAGAAAACAGGCAAAGCCCATCATGTAGAGCCATTCAAAGCTACGAATGCCTACCTCGCTATTACCAAATAGCAAACTACCGAGATAGTAAAAGATAAACGTGGCAGGCTGCTTCATGTCCCAAAAGTCGCGGTAAAGGACTTCCCCATTTGCCATTTCTCGAGCAGATAGTGCAAAAAGGGCCTGGTCGCCACTAAAGGGAAAGGGGACATGCACCAGGCCGATCAATGCTACTAGCCCCAGACCGAGCCATGGAAGCACACTCATAGTCTTTGGCTGGGTAGGAGATTGTACTGGGGATGAGACAAATGCCATCAAAAAATATCACTGACTTCTAGGTATTTTTGACGATGGCTCTGCTTGAGAGTTCCTTTTGATCACGCCTCGCTGAACGTTGGCATAGTAGACACCTTTACTAATCCAGGCAATTCGAAAAGAAGCAACAGAGTCGAGCCATAATTCAGATCTGAATATTCTCAGTACAGGAAAAAAGCTTGAAACATAATGAGGAAAGGAGTTTGATGAGTTAACCACAACTCCAAGAAACCCCTATGTCAGAGCTTAACGCCTT